>Ga0247841_10003254_pt1 | contig 30579 bp, 23 predicted proteins | sample LaCruzMarch2015__2_FD_192410 | JGI IMG/M metagenome (GOLD analysis project Ga0247841, IMG submission 192410) | Freshwater microbial communities from meromictic Lake La Cruz, Castile-La Mancha, Spain - LaCruzMarch2015_18m | ecosystem: Environmental > Aquatic > Freshwater > Lake | place: Spain... | reverse complement strand
ACCGGTTGATCTCACCGCCAGCGTTGTTATCCCCAAAAAAAAGTCTGTCGCGGGATACAATGCCTCCGCCGAAACCTGTGCCAAAGGTGACTCCAAGAAGGTTCCTGTATCGTTTCGGATTCCCCGCCTCTTCCAGTTTCCTGTTGATTTCCGGCAGGAGTCCGGCGATGGCTTCACCATAGGCAAAAAGATCCCCATCGTTGTTGATGAACACAGGTATCCCGAATTTCTCTTTCAACATGGGTCCGAGTGCCACACCTCCGCGAAAAAAGGGAAGGTTTTGCAGATCGCCGATAATTCCATTTTCGTAATCAGCAGGTCCAGGGAAGGCAAAACTGATGGCAACAGCCTTCTCCTTCAAACGGTGTTGAACCAGATCAAATCCCTCTATGATGATCTGCAATAATTTTTCAAGGTTTTCACTCTTGGCAGGCAACACAATTGGATCGAGGACCTCCCGCTCGGCCTGAACGGCATTAAATACAAAATTGGTGCCCCCGGCATCCAGGGTCAATACCATGCGTGAATCATTTTTAAAGGACATAAATTGGAGTTAAGTCAAAATTCAAAACTACGGTTATAAAGTCAAATGTCAGGAGTTTCCGGCCTGAAGGCCGGTCAAAAAAACACTCCTTCCACTAAGCTACAGGAGTGTATCGCCTACGGCGATAATGGTTTTATAAATTGATTTCCAATGTCCAATCCTTTTATCCAGTATCCAGCATCCAGTCCTCCAGCATCAGTAAAGTGTTCCATGGGCAATCATCAATGTGCTTCCAGCCAGTTTTTCCCGGTATTCATCTCCACGATCACCGGGACTTCAAGTTTCAGCGCATTTTGCATGCCTTTCATCACCATTTCCTTCACCTCCTGCTCCTCTTTTTTCAACACATCAAACACCAGTTCATCATGAACCTGGAGGATCATCTTCGATTTCATTTTCCGTTGTTCAAGTTCCCTGTGAATATCAATCATGGCAATTTTAATCATATCGGCAGCCGTTCCCTGGATTGGAGCATTGATGGCATTTCGTTCGGAGAACCCCCGCACTGTTGCATTGCCTGAATTGATGTCGCGCAGGTATCTCCGGCGTTTCATCATTGTTTCAACATACCCATGCGACTTGGCAAAGGCAATGGTCGAATGCATGTAAGTCCGGATTCCCGGATATTGTTCAAAGTACTGGCGGATGACCTCCGATCCCTCTTTCCTCGAAATATTCAGCCGTTCGGATAACCCGAAGGCCGACATTCCATAGATGATCCCAAAGTTAACGGCTTTGGCATTGCGCCGCATCTCTTTGCTGACCTGATCGGGATGAATGTGATAGATTTTCGATGCCGTGGCCGTATGTATGTCAAGTCCGCTTTGAAAATCGGCTATCATGCTTTGATCTCCGCTTATGGAGGCAACAATCCGGAGTTCGATCTGCGAATAGTCGGCCGATAGAAGAATAAAATTTTCATTTCGCGGAACGAATGCCTTGCGGATCTCCCTTCCTTTCTCGGTCCGGATCGGGATGTTTTGAAGATTTGGATTATTGGAACTCAACCGGCCGGTGGCAGCCACTGCCTGATTGTAGGAGGTATGAACCCGCCCGTCACGTGTATTGATAAGGGTGGGGAGCACATCCACGTAAGTCGACTTGAGTTTGGTCAATGACCGGTATTCGAGGATCTTGCTGATGATGGGATGTTTGTGCTCCATTTTAACCAACACATCTTCACTGGTGGAGTTTTGTTTGGTCTTTGTTTGTTGGGGGTTTTCCACGATCCTGAGTTGGTCGTAAAGCACATCGCCCAGTTGTTTGGGAGAGGAGATGTTGAAGGTCGTCCCGGCATCCTGGAAAATGGCCGCTTCCAGCACCTTGATTTCTTTGCCCAATTCGGCTGAAAACTCATTCAGGGTGTGTGGGTCGATCCTCACTCCTTCTGCCTCCATGTTTGCAAGTACAGGAAGAAGAGGGATTTCAATGCGATCAAACAGATCCATCGTATCTGTTTCCCTGAGAAGAGGCTCAAAAATCTGTTTGAGCTGAAGGGTGATATCGGCATCTTCTGCAGCATATTCCTTCACTGTTTCTATGTCAACAGTGCGCATACTGAGTTGTCCCTTGCCTTTTTTACCGATAAGTGACTCAATGGAGACAGGGGTGTAATTCAGGTAGGTCTCTGCCAGAAAATCCATGTTGTGCCTCATATCAGGCTGCAGCAGGTAATGGGCCAGCATGGTATCAAACAACGGACCCCTGACATCCACATCATACCACTTCAGTATCGAAATATCGAATTTCAGGTTCTGACCGGTTTTCACGATGGATTCATGTTCGAGCGCCGGTTTGAATTCAGAAACGATGGAATGGGCTTCATGATAGTTTTCAGGAAGTGGGATATAATAGGCTTCATGCGGGACAAACGAAAAAGAGAGACCCACCAGCTCGGCGTTGTTAGGATCAAGTCCGGTGGTTTCGGAATCGAAGCAAAAACATTTCTGCTGCATAAGTTTTCCGAGAAGCTCAGAACGTTTTTGGGCTGTGTTGGTGAGGTGATAGGAATGTGGAGTGGTAAGGATGGTCTTTTTATCCATGACCGTTTCCGCACTTTTACCAATCGGTAACCTTGGCTGGCTGACAATTGAAACCGGGAAGGTCGATATCCATGTAAACACCCGCTGGGCAAATGTCCGGAATTCCAGTTCGTCGAAAAGTCGCTTAAGCCTGGGTTCATCGGGAGGTTCCATGATCAGTTTATCTTCCTCAAAAGCGATGGGGACATCGAGAATGATCGTGGCCAGTTGTTTCGATAACATGGCCTGATCCTGGAATTCGATCACCTTCTGGCGGAGTTTTTCATTGCTGATCCTGCTTGCATTGGCGATAAGATTTTCGACCGAGTCAAATTCAGCAATCAGTTTTTTTGCAGTCACCTCCCCAACTCCGGGAATCCCCGGGATATTATCGGAGGCATCGCCCCATAAACCAAGAAGGTCGATGATTTGTTCAGGCCGTTTGATGCTGAACTTCCCGCAAACCTCTTTTACACCCAGAATTTCGACATCACCTCCGAATTTGCCAGGTTTATAAATGTACGTTCTATCACTTACCAGTTGGCCAAAATCTTTGTCGGAAGTCATCATGTAGGTAATAAACCCATGTTTTTCGGCCTGTTTCGCAAGGGTGCCAACGACATCGTCAGCTTCGTACCCATCCACGAATAGGGTCGGGATTTTAAAAGCTTCAATCAATTCATGGATATATGGTAACGATTTGATGATATCTTCCGGGGTCTCCTGCCGGTGGGCTTTGTAAAATTCGAATCCTTCACGCCTGAAAGTTGGCGCCATGGTATCAAAGGCCACCCCGATATGGGTCGGTTTTTCTTTTTTCAACAGGTCAAGGAGGGTATTTGCAAATCCGAAGATAGCGGAGGTATTTAATCCTTTCGAGGTGATCCTCGGATTTCGGTTAAATGCATAATAAGCCCTGTAGATCAGGGCCATGGCATCGAGAAGAAAGAGTTTTTTTTCCATGGAATGGAGCCGTGGCGGTTAATTTTCACAAAGGTAAGTACCTTATTCCATTTTTTCTTCAACAAAAGGCTGTTTATATCTTCCATCCCTGAGTTGTAAAACCCCCTTTTATTGGATATACATTTGAGCACATTCAAAACATCTTCTATGTTAAGAAAGACCGCAAAGGAAAAGAAGATTTTCGTGTTGGATACTTCCGTTATCCTTTACAACCATAACGCGATCCGTAGTTTTGAAGACAATGATGTGGCCATTCCCATCACGGTGCTCGAGGAGCTCGACAACTTCAAAAAAGGCAACGATACCATCAATTTCGAAGCCCGCGAATTCATCCGGATCATCGACAAATTGTCGAATAAAGCAACATTGACCAGGTGGATATCCCTGGGTATGCCCAAAGGTGGGAAATTCAAGGTGGTGATGAATGAGCACAGCGAGCTTGATGCCGTAAAGGTGTTTGGCGAAAATAAGCCCGATCACCGCATACTGAATGCAGCCCTGATCATGATTGCCGAAAATCCGGAAAAAAAAATCGTGCTGGTCACCAAGGATGTTAATTTGAGGCTCAAGGCCAAGTCACTGAACATTCCGGCCGAAGACTTCGAAACCGGCAAGATCAAGGATGTGGAGGGGCTTTATGCCGGCAAGGTTTTGGTGGAGAACCTCGACAGAACCATCATTGATATCATTTATGAGGCAGGCTGGTGCCTTCCGGAGGATATCGGGGTGAAAAAACCCTATCCCAACCAATATTTTATCCTGAAAAACGGGAAAAGTTCAGTGCTTGCTTTTTTTAATCCCATCACCGAACGTATCGAGAAGATCGAGAAACACAGTTGTTACCGGATTACCCCGCGCAATGCCGAGCAGGTCTTCGCCCTCCATGCCATACTGAATCCGAATGTAAAACTGGTAACGCTGCAGGGTATCGCCGGTACCGGGAAAACGCTGCTTGCCCTGGCCGGCTCACTGGAACAGAAACGAAATTTCAAACAAATATACCTGGCCCGGCCCATTGTTCCTTTAAGCAATAAAGATATCGGGTATTTGCCCGGCGACATCAAATCGAAGCTGGATCCTTACATGCAGCCGCTCTGGGACAACCTTAAATTCATCCAGAACCAGTATAACGAAAAGGATAAAGAGTTCAAGGTGATCACCGAAGCAGTGGAGAGTGAAAAACTGATGATCACCCCGTTGGCCTACATCCGGGGACGCAGCATATCGAATGTTTGCTTTATTGTGGATGAAGCCCAGAATCTTACACCGCACGAAGTAAAAACCATCATCACCCGGGCCGGTGAAAACACCAAGATCATCTTCACCGGGGATATTTACCAGATCGACACCCCATACCTCGATGCCCAGTCAAATGGTCTTTCCACCATGATCGACAAGATCAAGCAACATGCGCTCTATGCCCATGTGCGACTCGAGAAGGGAGAACGGTCTGAGCTGGCCAACCTGGCGAATGACCTGTTGTAAATCATTCCTCCTCGTAAATGACCTTTAGCAGTGTTTGCCCGACCACCTTCAGGGTGGTTTTGTCGATCACCTCCAGATTGTCCTTGAGAGTATGCCAGTAAGGATGAAATCCGGTTTCACTGTTCTTATCCAGGTGGATGATGTCGATGGTGGGGATGTTCAGGATGGTGTTGATGGGAATATGGTCATCGGTGATGTACCCACCCTGTTCGAAAAGGAAATAGGCTGAATAACCGGCATTGCTGGCTTTGGTCCAAACTGATTTGACAATCTCCGGAGCATACTTCATGGAGATGCCTTCCATCAGGAAAGTAGCTCCTGATGCGCCAACCATATCAAGCAGGATGCCATATTTGGCAAAATACTGGGGCTTGTGGGGATTCCTGGCCCAGTACTGTGAGCCCAATCCCCACTGGTTGTCCGACCCTGCAATGTTCTGCATGTCCTGCGGTGGTCCGTAATCTTCCACATCAAAAAGGATGATGTCGATCCCGATGGCGGGCTGGGATTTGTTCAGTTGCCTGGCGATCTCGAGCAAAACACCCACACCGCTGGCCCCGTCATTGGCCCCGTCGATGGCTTTACGATGATTCTTCGGATCAGGGTCGTGATCGGCATAGGGACGTGAATCCCAGTGTGCACAGAGCAGGATCCGGTTATTGGTCTCCGGTTTCCAGGAGGCAATGATATTTTGAAAACTGAGCGGGGTGTCATTGTATGCCTGAATGCTTCCCTTCTGCACGATGACCTTCGGTGCATAGGATTCCAGCTTTCGGGTAAGATATGCAGCACATTTGTCATGAGCGGGGGTATTGGGAACGCGGGGACCATAATCCAATTGGGCTTTGACAAAAGCATAGGAAGAATCGGCGTTGAATTCAGGGATGACCACAGCAGTGGTTTGTCTTCCCTTTTCCTGCTGGTCTCCCTGATCCCGGTCCGGGGAGTTACAACCGAGTACCATAAATAATAAGGGCACTAAAAAATAGGAGAGTTTCATGTTGATTTTCGTTTGCCTCACCTGAAAAGTTGGATATAAAGGTTGTGCTGATTTTAATGTTCAAATGATATCCCTGGAAGGAGTACCAAATTTTTCTCCAAAAACAATTTCGGAAAGGTTTTTTCTTGTCCGCTTTTCGTATTCCCGCTTCTTCAGATTTTCGGGCAGGGTTTCCGGATCGCCCAAATATGCAATGGCGATTGCTGTTAACGGGTTAAAATCTCCGGGGATCGAAAATAATTCCCTGGATTTCTCAACTGAAAAACCACCCATCTGGTGAACGTACAGCCCCTGGTGCATCGCTTCAATGCTCAAATGAGCTATCGATTGACCAACATCGTAGGAATAGATGGAGTTGTCAGAACCGTTATGGCTGAATGTATTTTTCCCGCAACTGATCACCAGAACAGGTGCATGTTGAGCCCATATCTGGTTGCCCTCCACAAGCGTAGCGAAGATTTTTTGCCAGGTTTCATCCGGTTTAACTCCAACAATAAATCTCCAGGGTTGTTCATTCATGGCCGAAGCTGACCATCGGGCGGCTTCAAACAGGCTGACAAGTTTACCCAATTCTACCGGCTTATCGAGGAATGCACGTGGACTCCATCTTTTTGCGGCATACGAATTGATCGGAGTCTGGGTTTGCGCTTCTTTCATGGGTAAATAAAAGTTAAAAGACTTTTCGGAGTGGATAAAAGAATAAATTTTCAAACCTGGAAACTGTATGCAATGAAGTAAGTTTTTAAATTTCATCAGAATTTTTCTGTTTGACGTTAACTCTCATTACTGTCTTTCGGAGAATGGCAAGAATAAGGCACCATCCCAGAATGAGCAAAGTCAGAACAGTGGCAACCCTTGCGATATAATCCCCGTGTTTAACATAGAAGGTGAGTTTCTCGTTTGCATTCAAATTCCCTTTGATCACTGCAGGTTTCCAGTAAGGTGTCACCTGGTGGGCATCCCCCCGCTGGTCGATGAGGGCAGAGATACCGGTATTTGCCGAACGGGCAATGCTCCTGCGGGTTTCAATTGCCCTCAGATGGGCAAATGCAAAGTGCTGGCGGTGTCCGGCAGTATTTCCCCACCAGCCGTCATTGGTGATGATGATCATGATCTGAGCCCCGTTTTTCGCGAATGTTGCAAAAAATTCCCCAAAGATCGATTCATAGCAGATGGCTGGACCCACAGGGACTGTATTGATCGTGGTATAAACCTTCCGGATGGAGTCCATTCCCAGGCTACCAACTGTTCCCCCCAGATCGATGGCAAAATTTTCCAACCATTTGAACCCTTTGAATGAGGGAAGAATCTCTACTCCGGGGGTCAGTTTTGATTTGTGATAGAGCTGTAGCGAATCACGGTTGTTGAGCAGGATTGCCGTATTATAGGCGTTATAAGCCCCCCCGGTATCGGAAAATTTCCGGGCTGTACGCGGAATGGATTCTCCCGGGCGAAAAGCGTATAAAGTCGAGCCGCCAACCAGGATATTCAGGTCAGGAAAGGTATCTGTGATTTGTCGTAAAAGCCGGATACTATGGAAGGTCCTGAGGTCATTTTCCCACATATCTTCCTGAATGGCCGATTCGGGGGCAATCAGGAAGTCTACGGAATCGTTCAGTTTTGACCATGTCAGTTTCATGATCCTTCCGATAACCTCTTCAGGGGCAAGGCTATATTGTTCAGAATAGGGATCAAGATTGGGCTGTGCCACCACAAAATTCACCGGGTGCTTTTCTTCCCGGTAGGTGCAATAGATAATGCAGGAAATGAGGATAGGAATAAAAATCCAGCCAAAAAGAACACTGGAAAACCGAACAACGGATTTTGAATTTTGAAAAAAACCTAAGACCGTGATCTGCCCGGAATCCGTTTTTGAATTTTGAGTTTCAGTTTTGACCTTTGACTTATGACTTATGACTTTGCAAAGTAGTTCATAAAACAACATGTTCCCAACAAGCACCCAAACCGTTCCTCCCATTGCTCCGGTATATTCGTACCACTGAACCCATTGATAATAGGAAGAAAAACCGTTGCCAAGGTTAAGCCAGGGCCAATTCAGATCCCAGTTGAGATGAAGGTACTCAAAAGCTATCCAGTAACATACGAGGGACACATAGGATGCATTTCTCTCCTTCAGGTACTTTCTGGTCCAATGGAAGGCCTGGAAAATGATGGACATGAATAGGGAATTCAGTACAATGGCCAGAATGGCACCAATCAGGGTCGAATTGACGATCCACCAGGTGGTCAGGATATTCCAGGTAAAAAAACCGGGGTAGGAAAAAAGGAGTGCACTGAATTTAACGATCCTATCACGGTTCTGATGAAGGTACTCCTCCAAAAAAAACAGGGGAACCAGCCCGATGAAAAGCAGACCGGGAAATCCTCTTTCAGGCCAGGCCAATGCAAGTAGCAAACCGGAGGCAACCGAAAGCAAAATCAGGTGATTTTTTTTTAACTTCATGGCGAAAATATTCCGGAAGCGATGACGCAAATGTACAGTTTTTCTTTTCATTCATGCCCTCTGGTGACTTCACCGGCAGAGAACAAATAATAAATGTATTTTTGTATATATGTTGCGAATTAAAAAATAGGCAATTATCCTTTAAAATTCAGGATTCTCCCCTTTGATATTTCTGATCAACCTGAAGATCATCCGGCGCAATGCGTCAATATGAAGCTTGTATTTGGCTGAGATGAAAACCGATGTATAACTCTCCCTGGCGATCCAGGTCTTTTCAAGTTCTTCGGGAAAAGGACAGGCATCCATTTTATTAAACAACAGAATGGTTGGTTTGTCGGATGCCTTGATATCGGTCAGCGTTTGTTGAACAACCCGGATCTGTTCTTCGAAATCTTTATGGCTGATATCCACCACATGAATCAGGATGTCGGCCTCACGGACCTCTTCAAGGGTGGATTTAAATGATTCTATTAAAGTGTGCGGGAGTTTCCGGATAAACCCAACGGTATCTGAAAGCAGAAATGGCTGATCTTCTATCACAACCTTTCTGACGGTAGTATCCAGAGTAGCAAAGAGTTTATTTTCCGCGAAAACATCCGATTTGCTGAGCAGGTTCATGATGGTTGATTTCCCCACGTTAGTGTATCCCACCAGGGCGACACGGATCATGCCTCTCCGGTTTTTTCGCTGGGTAGCTTTTTGTTTGTCGATCTCTATTAGTTTTTTCTTCAGCAGGGATATCCGGTACCGCAGGATTCGACGGTCGGTTTCAATTTCCTGTTCACCGGGGCCCCTCAAACCAATTCCCCCGCGCTGTTTCTCCAGGTGTGTCCACATGCGGGTAAGGCGCGGCAGAAGGTACTCGTTTTGCGCCAGTTCTACCTGGGTACGGGCATATGAGGTTTGAGCCCTGTGTGCAAAAATATCGAGGATCAGGTTGTTGCGGTCAATGATCCGGCACTCGAAAACTTTTCCGATGTTGCGGATCTGACTGGGCGACAATTCATCGTCAAAAACAGCCATGTCCACAGGGTTTTTTTCAATCCAGTCGCGAACTTCCTGGAGTTTACCACGATGAACATAGGTCCTGGGATCAGCATATTCCATCTTCTGAACGAATCTTTTCAGGGTTATCCCCCCGGCAGTCTCAACGAGGAATTCAAGTTCATCCAGGTAAACATGGGTCCGCTCCATATCCTGATGAAGTGTGGCGATTCCGATCAGGACAACGGTTTCTTTTTTTATGATGGGAAACTTGTCAGACATTTATAGGAAAAATAGAAAAAGAGTTTTGAAGCGGGATAAAATTGTTAAATTTACAGGTTCGCTACCCGGGTTTTTCCTCGCAAAAGTAACGTATCATTTATGAAAGAACAACAGAAATCTTCGCGATCGATTGACCTTTTCACCGATCCATCGAAACTTTCCGAACTTTTTGGGATGGAAACCCGTGAATTGTATGAAAAACTGATTTTCACTTCTCCCGATGGAATTATTTTGACTGACCTTCACGGCAGAATCATTTATGCCTCACCGTCAACATCAGAAATTTTTAATCTTACCGAAAGTGAAGTTTTGGGAACCAGCGTATTTGAATGGATTGATGAAATTCATGTTGCAAAAGCCCAAGAGCATCTGAAGAAAGTATTGGAAGGGAAATCCTCAAGAGATAACCAGTATTTATTGAAGAAGAAAGATGGTCAGACGTACTGGGGAGCGATCAATGCGGCGCCCATAACCAATAAAAATGGACTTACCGTGGGAATGATTGGTGTCGTCAGGGATATAACTTATCAAAAACATGCTGAAGAGGAGCTCCGGCAAAATGAGATCCGGTACAGGCTGTTGTTCGAAACGGCGCACGATTCCATTTTTCTGATGGATGAAGATGTTTTCATCGATTGCAACCCAAAAACGCTGGCAACTTTTGGTTGTACAAAAAAAGATATTATTGGGAAATCACCCCAGCTTTTTTCTCCTCCGGTTCAGCCCGATGGTTCAGATTCTACATTATCGGCCCGGAAAAAAATCCAGGCAGCATTGAGGGGACAAAACCAGATTTTTGATTGGAAGCATCAACGGCTTGATGGACAACTTTTCGATGCCGAGGTCAGTTTGAACAGCATCACGCTGGAGGGGAAACCATACTTACAGGCCATTGTCCGCAATGTTTCGAAGCGGAAGAAGTCAGAAGGACAACTCCGGAAATTCAGTGAATGCCTTCTGTCATTCGGACCTGATCCCGGAAATAACATCAATCTGCTGACAAAATTATGTGGGGAGATCCTGGGCGCTTCCTGCGCCTTGTATAACTGTTTACAAGGGGAACTGATTTGTTCTCTCGGGCAATGGAATACTCCACCGGATTACATCACGGAGAATAATCCCCAGGGTCATATATGCTATGATGTTATTGCCCAAAACGGAAATGATATCTTTTTTGTCAAAGACCTTCCCGGCACTGATTATTTTATTACCGATCCAAACGTCGCCCAGTTCGGGTTAAAAACTTACATAGGGAAGGTAGTTCAGTTAAACGGACAGGCGATTGGGTCGCTATGCGCCGTTTTCCGCGAGGATTATATTCCCGATGCAGCCGATAAATATTTCGTTTCTCTGATCGCCTCTGCCATTGGGGTGGAAGAGGCGCGTAAACAGGCTCAGGATAAAATTTTCGAATTCACCGAAGAACTGAAAGAATCAAACATTGCCAAGGACAAGTTTTTCTCAATCATTGCCCATGATCTTAAGGGGCCCTTCAATGCGATCATGGGTTTTTCCGACATCCTGACCTCCGAATGGAGTGATTTTACCGAAGAGGAAAAGCAACATTTTATCCGGAATATCCATTCTTCTGCCAACAACACATTCAGGTTATTGGAGAATCTGCTGGAATGGGCGATGACCCAAACCGGGAAATTTCCCTTTAACCCGGCGCCGAACGACCTGAGCATCCTGGTCAATGATGCAGTTATTTTTTTAAGGGAGCAGGCAGAGAAGAAACAGATCAAGTTATTCACCGCTGTTAATTTTGGTACCATGGTTATGGCCGATGAGAATATGATCCGAACAGTTTTCCGGAATCTGTTGTCGAATGCCATTAAATTTACTCATCCCGGTGGACAGGTCAAGATTTTTGCCCATGAGGTGGCTGCTCCTCACACAGACCAGAAGATGATAGAGGTCTCAGTCATCGACAATGGGGTTGGAATCGCAGGGGATATACTCCCCAAGCTATTCCGTATTGATGAGAAGATAAGGAGTACAGGGACTGCCAATGAAAAGGGTACGGGGCTTGGCCTTATTTTAAGCCGGGAATTGATCGAAAAAAACCATGGTCGTATATGGGTGGAAAGCGAACAGGGAAATGGAAGCCGGTTTTATTTTACCCTGCCGAAAGGAATGGTTTAAACCCGATGATTTCCCTGATTTGCCGTATCGTGGCAGAAGCGCTTAACCGGGCTTTCTCAGCGCCCAAAGCGGCTACTTTACACAGATAACGTTCATCGGCGGCCAGTGCCAGCATTTTCTCACGGAATGGAGTGGTGAAACGGATAAGGTCCTCAGCCAATTGTTTTTTCATATCGCCATAGCGTACACTACCACTATTATACTGATCTTCAAAATGAGTGAGGGTGTCGGGCGCTGAGAAATAGCTCATCAGGTCAAAGAGATTCTGAACCGGTTGGGATTTCGATTGGCCAGGAGTCGCAGGACCGGTATCGGTAGTGGCACGCATAACTTTTTTCCGGATTACGTCGGGTGAATCGGCAAGGTAGATAGCGCTGTTTTCATTGTCGGACTTTGACATCTTCAGACTGCCGTCAAGTCCGGGAATCTTCACGAGTTCTTCACCAAAGTTATAGGCAACAGGTTCAGGGAAAAAGTCAACCTTATACAACCTGTTGAAACGGTTGGCAAAGGTACGGGTCATCTCAAGGTGCTGTTCCTGGTCTTTCCCAACGGGGACTTTATGGGCTTTATGAATGATGATGTCGGCTGCCATAAGGGTAGGGTAGGTGAGCAATCCGGCATTGACATTTTCAGGTTGAGTGCGAATCTTCTCCTTGAAAGAGGTACAGCGTTCGAGTTCACCAAGATAAGCATTCATGTTCAGCAGCAGGTACAATTCAGCTACTTCTGGAATATCGCTTTGTACATAAAGGGTTGCTTTCTCCGGGTCAAGGCCGCACGCAAGGAATTCCACCAGAACGGTTTTTACATTCCCGTGCAGGTCAGCAGGAGTAGGATGCGTGGTAAGGGAATGATAGTCGGCTATAAAGAAATAGCAATTGTTTTCCTCCTGCATTTTCAGAAAATTCCGCAATGCCCCGAAATAATTACCGAGATGTAGATTCCCGGTAGGACGAATTCCACTAACTACGATTTCCATAGTAAACAGGGATTAGGCAACAGGCAATAGTTAAAAGTTAGGAGTCAAGAGTTAAAATATTAATTATCAATTATCCAGCATCACATTTTAATTTCATCCCCGTTCTTATTGTAAAAATGGTATTCTAGAAAGTGGTATGAATTCTGTTTCTTGATCTTGATGCACTGTCCGAATTTCCGCCACCATTTCCATTTATAATTGAACCACCCATGGGTGAGAAAGGAATAAACATAAGGATGAACGATCACGGTCACTTTCTTTTCATTCTGTTCCCTGATCAGGTAACTGATGTTGTTTTCAATCTCATCGGTAAGCAGTATGGTGGGACGAATATCGCCAGTGCCATCGCAAGTCGGACATTTTTCCAAGATCTGGACATTCATTTCCGGGCGCACGCGTTGACGGGTAATCTGAACCAATCCAAATTTGCTCGGGGGCAGAATGCTGTGTTTGGCGCGATCTTTTTTCATCTCCTCCTTAAGCCGTTCGTATAATTTTCGCCGGTTCAGCCCCTGGGTCATATCAATGAAGTCGATGACGATGATTCCACCCATATCGCGAAGTCTGAGTTGCCTGGCTACTTCGGCTGCAGCCTCCAGGTTAACTTCCAAAGCATTGGTCTCCTGGTTCTGGTCCTGGTTCACCCGGTGGCCGCTGTTGATGTCGATGACATGAAGTGCCTCGGTATGTTCAATGATCAGGTAAGTTCCGCTTTTTATGGTAATGACTTTGCCAAATGAACCTTTGATCTGCTTGTCGATCCCATATTGTTCAAAAACCGGTATTTTCCCGCTATGAAGTTTAACGATATTCACCTTATCGGGTGAAATTTTTTGGATATAATTCCTTATCTCCTCGAATAGAATGGGTTCATTAACGACAATGTTATTGAAAGATTCATTCAAAGCGTCGCGTAAAATGGCTGATGTACGGTCGATCTCGCCGATGATCTTCTGAGGTGGTTTGGCCAGGGCAAGTTTTTGGGTGATGATCTCCCATCGCTTGTACAGGGCACGAAGATCGGCATCGAGATCAGCAACCAGTTTATTTTCGGCAACGGTACGTATGATGATTCCGCAATTTTTCGGTTTGATGCTCGTGATCAGGCGTTTCAGGCGGTTACGTTCCTCTGCGCTTTTTATCTTTTGGGAAACGGAGATCTTATCTGAAAAGGGCATAAGTACAAGGTACCTGCCTGCAAATGCAATTTCCGAAGTAACACGGGGACCTTTGGTTGAAATCGGTTCCTTGGCAATCTGGATCAGAATATTCTGGTTCGGTTTCAGTACCTGATTGATCCTTCCCGTTTTCTGGATATCGTTTTCAAGGGTAAAATCCCCGATAGAAGGACCATTTTGGCCTCCAGACTGGGCATTCCGGATATATTTCAAGAGGGATTGAACCTGTGGCCCCAGGTCAAGGTAATGCAAAAAAGCATCCTTTTCATAGCCAACATCAACAAATGCAGCATTGAGTCCGGGCATGATCTTCTTGATCTTCCCCAAATAAATATCCCCAACAGAATATTCATTGTTGGATTTTTCCTTGTTTAACTCAACGAGAAGTTTGTCTTCAAGGAGGGCGATTTCAACCACCTCGGCGGTCGAATTGATAATTAATTCCTTATTCACAGTTTTACATAATTAAAACCCCATTGATATCAAACCAATGAGCGTAAATGACCTAAGGAATTGTAGCAGCAGGCAGAACCCCACGCTGACACGTGGGGGTTATTTCTTCTTGTGTCTATTTTTGCGCAAGCGTTTTTTCCGCTTGTGCGTAGCCATCTTGTGTCTCTTTCTTTTCTTACCACTCGGCATATCGATCAGCTTAGATGAGAAGTGATTACTTCACTTTAACGTGTGATTTTACTTTATTTACAAATGTCTTGGCCGGCTTGAAGGCGGGAATGTTATGGGCGGGAATGATAAGGGTGGTGTTTCTTGAAATGTTTCTCCCAGTCTTTTCAGCTCTTTTTTTAATGATGAAGCTTCCAAAGCCTCTCAGGTACACATTCTGACCAGTGGTCATGGAATTTTTAATGGAATCCATGAAAGCTTCAACGGTGGCCTGTACGGCTACTTTTTCAATGCCAGTTTTATTAGCAATTTCTGCTACAATTTCTGCTTTTGTCATGTTAATTGGTATTAGAAGTTTTATATTTAATTAATACTGAATGTCTTTTATAGCCGTGAAACGGGCTGCAAATATATGATTTTTTTGAACGACAATGAAAAAATTGTATTTTTTATTGATAAATACCTGATGCCGGGACGGATGAGGAGTTTTCCGGATGGATGAATCAAAAGATCGGCATACCTTTGCCTGCATAAATGTTTTCGACAAAATGGATGTTCAAAAGCTGCAACAATGGTATTATCGGAATATGCGGGATCTTCCATGGAGAAGAACAAAGGATCCATATTTGATATGGATTTCAGAGATTATCATGCAGCAAACCCGGGTGGATCAGGGATTACCGTATTACATCAGATTTTCCGAGGCTTTCCCTCTCCTTCATGATCTGGCCTTTGCACAAGAACAATCTGTACTGAAGCTCTGGCAGGGGCTTGGGTATTATTCGAGGGCCCGGAACATGCATGCGGCAGCGAAAGAAATTGTAGCCCTTCACCATGGTGTTTTCCCCGATTCTTTTCCTGAAATCCGGAAACTCAAAGGAATCGGTGACTATACTGCTGCTGCCATCGCCTCCATGGCCTTCGACCTTCCCCATCCGGTCGTGGATGGGAATGTCCTCCGTTTTTTCTCCAGGTTTTACGGGATTGAAAGGGCCATTGATTCAACTGAAACAAAGAGGGAAATTCATCAATTGGCTCTCGGTATCATTCCAAAGGACAATCCGGGCGATTTTAACCAGGCCATTATGGAATTTGGCGCACGGATTTGCACCCCAAGAAGTCCCGACTGTAATCAATGCGTTTTAAAAACAGATTGTTTTGCATTTGCCCATAAAGTAACTGACCGGCTACCGGTGAAAGGGAAAAAAGCAAATCAGCGAAAACGCTATTTCCATTACCTGGTTATCCGCATCGATGGGAAAAAGGGGGTATATTTAGAGAAACGAGAAGAGACCGACATCTGGAAAAACCTATTTCATTTTCCCATGATTGAGACAGCAAACCCATGTACATTGAAAAAACTGATGGCAGGAGATGACTGGAAAGAGAAGGTAGATCAGAATAATTTGATACTGAAAGGAAGGTCGGGAATATATAAGCATTTGTTAACGCACCAGCAGATATCTGCTTGGTTTTACGAACTGGAATCGAAAAAAATGCTTTCCGGTAAATGGCATTTTGTTTACCTGACGGAGATTCACAAATATCCCTTTCCCCGGCTCATCGAGAAATATGTTGCTTCCTTCTATCCTCCATCTTCCCTGTAGTTTTCCCATTTTTGAATTCCGTTTGTGTATGAATCTCTGCCGGGTTTCTGAATTTTTGTACCTTTACAGCATAATTTAGATCACAACATGGACGATCACCCGGCGAAAGGCTTGTATCATGACGTCACAAACAACGTTTTATTTCAGTCAACTGCTTGGCAGGAGATTTGTCACTCCGCATGGAAGTGTTCCGGGGAAAATTCGTGATTTCCTGATCGATCTTACTCCCTGGTCGGTTAATGTCTCTGAACCCGTTCGACCCCGTGTGATTGCCGTAAAGGTTAAAACCTATGACGGTTTAAAAATCTTCGATTTTTCCTCATTTGAAATTACCCGCTATAAAGGAGTTCTCCGGGTCATCTGTAACGAGATCACCGAGACCAATACCGAGATCTATACCAATTGTTTATGGATCCGTGAAAATATCCTCGATAAGCAAATTGTGGATATCAATGGACGGAAACTGGTACGGGTCAATGATATTCGCATGGTGATGATTCCTTCCGGCGCCTTCGCCATTGCTGTCGAGGTTGGAATTGAAGGACGGTTACGGCGATTGGGCATTGACCGCCCGATTCGAGCCATCGTTGAACGTTTGGGTTTAGAGATCCCGGGTAAATTTATTCTCTGGGACGATATCGAAGCAGTGGATTTCGCCAATGCGAGCATCAGGCTTTCCAAAGCCTCATCCAAACTCGATAACCTGCATCCCTCCGACCTTGCCGACATCATTGAAGATCTCGATAAAGCCTCCCGCACATACATATTTGAATCCCTCAACGAGGAAAAGGCTGCTGACGTTCTGGAAGAGCTTGAACCCGATGCCCAGGTTCATATTGTTGAAACTCTTCCGAAAGAGAAGGTGGCCGATCTGCTTGAGAAGATGCCTGCCGATGAGGTAGCCGATATTCTTGATGAGCTCGAGAAAGATAAGGCGGAAGAGTTGCTCAATGAGATGGAAAAGGAGTCATCAGAGGAGGTCAGGGAACTGCTCGAGTATCCGGATAAGGTGGTTGGATCGATCATGACAACTGATTTCATGACCTTCAGCAGCAATCTGACCGTGGAGGAAGCCATCCAGGCTTTACGCAAAGAAAAACCCGAACCTTCCAACATCTATTCAATTTTTGTGGTCGATGGCCACGACAAGCTGCTTTCCACCATTCCCCTTGGTGAACTTATCGTTGCAGATCCGACGCATACCCTCCGGAAGATCATGAAAAAAAATCCGATCTGTGTCTACGATGACGATAATATAGATTCCCTTGCAGAGCTGGTTTCCAAGTACAACCTGCTTGCTGTCCCCGTGATCAACAAAGCCCAGCAAATGGAGGGTGTTGTCGTGATAGAGGACATTGTTGATGACCTGTTGAGCCGGAGAAAAACCAGGTAAGTTATCAACAATTTAAAAAAAAACTTTCCAAAACCGTATTACCTTTTGCCATCTTCCCTGATTAAGTATAAAATATAGTACTTTTGTTCACGGAGTTATTAATTTAAAATTTAAAACAATGGCAACTGGAGTCAACAAAGTAATTTTGATCGGTAATCTAGGGAAAGATCCAGAGATTCAGCATTTCGAAAATGGTGTCAAAAAGGCCGGTTTCTCGCTGGCTACCACCGAAGCCTATAAAGGCAAGGATGGTGAAAAAACCACCCATACCGAATGGCACAATATCGTGCTGTGGAGAGGGCTGGCAGAGGTAGCTGAACGGTTTCTGAAAAAAGGGAATACCGTTTACATCGAAGGGCGTATTCGCAGGCGTGAATATGAAGACAAGGAGGGGCAGAAAAAATTCATCTATGAGATCTTAGGAGATGCCATGCAGATGCTTGGCGGACCGCGCAGGGAAGAAGGAAATGCTTCTCCTTTGACACCCGAAGTGAAAGATGAAGTCATCGATGCACCTGTTCCCGGAGATGATCTTCCATTTTAGTAAATGGCGAAAAAGTGAGGTGGCGAAACGATGAATTTCGCTACCTCGCTACCATTTTTTACATATGCGTTTATACCTTGGTATTTTTTTCATTGTTTTTCTCGGATTCCTGCTGGGTTCCTGCATTAATGATTATGCACCCAAGCCTAGGGGATATTACCGCATTGATCTCCCTGAACATAAGTACCGGCTATTTGATAGTACATATCCATTCCTTTTTGAGTATCCGGTATATGCAGGAATTTATCCCGATACTACCAAAATGGCTGAGCCTTACTGGCTCAATATTGTCTATCCGGAATTTCATGCCCAGTTGCATTTCAGTTACAAGGTTATAACTAATAATTTAGTCAAATACCTGGAGGACTCCCGTACGCTGGTCAATAAACACATCCCCAAAGCCAGCGCGATTACCCAGCGTGAATACATCGACGAAACAAACCATGTGTACGGCCTTGTTTTTGACATCAAAGGGGCTGATGCTGCCTCTTCCTACCAGTTTTACCTTACCGATAGCATTTCAAAATTCGTGAGGGGCGCCCTCTATTTTAACCTCGTGCCCAACAATGACTCCCTATCTCCGGTGATTGATTTTTTGAAAACTGATATGGAGCGCATGATCAGTTCTTTCCGCTGGAAAAAAGTGTAACTTTGCAGACAACAATTCAGGGAATGGTTTTGTCATACCATTATACCAATTCATAGAGATAATGAAAAAGTCACTACTACTGATCATTTGCGTTGCCAGTTTTGGAATACTACAGGCACAGAATACCAGATATTCTGATGTAAAGATTCACACCGACCATGAAGGGATGGTTCGGCTGGCTAAACTTGGGATGGCTATTGATGAAGGCATGTTCGATAAAGCCGGTTTCTGGTCTACGGTTCTTTCGGAGACCGAACTGGCCAAAGTTAAAAAAGCTGGCTTTACCTGTGAGGTCATTCATGAGGATTATACCCGGTTCGTGGTGGAAAGAAACAATGCCTTTCTGGAGGAGATGAAGAATATCAATGCCAAACTCAAGTGGAATGGCAATACCGATGTGAGTCAATACCCTGTCCCGGCTGGATTTGAACTGGGCTCAATGGGAGGATATTATACTTTTCTGGAAATGCAGCATGAATTGGATACCCTGTTTTTCGAATTTCCTGATCTGATCACACAAAAAGTGCCGGTTTCTCCCATCAATTCCTCGGAAGGCCGACCGATTTATTTTGTCAAGATTTCGGATAACCCCAATATCAATGAGAATGAGCCAAAGGTGCTTTTTACGGCGTTAACACATGCCCGGGAGCCGGTTGGAATGCAACAGCTTTTCTTTTTTATGAATTATCTGCTTGAAAATTATTCAACCAATGAAGAGGTGAAATACCTGGTGGATAATCTTGAACTGTTTTTTATTCCGGTGGTCAATCCCGATGGTTATGTGTACAATCAGAATACAAGTTCCGGTGGTGGAGGGATGTGGCGAAAGAACCGCCGCGTCAATAGCCCCAGTTGCTGGGGTGTTGATCTGAACCGGAATTTCGGATATGAATGGGGTCATGATGATGTAGGATCTTCTCCCATCCCCGATGATGAAACCTACCGCGGCCCTTCAGCGTTCTCAGAACCGGAAACACAAAATGTCCGGGATCTTTGTATTTCCAAAGGATTTCGTTCGGCGCTGAATTATCACACCTACAGCGACATTTTCCTGTATCCCTGGGGATATGAGGAGCTGGTAACTCCCGACAACGGGACCTTTTCTACCTTCAGTGACATCATGACCCGCGAAAACAGGTTAAATTTCGGCACATGCTGGCAGCTTTTATATACTGCCAATGGCGGTATCGATGACTGGATGTATGGTGAGGAAACAGCTAAACCAAAAGCCTTCTCATTTACACCGGAACTGGGTGGATCGTCCGACGGCTTCTGGGCTCCGGTATGGAGGATCATTCCAATGTGCCAGGAAAACATGTACCAGAACCTGATGCATGCCCACCTCGCCCTGAAATATGCCGAAACCAAAGATAAAAGCCCGGTTATCATTGAAAACCGTGAAGGCTATCTGAAATTTGAATTTAGGCGTTATGGACAGGAGCCGGGTGATTACCAGGTTTCCATCGAACCCATTGATCCCTCACAGATGATATCCGTCGGACCATCAATCACGCATGTTAATCCCACCTTATCGCAACCCTTGGCCGATTCGATTTTTTATCTACTCGATCCTTCAATGGCTCCTGGCACAGAGTTTAAATACATGATCAAAATCGACAATGGAAAATATATTTTCCGGGATACCATCACGAAGTTCTTTGGCACTCCTCTGGTTATTTTCCAGGATAGCTGCAACACCATGGAAAACTGGAGCTCCACGAAATGGAATACCACTGCAGGTCAGTTCTTTTCCCCTCCGAAATGCATCACCGATTCCCCCGGTCAGAATTACAGCAACAATGCCAGCAATGCCATCTCAATGACAAATCCTGTTACCCTGACCAACTCCCCTGTTGCCGTGCTCGAATACCGGGTTAGATGGGCGACGGAAAAAGTTTACGATTATATCCAGATAAAACTGTCTGACAATAATGGCTTTACCTGGATGCCATTGAAAGGAAAATATACCATCAACGGATCCGATTTTGAGGATCCCGGAAAACCTGTATATGAAGGGAACCAATTCATGTGGGTGAAGGAGGAGATTCCACTGGCAGGTTACCAGAATAAAGATATCCTGGTTCGTTTCATCCTGACCAGCGATGCCGGTACAACGGGCGATGGTTTTTATTTTGATGATTTCAAGGTAAAGGTCATCGATATGACAACCGATATTCCGGAGGGCAAAGAAGCTACCTTGGGGTACATCTCTGGTCCTGCTCCAAATCCTGCCCGGAAGGATGCAACCATTTCCTACCGGATAAATGATGGAGAGTATCAGGAGTTGGGATGCTTTTTAAAATTGACTGATTCCCGGGGACTGCTGATCAAAGAGATTCCCATCACCAGCCAAAATGGTAATCTCTCCATAAATGTGACCTCGATCCCATCCGGGGTCTATCTTTATCGTATTGAATCCCTGCGTGGTACGACCGGGGTAAAAAAGCTGGTAATCGTTCATTAATGCATATAAAAAAGGGCTCATGATTGAAACCATCAAATTAGGGACATTGCGGTGGTCGCACATCGTAAGACCGAGCGAAGAGGACCTTCAAGCGCTGAAAGAACATTATCATTTCCATCCCCTCGATCTGGAAGACTGCCGCTCCATAATCAATCTCCGGCCCAAGATTGATATTTACGATGACTATTATTTTATCATCCTTCATTTTCCGACATTCGATTCTTCACAGGTCTTTGTGGATGTACGTGAAATCAAGATTTTTTGGGGAAGTGATTTCCTCATCACCATTGGCAAATCGCACTGGCTGGTAAAGGAGATGTTCAACCAGGAAAAAAACCGCTTGCTGACTAACCAGAAGCTGGAAGTGGGAAGCAGCGATGCCTTGCTTTACAAAATCCTTGAATACCTGATGATGGAATCACAAAAACTGGCCGAAAAGGTGGACAAGGATGTGGATACCTGCGGGAAAGCGTTATTCAACCGGAATGCCGAACGTACCATCGAAAAAATTTCAGTCACACGAAAGAACGTCATTATCCTGAATACCATGTTCAAACCCCAACTGATTCTTTTCAATAAACTTCAAAGCGGCGCCATCAAAGGATTTGCCGAAAACATGGAGGATTACTGGGGGAACATTATGGACTACTATCAGAAGATCTGGGATATGGTGGAAGATGACGGCGAACTGATCAAAGGGTATTCCACCACTTTCGATTCTCTTCAGGTCAATAAGACCAATGAAGTGATAAAGATTCTTACGCTGGTCTCCTCTATTCTGCTTCCGTTGACGTTTATCGCGAGTCTATATGGCATGAATATCAAGCTTCCGATCCAGGACCACCCGTTCTCTTTTTTCATCGTGGCAGGGGGTATGTTCCTGATTGCCGTGGGGATGTTTGTTTACTTTAAAATCAAGCGGTGGTTGTGAGCTGGATATCATTCCTCCCGGTTCATGACATTGATCTGGCGCTGAATGGATTCATCATGTACCGCATCCAGCAGCTTCAGGATGAAATCCCGTCTTAAACCTAATTTTTCTCCGGTCGTTACCCATTCGTTGATGATCTGGTTCCAGCGCTTAAGCTGAAGAATGGTTATCCTGTTCTCTTTTTTGTATCTCCCGATTTCATCCACGATCATCATCCGCCGGGACAGGATATCGACCAGCTCTTCATCGAGTTTGTCGATCTCCGATCTTAGTTCCTCCAGCTTATTGATGAATTCAATGCTTCCGGATTCCCTCCTGACAATGAGGTTGTTTATAATCTCCTGCAGCTGGGCAGGAGTGACTTGCTGGTTCTTATCGGTTAGTGCCCTGGCCGGATTAACGTGCGATTCGATCATCAATCCATTCATCTCCAGGTCAAGTGCCTTCTGGCAGGCGGAGGGTATCATTTCCCGGTTCCCGCAGATGTGACTGGGATCAACAATAACCGGCAAATCGGGGTAAAGTCGTTTTAATTCGATGGGGATCTCCCACATCGGGGCATTACGGTATGGCGTACGATTGAAGAAGGAAAAGCCACGGTGAACAGCAATGAGTTTTCTGATCCCCATTTGGTTCAACCGTTCCAGTGCTCCCAGCCAGGTCTTCAGGTCGGGATTGAGCGGGTTTTTCACCATCACCGGGATATCGTGTCCCTGGATAGCATCCCCGATTTCCTGTATGGAAAATGGATTTACCACGGTACGCGCCCCGATCCAGAGGATATCAATATCGTGGGAAAGCGCTTCGAAAACATGTCTTGGATTGGCTACCTCTACTGTGACCATCAGCCCGGTCTCCTGCTTCACCTTTTTCAACCATTTCAACCCGGCCACACCCACTCCCTCAAAAGCCCCGGGACGGGTACGCGGTTTCCAGATTCCGGCACGAAACACCCTGACCTGTGGAATGGAAGCCAGCCCGATAGCAGTTTCCATAACCTGGGCTTCGGTTTCAGCGCTGCATGGACCGGCAATGACCAGGGGTCGGGAATCGAAAGATATCCAGTTCTTCAGGGGTTCTGTCTTCATGGTTGTTGTAAGGCCGGATTGCAAAGGTAAACCTTTTTCAGCAAAGGGTCCGGTTCCCGCGCATGGCCCTCAGCCGACCGTGATCGGGTAACGGATGCTACAGGTTAAAAAGGCAGCTCCATCTCGAGGTATTGGCTTCCGCTGATCTTTATGTTGGTGATGGTAAAATTCAGTTTTCCTCCTGTGGTTTTCGGGAATTTAACCCGGGTTATGGTATTGGCCGGAAGCTCAATATGGGCTATCGCCAGAAGATAAGCTTCCAGATATTGGAGAGTATTTTTATCCCGGAAACGATCATTCCGATGATGAAGGCGATGGGCAAGAACCAGTCGAGCCATGACCAGCCATGCCAGTGTGAAAAATCAAAGGGATAGATATAATAGAGTGAAAGCAGTGTTACCAGGCTGGAGGCTTCAACAATGATCCTGAGCAGGTAACGGATGGAATAGAGGGTGATCATGGCCATTAAAAAATTCCCAGCAATCTGGATCACGATATTGGCATTCAGGATCCAAATCACTGCCCCATAATTATCCCGTATGAAATCAAGGTTCCAGTCGGGGATTTTATTCACGATCCAAAGAAAAACAAGATTCCAGAGGATGTTCCAGATAAACTCAGCACGGTTTGCTGAATAGGGCTTTTCTTTATGCCAGCGACGCTTACCGTAATCGTCAATCTTTCGCGCCCATTGAGGCATGTTATTGGAATGATTCTCGGTCATGGGATGATGCTTTGTTTTTTCAAAGTAAAAGTAACAAAAAATTGAGTTGTGTGAAACCGCCAATTCCCGTATTTTTGCAGCCATTTTCGGAATCTGTCCGTTCCCGGTATTTTTGATTATTTGTTCATTTTGTATGTGACAATCGTCGGGGTGACCTTACGACAAAGGAAATCAGGGTAATGGATTGCCGTTTAATAAACACGGATCATGGAACATTTAAGGAGATCAAAGGTTGCAGATTTGCTCAAATCGAAAGAGTTTGGGAGAGAAATTTTCATCAAAGGTTGGGTTCGTACGAAGAGAGGCAATAAAAATATCAATTTTATCGCCCTGAACGACGGCTCCATCGTGCATCATATCCAGGTGGTAGCTGAAGTTTCGCAGTTCGATGAAGATTTGCTGAAACTGATTACTACAGGAAGTTGCATTGCGGTGAAGGGAATTCTTGTGGAGTCGATGGGACAGGGTCAGGCAGTAGAAATTCAGGCCCGTGAAATCGAGGTTTACGGAACTGCCGATCCCGAAACCTATCCTTTGCAGAAGAAGGGCCATTCGCTGGAATTCCTGCGCGAAATAGCCCATCTGAGGCCACGCACCAACACATTCGGAGCCGTACTGCGCATCCGCCATGCCATGGCCTTTGCCATTCATAAATATTTCAACGACCAGGGATTTTATTACATCCATTCTCCCATCATCACCGGGAGTGATGCTGAAGGGGCCGGTGCCATGTTCAGGGTAACCACACTGAATGCAAAAAACCCACCCTTAACTCCCGATGGGCATGTTGATTATACCCAGGATTTTTTCGGCAAAGAGACCAACCTGACCGTTTCGGGCCAACTGGAAGCTGAACTTGGCGCCATGGCGCTGTCGCTGGTTTATACCTTTGCCCCCACTTTCAGAGCCGAAAACTCGAATACCCCGCGTCACCTGGCTGAATTCTGGATGATCGAACCGGAGATGGCCTTCTACGATATTCATGACAACATGGATCTGGCCGAGGATTTCCTGAAATACCTTATGCAGTATGCCCTTGATCATTGCATCGATGACCTGGAGTTCCTCAACAAGATGTATGACAATGAGCTTATCGACCGACTGAAGGGAGTCATCGGCAGTCAATTTGAAAGGCTGACCTATACGCAGGCTGTGGATATCCTGCTGGCTTCAGGACAAACCTGGGAATTTCCGGTAAGCTGGGGTTGCGACCTGCAATCTGAACATGAGCGGTACCTGGTGGAGAAACATTTCGGGAAGCCGGTCATCCTGACCGATTATCCGAAAGATATCAAGGCTTTCTACATGAAGCAGAACAGCGATGGTAAGACCGTTCGCGGGATGGATGTTTTATTTCCCAAGATCGGAGAGATCATCGGAGGCTCCCAGCGCGAGGAGAACCTCGAGGCTCTGACCCGTCGCATCCATGAGATGAATATCCCCGAAAAGGATGTTTGGTGGTACCTCGACATGCGCAAATTCGGCACGGCGCCCCATGCCGGTTTCGGACTTGGTTTTGAGCGCCTCATTCTTTTTGTCACCGGCATGTCCAACATCCGCGATGTCATCCCCTTCCCGCGTACGCCGGGGAATGCAGAGTTCTGAGTTTTCAGGGAACAGTTTGCAATGACCTTTTGCATTTCCGTGTTCTATTCGAGCCCTCAGTCAAGCCCCAGGCTGAAAGCCTGGGGTTAGAAGTGCTGCATCTTTTCACAACAAAAGCCAGGCTAAAGCCTGGCGTAGTATGCGGGCTAAAGCCCGCGCAGGGATTCTTTTCGAACCTTCTGTCAAGCCCCAGGCAGGAAGCCTGGGAGAAGCGAAATCTATCCCTCTGTCAAGCGCCAGGCTAAAGCCTGGCGTTAGCTGTCCTGCATCTTTTCAGGTCAATGGCCAGGCTAAAGCCCGCGCAGGGGTTCTTCTCAAGCCCTCTGTCAAGCCCCAGGCTGGAAGCCTGGGAGAAGCGAAGTCCATCCCTCAGTCAAGCCCCAGGCAGGAAGCCTGGGAGAAGCGAAATCCATCCCTCTGTCAAGCGCCAGGCTAAAGCCCGGCGTTAGCTGGCCTGCATCTTTTCACGACAGTGGCCAGGCTAAAGCCCGCGCAGGGGTTCTTCTCGAGCCCTCTGTCAAGCCCCAGGCTGGAAGCCTGGGAGAAGCGAAGTCCATCCCTCAGTCAAGCCCCAGGCAGGAAGCCTGGGAGAAGCGAAGTCCATCCCTCTGTCAAGCGCCAGGCTGAAGCCGGGCGTTAGCTGTCCTGCATCTTTTCAGGTCAAATGCCAGGCTAAAGCCTGGCGTTGGTCGCGGGCTAAAGCCCACACAATGGTTCTTCCCAAGCCCTCTGTCAAGCCCCAGGCTGAAAGCCTGGGGTTAGGAGTACTGCATCTTTTCAGGTCAATGGTCTTGTACCTGAATCCCTCTGCAGTTGGCTGAAAAGCAATCCTTAATACTTTGCAGTGGTTGAGTGATTGAAATTTATTGTAACCGTTGCCGATTATTTTGTAATTTAGCCATAAGAAACGCAGGATGGAAAAACGTTGGGTACTGAAACCGCAGGGAGATCCTGATGCAGTCGGGGATCTGGCAGGGGTGCTGGGTATTGATCATTATCTTGCCGGGTTGCTGGTGCAACGGGGCATTACCACGTTCGACGAGGCCAAGGTGTTTTTCCGCCCCTCCCTTGATAACCTCCATGATCCCTTTTTAATGAAGGACATGGACAAAGCCATTGCCCGTGTTGACATCGCCCTGAAGGAAAACCAAAAGATTTTGGTATATGGCGACTACGATGTGGATGGTACATCCGCGGTGGCATTGGTATATACATTTCTTCACAGGTTTACTGAGGCGGTTGGTTTTTATATTCCCGACCGCTATACCGAAGGATATGGCATCTCATACAAAGGCATTGATTTCGCAAAGGAAAACGGGTTTTCACTGATCATCGCGCTCGACTGCGGCATCAAGGCAGTGGAAAAGGTAACCTATGCCAATGCAAAGGGAATCGATTTCATCATCTGCGACCATCACCGCCCGGGGAGTGAATTGCCAGCCGCCTGTGCCATACTCGATCCCAAAAGGGCCGATTGTTCATACCCATACAAAGAGCTCTCCGGTTGCGGAATCGGGTTCAAACTGGTTCAGGCTTTTGCACAAAAAAACAACCACCCCTTTGAAGAATGCGTCCAGTATCTCGACCTGGTGGTCATCAGCATCGCCTCCGACATCGTTGACATCACCGGGGAGAACCGGATCCTGGCCTACTTTGGACTGAAACTCGTGAACAGCAGGCCGCGACCAGGCATTGAAGCATTGTTGCGGTATTCGAGCGTTCTCAAGAAAGATGAAGGGTATGAAGGACTGGCTTTTAACCGCGAACTCACCATCACCGATCTTGTTTTTCTTGTCGGGCCGCGTATCAATGCAGCAGGAAGAATTGAAAGTGGCAACAATTCAGTGAAACTGTTGATCACCCAGAACCTGGATGAAGCGCTGAAATTGGGTGAGCAGATCAACAATTACAACATAGAACGAAAAAACCTTGATGCACTGGCCACCCAGCAGGCGCTTGAGATGATCGCGAACGATGAAAAATTACTGGCAGCTCGTTCCACGGTGATCTATCATCCCGACTGGCATAAGGGAGTGATCGGGATCGTGGCCTCCCGGCTCACCGAATCGTATTACCGTCCCACCATCGTGCTGACCCTTTCCAACGGTCTGGTTACCGGATCGGCAAGGTCAGTAAGGGATTTCGATATTTATGAAGCGGTTGACGGTTGCAGCGATCTGCTGGAACATTTCGGGGGGCATAAATTTGCTGCAGGATTATCGTTGAAACCGGAAAACCTTGAGGCCTTCTCGTCCCGTTTTGAGGAGGTGGTAAGCAGCCGTCTTAAGGGCATCGAACTGGTTCCCGAAATGGAGATCGATATCCAATTGCCCCTCCAGGCCATCAATTCGCGATTTTACAATGTATTGCGGCAGTTTGCCCCGTTCGGACCGGGGAATATGGCTCCCCTGTTCATGACTGCCGGGGTGATCAATGCCGGAGGTTCTCGCGTTGTGGGGAAAAACCACCTCAAGCTTTCCGTCGTTCACCCGGAAATTTCAGGTGGACCCTGTTCGGCCATTGCTTTTCAGCAGGGAATGCACCTTAAACTCATTGATAAAGGGAAGCCTTTCAATATCTGCTATCATGTCGAAGAAAACGAATGGAACGGGTCGGTGAATATCCAGCTCAATGTGAAGGACATCAAAATCGCCGGTTAACAGTGTTCCATACCAAAACAAACATCCATTTTCCGGGCCTTCTCTATCAGCGGATGATCCATCGGCACCAGGCGTAATTTATCTCCGACTTCCCGCAGCGGAACAGAGGTCACGTTATCTCCCTTGAGGGACACCATTTCGCCAAATTTTTTCCGGACGATCAGTTCCACGGCGTAAGCGCCATAGCGTGTAGCGAGGATACGGTCCATGGGGGATGGACTGCCACCGCGCTGGATATAGCCAAGGATGGTTTCACGGGTCTCCAGCCCGGTGAGTTCTTTGATGCAGTTGGAAATGTAACGGCCTGCGGATTCGCCTTTAGGACAAGGAATCCCTTCGGCAACAACGACGATGGAGTAGGGTTTCTTATTGACCGCCCGTTTTTTCAGGCAGCGTGCCACGACATTGATATCAAATCCGATCTCCGGGATCAGGATCACATCGCCGCCGCCTGCCATACCCGAATACAGGGCAAGCCAGCCGGCATGATGACCCATCACCTCGATGACCATGATGCGTTTGTGGCTATTGGCCGTGGTGTGCAGCCGGTCGATGGCATCGGTGGTGATGAGCAGTGCCGAATCAAAACCGAAGGTGATGTCGGTACCCCAAACATCGTTGTCGATGGTTTTGGGTATGCCGATCACATTCAGGCCTTCCTCAGCAAGCAGTGCAGCGGTACGCTGGGTTCCGTTGCCACCGATGCATACCAGGGCATCGAGTTTCAACTCCGAATAATGTTTTTTAATGAGTTTGGGTTTGTCGATGGCATTGAATGCATTGCCTTTTTTGAAAGGGTTTTCGCGCGATGTGCCGAGGATAGTACCTCCAAGGGTGAGAATCCCGGAAAGCTGGTTCTCGTCCAATTGTATGTATTCCTGGTTGATCAATCCCAGGAAACCGGAGGAAATCCCGATAACCTCCATTCCATGTTCGAGGATGGCAGTTTTACCTACTCCCCGAATGGCTGCATTTATCCCGGGACAATCACCACCGGCGGTCAGGATGCCAATTCGCATAAGTCGATCATTTCAGAATGAAATCCAGAATATTTTACAGGAACTGTTATTTAAGATCAAAGCTGCCCTCTCCGATCTCTTTGTCGTCGGCAAATACAGCGATCACATATCGTCCTTTCATGGCTGCCTTGTCGGTATCCTTTTTATTCCAGTCAACACACATGTTGATGGCCTTCCCCTGATAACTGATGTCTTCCCTTACTGAATAGGGTATTGTTTGGCCATTGAAAACAAAGGTATCGTATTTGCTTTTGGTCACAACCACATTGTCGGGTCGCTGGATCCGTACGTAGATTATCTTCTTCCCCGATGTCACCAAAGGGTTTTCACTGATGGTAAAACAAACCCGCAAACGGTCGGTACGGTTAGCCTTATCTGTTACCTGCTCTTTGCTCCCGCCCGATTTCAGTTTGTACGCGGTGGCCCTTACATCGTATGCCTTGATATACGCGGCCTGATTCATTTTTTCGGTCAGATCCTCCTTGTCTTTCATCAACGAATAGTTCCGGTTCTGCTCGGTCTTCACCTCCTGGCGGATACGTTCATTTTCGACCGTAAGCTCCCGGTTTACCGTATACAGCGAATCCATTTGCCTGACATATCCCTGCGCCACTTTCTGAAGCATGGCCAGTTTTTTACGGATCTTGTTGTATTCCCACTGGGTGTCGAGCAATTTTTTTATCTCCATGGCATTGGCCTGAATAACGCTGTCTTTGGAGGACAACGAATCGGACAAAGCGCCGTACGAAACCTTGATCTTGTTGTGCTCGGTTATCAGTGAATCAAGCTCCTGCTGAAGCTCGGTTTTCTCCACTTCCTTCTCCTTGACCAGGCGCATCAGTTGCTGACGCTGAATAAAAAGCCAGAAGATCATTACCAGGATAAGAATTCCAAGAATGGACAAATAAATTTTAAATTTCCGGGACGAAGAAGTTTGCTCTTCCATAGTTCTAAAGTTTCAAATACCGTTGCAAAAATAATGCATAAAGTCAATGAGACTCAAATTTTTTAAACGAAGAGCAAAAAAAATTGTTCGTCAGATTCTTACCTGCTGCAGGCAGGGATCCCGGGCGTGACTCGAAACGGGATCTCAAAGTATTGCCCCCTGGATTTACCCCGTAAGAATCATTTTGCTTGTCGACGACCTCTTTCTAAGGTAAGAGGGTCAGTTTAATGGCCGCCGGCACCGATTTGTTTGATGACCTCTCCATGTTGTTTCACAATCT
>Ga0247841_10003253_pt1 | contig 30588 bp, 24 predicted proteins | sample LaCruzMarch2015__2_FD_192410 | JGI IMG/M metagenome (GOLD analysis project Ga0247841, IMG submission 192410) | Freshwater microbial communities from meromictic Lake La Cruz, Castile-La Mancha, Spain - LaCruzMarch2015_18m | ecosystem: Environmental > Aquatic > Freshwater > Lake | place: Spain... | reverse complement strand
CAAACACACAAGCGTTGCTTGAATTAAAAAACAACTATTGCAATTCAAAACAATGCCTGTCATGCAGCATCGGGAACTATATCCTGAGAAAAACGAAATAAACTGAGTTCTTTTTAACATTTGGCAGTATAAACCCTATTACTATGAAAAAACATATGACTGTAGCGGTTTTCACATTATTTTTTGTGATACCATTATTTGCACAACCTTTCACAAAAAAATATATCATGTCTTTTCTTACCTGTGATGCAAGTTGTATGCAGGTTCAGGATCATATAGTGAACCTTGCTGAATCTGATGATGGAACGAACTGGACACTTGTCCCGGATTTTATATCATATAATGGCAGCGTGCCGGATGTTATAATAAGAGGAAGCAAATTATATCTCTATACTCCTGGAAACGTTAAAAGGTATGATAATTCAACTGGTACATGGGATTCAAACACATCTTTCGTATCTATAACAGATAGCATCGGAGGACAGGTTCAATTTGTAGATCCTTCCGCTTACGTGGATAGTGCAGGCAGAATAGTTCTTTTCTTTCTGAACTCCACGGGAAATCCAATGGGACAGGATCCTGCCGGATGCCAATCGTATCCATGTATAAAATATTTTGATTCTGCTACTGAAGTTCCTGGTTCCGATGGTGCTCAATTTGTCAAAAATTGTGGGCATCGCACACTTATCTCAATACCATCAGGTAGCGCTTCCGATCCTGATATTTTTTTCGATGGCAATAAATACATTATGTATATATCAAGAGGTGGAAGTATTTATGCATGTCAAAGCAATTCGCTTCATGGCATTTATACTGCAATGCCTGATCTTACAAACGGAATGCTTACATATCAGGGTGGGGTTCCATGTGGTTTTTTTGATTCAATAAGCGAAAATTACTGGACGTATATTCATGCTAATATTTCAGGCAGTACTGTAATAAAACAGGCAATCCATGCCGACTTCAATACACTGCTAAATAATTTTAACACAGTGCTATCAGGACCGATCATCGGCGAACCTTCAACTACAAAAACAGAAAGTCCTGGCTTTTGCTTCAATGATTTCCTTTTAACAACATCGCTGGCAGAAATTAAAAGTGATTTTAATATATATCCGAATCCTGTTACAGATAAAATCACAATAAACTTTACCACCGGCTTTCAAAAAGCGATTATTGAACTTTTTGATATTACGGGCAACATTATTACGTCCAAAACAATTTCAGAATCTGAGAAATATATTGATGTAAGTGGCATTTCAAAAGGAATTTATATTTTAAAGATAAAACTGGGAGATAATATCTGCTTCAGGAAGATCACAAAAATATAATTCTACCTGTTTACAGTCCTTGTATCTAATGCATCGCGCAGACCATTACCGATCAGCATAAAACAAAGAACCATAATCATGATGGCTATTCCAGGCAATATCGCCAGGTGGGCAGAGTTGAGGATAATATATGCATAATGCTCTTTGATCATGGTCCCCCATGATGGCATTGGCGGCTGTACCCCTACCCCCAAAAAACTTAAACCCGCTTCGATAAGTATAGCCGATGCAAAGTTGGCAGCCGAAATGACAATAACGGGTCCCATTACATTCGGCAATATGTGACGAAATATGATTCTAAAATTTCTATAGCCAAGCGCTTTTCCTGCTTCTACAAATTCTTTTTCCCTGATGCTTAGTATCTGCCCTCTCACAACACGCGCCACATCAACCCACATGGTAAGCCCGACAGCTACAAACACTTGCCAAAAGCCTTTTCCAAGTGCAAATGTGATGGCAATAACAAGTAACAAGGTGGGAATTGACCATACCACATTAATAAACCAGACAATCAGGTTATCCACCCACCCTCTGAAAAAGCCTGCCAACGAGCCAAGCAGAATACCAATTATTAATGAAATGAGCACTGAAATAAATCCGACCGATAATGAAACCCTTGTCCCGATAATGAGCTGGCTCACTAAATCCCTTCCGTAGCGGTCGGTTCCAAGTAGAAATGTTTGTTTTGTTATATTTTCTTTTTTTATAGTTTCTTGTAATTGGGTAAGCGTTATATTAAATTTTTTCTGATATACTATATCAACAAGACTGAATTTTTTGATCGCTCCATCATTTGGATCATCACCTGTGTAATCTTCCGCAATAATATTTGAACCTTCGAAATACCATGAGTAAAGGGGGTAATATGTATAATCACTTTTTTTTCCATAAATCATTTTCCTGAAAAAATTTGTATTGTCAGCAGGCTGATTCTTTCTTACCTTAAGCATTGTAACAGAAAACCCGGGTTTTTTCGCAGCAAGTTCTAAATGTTGTGAATTTGCAAAAGGTGTTGCATCAGGTGTAATAAGATATCCTAATATTGCAAGAATTGTTGCCATGGCAACAACTATCAGCGACACCATGGCAAGCTTATCTTTACGGAAACGTTTCCATGCAAGAGAGGATAAAGAACCTACTCCTTCATAACTTTTTTTCCGAAAAAAAATACGTCTCATTTTATATATTATCTTCTCCAGTTGTCAACCGCCATATACCATCCATCCTTGTATACAGGAGATCTCGAAAGGCTATAATCATTATCGGTAAAAGGATTTTCAACTTTATAAAAAGAAAAAGTAATGGACAACATATTCCTGGCTTCGCCATACACCCAATTTTCCATATTCTTTCCCCGATAAACCACATTTGGAGTACCGTACACAATGTAAATGATGCCACGGTCTGTCTTCCATCCCTCCATGTATGAAGTAAAATACCGGTTCGCTTCCTGAACGCGGTTATAATACAATTTTATCAGTTCCTTAGCTCTGTCAACATTTCCGGCAGTTTCTACCCAGAATTTATCTACTGCCTCCTTTTTATTTTTCATGACAATGAGGTCATCATATTCATATTTCGATGTCAGGTATCGAAGCGGATACAGCATTTGCGCAGGTGTTGTTATCTTTGGGAAACCCTCATCAAATCTGAAAATAGTATATCCTTCTTTTGTTGTTGTGTCAATCTGAAAATGATAATATCCTTTTTTTACAAGCTTCATCAGAGCTGTGCTTCCATTTTCCAAAGGAACAGTGAAAATACTGTCAGCATTGAAATAAAACGATTTTTCACTGATTGTGGAAAATGAAGGCGCTGCTATCGGAAAGACCCGGTCGTAGTACCTTACAAAAAGTTTATTTATCTTCTTGTTGTTTGAAACGAGCCGGAATTGCTGCTCTCCCGAAATCCATGAATTATAAAACGGCAAACTGTCGACATTCAGCATGATGAAGTTTTGTCTGCCATAAGGGCTGTCCCTGTATATATTCATATACGATTCAACCGTTGTGTGTTTATTCAGGTCTGCAAAAATAAGTTTCAGCAAACAGGCTCCCTGAAACTTTGTTTTAATTTCAAGTGTTTCGATTATATCTCTTTTATTATCACGATCGTTATCCGTTATAGTTACACTATTACTATCGAGAAGCAGCTTCATATCATACCCGCCTGAATGAAGTCGGGCAGGCGAATCATAAAGCTCAGCCTTGAGCGAAAATTTCGCAAAAAATATATCTTCTCCCACAGGTTTCACATAAAGAAGACTTCCGGAATAAATTTTAAAATAAATTAACGAAACTGTGTCATTCTTATGAAATACCGTGTATTCGGGAATAAACGGGGACATATCCTTATCGTAAAGATATGAAAGGTTCTGTGTGGCAATTTTGCCAAAGCGGCATGAAAAGAATAACCCGAAAAATAAAAATATTATAATAAGGGCATCTCTAAATACTATGGAATACGTCATTGCGAGGAAGGAACGACCGAAGCAATCTTGCTGAAAATGAGATTGCTTCGCTACGCTCGCAATGACGCTCTTGGAGTTTTTAGAGATGCCCATAAAATATTTTTTCATTTGGGTTCTTCAGGTACTTGATTTTCCTGGTTGTCCGAATATTTTTCCAAAAGCTGTTTGGATGTTTTAACACCTAATTTGCGGATGGTTTCCGCCTTGCTGACAAGGTTACCTTTTCCTGTTTGCAGCTTGTCCATTGCATCTTTGTATGTATCCTGAAGCTGGATGATATTTTTTCCTATTTTTTCCAGATCATCAACAAAACCGACGAATTTATCATACAAGGCTCCGCCCTGTCGTGCAATTTCAATAGCATTTTTTGTTTGATTTTCCTGTTTCCAGATGGATGCAATGGTTTTAAGTGTAGCGAGCAGTGTTGATGGGCTTACAATAACGATCTTGTTATCCCACGCATCATTAAACAGCTGCTGGTCGGCCTGCACAGCCACCCCGAATGATGATTCGATAGGAATGAAAAGCAGGACAAAATCAGGCGAATTAATACCTTTTGCCGATTGATAGTTCTTCTCGCTCAAACCCTTAATATGATTGCGAATAGACACGATATGATCACGCATATACTGTTGTCTTTCCTCTTCTGACGGAGCATTCACAAATTTTTCATAAGCGACAAGCGACACTTTTGAATCAATGATGATATGTTTTTTGTCAGGCAAAAACACTATTACATCTGGACGTAGCAACTTCCTTTCGTCATCATGTGTAGTATATTGCAGCTGATATTCCATTCCTTTTGTAAGACCAGAACGCTCCAAAATTTTTTCTAAAACCATTTCGCCCCAGGTGCCTTGCTTCTTGCTGTCGCCTTTCAAAGCTTTGGTAAGGTTATTGGCTTCTTCGCTGATCCTGCTGTTCATTTCATACAACTTTTTAACTTCTTCACGCAAACTGATCTTATCGCGCAATTCCTTGTCGTAAGCTTCGTTCACTTTCTTTTCAAAATCGCCGATCTTTTCGCGGAGCGGATTTAATATGTCCCCTATATTTTTCAGGTTCACCTGTGTAAATTCCTGCGAATGAGTTTTTAAAATTTTATTGGCGATATTTTCAAACTCTGTCGTGAATTTTTTCTGCAAATCTTCAAGTTCGTTTTTTTGTGTGTCAAGTTTCTCGCGCAGATTTTTGTATTCAACTTCAGCTTTCGTAAGCCTGTTGCTTTGTTCTGATGTTTTTCCCTGTTCCAGCCTGAATATTTCCTGCAGAATAAGTAATTCTTCTTTCGCTTTATTAAACCTGTCTTCAGCAATACTTTTTGCTTTATCAAGTTCTGAAATAAAATTATTTTTTTCAGCTTCCATTTCACGCAGCTGCTGCTCTGAACCGGCTTTATCAGTCAGTCTTTTGCCTCTCATGGTGAGCCATCCGATGGCAAAGCCAACAATAAGCCCTATTACTATGTAAAGTATTTCCATTTATAAAAGTTTCAATCACGGGTATGAACCTCAAGGCAAGCCCTGAACCCAATTTCCGCCGCAGAGCAACAGAGTACCAGCCGGCAAAGCTGGCAGGCTTACCCTCCGACTTCATCGGGATTGTTCAACTTACAAATTTCAATGCACTGTGTTTTTGAAATTTGAGTTTCACGAATAAGCTGTAAAATTAATTTATTTTTTCAAACTTTTAATTTGATTAATTCACAAATATTTGATTTTGGGCTAAAGCCCTGCAATATCGTTGGTTTCAATTGCCACGACCTTTGGTAGCTGAGCGTAGTCGAAGCTAAGGTTGTGGCAATGCAAAAGCTCTCTATCTAAGGACTTTAGTCCAACTTGTGAATTAATCAGGTTAAAAAGTCCATTTGATGAATTAAATATTTGAATATATTTGTAAAAGCATAATTTTATGCTTAAAAATAACAAAATAAATATTATAACATTTTATGGTACAACGCCAGCAATATTTAGAAGGCTTTATACCATTTTATGGCACATATAAACAAGTTACCACACATTTTAAAAATGAATTATGAGGAACAATTACGATATAAGATTTAAAATTCTAGACCATCTTGACAAAAATGGAAGGTCGACAGAAGAAATTGTATGTAATGAATTCCTTGCTTCGTTACATTATGACTTAGGAACTATTAAAAGGACATTGATTGAATTAATTGAAAAAGGTTATATCAATGAATCCAATGTTAATTGGGAACGTGACCGCGAGACAGCTTCTGTCATATTTGCAATTAATACGAAGGGGGACAAGACACGGAAAGATACTAAACGACTCCTTGATATTAATGACATCAAAGCAATACGATTGTACTTGACTTTGGATGGCAAAAAGTTTCTTATAGAATCATCCAATCTTAAAAGGACGACATGGATGTTAAAAAATGAGTGGTGGTTGAGGTTTGCAATATTAATTTTTGGTGCAATTCTGACACTAGCTATACAAGGAATATCTAAAGTTTTTTTTTCACCAGACTCGGAATCAAACCATTTGCTAGACAAATCAGTTGTAAATAAAGAAAATATTAGTAAGTCAGACACATTAACAAAAACTGACAGTACATTAAAAAGATAATAAAACGTGTGGTAACAGGCTGCTGCTTTCAGTGGCGGTTCAGTGGTTCGTGAGACAAGAAAGTAATAATTTTAACGGCAGTGCTTCGTGGAAACGGCAGTGGGTAAACACCGCCACCGAAAGCAGCAGCCGAAACGTTAGCCACTATACCAAGACAGCGCAATGATAGAGTTTAATCAATTATGGAAAACTGGTGCGATGGGTGCATCAAAAGTAGAACTGTTAGAAATATCTAAAGAAGGATTTTTTAATGCAAGAGAATTATTTATATCTGGAGATATACTTGCTGAAAAAAGTAAATGGGGGACAGCAACATCATTGCTAGTTTTATCAATTGAAGAAGCTTTTAAAGGTCTAGTGTTTTTAATGGATAGTCAAGGAAAAAATTTGAGAAATAAATTAGATTTTTTCAAGAAATTTTTAACTAATCATGAGACTAGACATAATGCAAGTGGATTAATATATTATGCAATTGGATTTTTACAACACATTTTACCAATAATTACATCAGAGACTAAAATTGAAAATATAGATTTAAAGTCAATTGATTTTATTAATGAATCTACTGATTGGTTTGAAAATTTAGACAGTCTTAAACAACGAGGTTTTTATGTGGGCTTTGCATCGGGACAGGTATTTTCTCCAAAAGATATAATTGAGACAGATTATTATGAAGCTCGTAGATATGCTGATCACATTTTAATTTTATGTGAAAAACTTTTGGTTGAAGTTGAGAATAATGGAAATACATCTTTCATAGATTATTTAGAGCGTTATTTTTTGACTCCGGCATTTGAAGACTTGATTAAAAAAAATAAGTACAGTGGCTAACTTCGGTAACTGTTGCACAACTTCTTTTAAAAAAAATATTTTCAAATAAATCAGTGCAAAAAAAATTGTCTGATATTTTTAATTTACATACTTTTGAAAAACTTTTAACAGTACACTAAGTATTTAATAATAGCGAGTCTGGATATTAGTTTTAGTCATGGGAGTGGACTCACCATAAAGAATTTTAATTTGTTAAATATGTAAACATACTCAAATGTCAGAAACTCAGTCAGGGAAGAAAAAGAAAAATTATATCCTTCTGATTATTGGAGCTCTTCTTCTCATTCTTATAGTAATCAAAATCATTTCCAATTCAAAAAAGGAGCAAACTGAAAGTACAAAGCCTGTTGCACAAGCCGTGCAAGCTGAATGCATCATTGCTAAAGATACGCTCATCAATTTTACGTTTAAAGCTGTTGGAAATATCAGGGCTAACGAGAGCGTAGAAATAGTGAGCGAATTGTCGCTTCGTTTGGTTTCCATACATTTCGAAGAAGGAAGCCACGTGAAAAAGGGAGATGTCCTTTTTCAACTTGATGATGCTGAACTGCAAGCCAATTTAAAAAAGGTTAAGGCAAAATTAGATTTAGCTGTTGAAACCGAAAAGCGTAACGAAAGCGTACTGACTTCAGGCGGTATAAGTAAACAGGTTTTTGATGAGTCTGCAAGTAACCGGAAAGTGTTTGAAGCCGAGGTTGAATCACTGAATGTGCTGATAGGCAAAACAAAAATCATGGCTCCGTTTTCAGGTGTTATTGGTATCAGAAATGTTAGTGAAGGCGCTTACCTGGCATCAGGGAAAGTACTGACAACATTAGAGGACATAAGCAGGCTGAAAATTGATTTTACAATTTCTCAGACGTATGCCAACATGATTCGTAAAGGTGAACGGTTTAATTTTAGTGTGGATGGAAATCCTGCATCATATACTGCCGTGATTGAAGCAATAAATCCTTCTATTAATCAAAATTCAGGAAACCTAAGGGTTCTTGCCATTGTTGAAAATTCCGACCCGGCGCTAAAGGCAGGTGTTACTGTAAGTATTACCATGGTTTCAAAATCAACCATATCTGCTGTATATGTCCCCACGCAGGCACTAATCCCGACTCCCGGAGGGTATCACATATTTGTTGTCGAAAATGGTAAAGCAGGATACAGGCCTGTTACCACCGGGATACGATCAGAAACGATGGTTGAAATAAGTAAGGGTGTAAAGCCAGGGGATACAGTTTTAGTGTCAGGATTTATGAAGGTAAGACCTGATTCGAGAGTGAAAATTAGTAAAGTCCGGTAACATGAGCCTTTCCTCAACCTGTATCGAGCGTCCTGCATTGCCTGTGGTTTTTTCATTACTGCTGATAATAGCCGGTATTGTAGGGTATTCATTTTTACCCGACAGGGAGTATCCTGAAATGCAACCGCCTGTTGTCAATGTGTCAACTTTATATACAGGAGCAAATGCTGAAATAATTCAGGCCCAGATTACCGAACCCCTGCAACAGGAAATAAGCGGAATAGAAGGGATCAGGATAATTTCTTCTTCTTCAACGGAACAATCAAGTGTGATCACCGTGGAATTCAACTTAGAGGAAGACCTTGAGCGTGCCGCAAACGACGTCCGCGACAGGGTATCAAGGGCAATCCGTTACCTGCCGAAGGATGCCGATCCGCCGATAGTTGAGAAATTAGATGCAAACGCCAACCCGATCATATTTGTGATTGTTAAAAGCGAAAATCACTCTATTCTTGAAATAAGTGATGTGGTCGACAGGTATCTTCGGAACAAGTATCAAACTATTTCCGGAATTGCAGGAGTTAAAATCTTTGGTGAGAAAAAGTATGCCATGAGGCTTTGGCTGGATCCCGACAAACTTCACGCACGGGGATTAACTCCAATAGATGCAGAAAAGGCCGTAAAACAGGGAAACCAGGAATTACCTTCCGGCAGGATCGAAGGCGATAAAACGGAACTTAATATAAGAACCCTCGGTTTACTTACATCTGCTTCTTCGTTCAATGATCTCATTATTAAAAGCAATGACGGGGAAATTGTGCGATTTAGTGATATCGGACATGCAGAGCTGGGAGCTGAAAATGAAAGGACTATTTTCAAGGAAAACCTGGTACCTGCTATCGCAATTGGAGTGGTTCCCCAACCGGGCGCAAATACTATTGAAATAACCGACGAGTTTTATAAAAGAACGGAACAAATAAAAAAAGAAATTCCGCCGGGTTTTGATGTTAAGGTTGGTTTCGATTTTACCGTTTTTGAGCGAAATGCCATCACGGAGGTGAAAGATACATTGCTGATAGCTTTTATCCTGGTAGTATTAATTATTTTTATTTTTCTGCGCGACTGGCGATCTACTATTATTCCCGTTGTTGCAATACCCATTTCCATTATTTCCACTTTTTTTATAATGTGGGTATGTGGTCTGTCCATTAATGTACTGACTTTACTGGGATTGGTACTGGCCATTGGCCTGGTATGCGACGATGCCATTGTGGTGCTGGAAATCATCTACTCTAAGGTTGATTCAGGTTACCGGCCTAAAAGAGCCGCGTTGGAAGGTACAAAGGAGATATATTCTGCTATTATTTCAACAACAATAACCCTTGCCGTAGTATTTCTCCCGATACTGTTTTTGCAAGGTCTTACCGGCCGGCTTTTCAGCGAATTTGTTATAGTGGTGGCAGGAGCCGTGATTATTTCTGCTTTTATAGCACTTAGTTTGTCGCCCATGATGGGATCAAAGATATTGATAAACCAGCATCATCTTGGTTTTAACTGGCTGTACAGAAATACAGAGCCATTTTTCATCAACCTGAATCGAAGCTACAGATACTCTCTTGCAGCTTTTATGAAGAGGAGATGGATTATATGGCCAATGCTCATGGTTCTCGGATTCTCCATAGTTACGTTATGGAATAATTTGCACAAGGAGCTTGCTCCGCTTGAAGATCGTTCCAATATACGGATTAACACACTGGGTCCGGAGGGATCTACGTATGAGTTTATGGAGAAATATATGGATCAGCTAAGCTTATATGTAAATGATTCTATTCCTGAAGCTACACGAAATTTGTCGTTGATTTCGCCCGGTCTTACTTCTGTCGACCCTGCCAATAAAGGGATGCACCTTATATACCTTGAAGAACCAGCCAATCGTAAAAGAACCCAGGACCAGATATTTCAAAAGCTTACCAAAGATATCCAGGGCATTACGGGAATTGGCATTTATCCTTTCGAACCTCCTACGATCGGTAGTCGTTTTGCCGGTCAGCCTTTACAATTTGTAATTCAGTCATCAAATTTTGATACACTCACTAAGATACTCCCCGTTTTTCTTGCGGAAGCAGGGAAAAGTAAAATATTGCTTTTTCTGAACTCCAACCTTAAAGTTAACAAACCAGAACTGAGAATTTTTGTTGACAGGGACAAAGCAGCAAAATATGAGGTAACAATTGAGGACATTGGACGAACGCTTCAGGCAGGGTTGAGCGGACAGCGTTATGGATATTTTATAATGAACGGAAAGCAATATCAAATTATCGGTCAGGTGACCCGCAACTACAGTGATAAGCCTGTTATGCTTGGCAACCTGTATGTAAAGAATGCAAAAGGTCAATCGATAGCTCTTGATAATGTAACAAGATGGGAAGAAAAAGTCAGTCCTTCGACAATATATTCTTATGACCGTTATTTTGCAGCCACTATTACCGGGGGCGTTGCACCGGGATATACGTTAGGTGATGGTATTGCTGAACTACAAAAGGCGGCGGATAAAGTTCTTACTCCGGCGTTCAAGACATCATTGGCAGGGCAAAGCAGGGACTATGCCGAGAGTTCATCCAGTTTGTTGGTGGTATTCATACTTGCAATTGTGATCATTTATCTTGTGCTTTCCGCCCAGTTTGATAATTTCCTTGATCCACTGGTAATTTTGGTTACTGTTCCGCTGGCACTTTTTGGTGCATTGTTAACACTTTGGTATTTTGACCAGACGTTGAATATTTTCAGCGAAATAGGAATGATTATGTTGGTTGGATTAGTTACAAAAAATGGAATTTTAATTGTTGAATTTGCCCATCAGCGTAAAAAACTGGGTGATGGAAAGATTGCAGCTGTTGAGATAGCTGCCATTTCACGACTCAGACCAATACTGATGACTGCTTTTGCCACCATTTTTGGTATTCTTCCGGTTGCCCTTTCATTGGGAGCTTCGTCAGGAAGCAGAAGGTCGCTTGGAATTGCTGTTATTGGAGGAATGCTGTTTGCCACATTTTTTTCATTGTATCTTGTGCCGATTCTTTATTCTTACATATCTAAAAATTATCGGACTAAAGATGAAGAACCCGAAAATGAAATATATGAACCAATTTTCCGGTAACCTACCCGCATGGGTATTTAGGTTACTGTTTGTAACCATAGTGAACTTTGCACCTGTGGCTCTTTCCGGGCAGCAACTGGTAAGCCTGAACGATGCAGTACAGCAAGGCTTAGTAAACAATTACATGATACAGGTAGCAAAAAACGAAACCGACATGTTGTCGCGTAATATCAGTTACGGCAATGCAGGATTCCTGCCTTCGGTAACAACATTCGGATCGCTGGATAAAGCGCATCTGGATGCTGATGTTGACGTGGTGGGCGGTTCAAAACTGGATAATAAAAATGCTGATGCAACAGTTACTTCAGCCGAAATTAAAGCTGAATGGGTGCTTTTCGATGGTACAGGGATGTTTACCAAATATAAAAAACTGAAGAGTTTGTGGAAGATCAGTGATCTGGAAACAAGGATTACGATGGAGCATGTGGTACAGGAAATTATCCTTGCGTACTGTAATATTATCAGGCAGCAGGAGCTGCTTAAAGCGTGTAATCAGCGGCTGAAATCAAGTAACTTCAGGTATTTCATTGCCAGTGAAAAACTGGATTCAAAAATGGGATCAGAGCAGGAATGGCTTCAGTCGGACGTTGCAAGGCTGGCTGATTCTGCTGCATTGTTTAAACAAACAGCCGAACTCAGAAAATCGAAGATATTATTAAACCGGTTACTTGCAATAGATGTTCAGCGTAATTTTATTACTGAAGATTCCATCACTCTTGTTCAGATTCCCAACCTCGATCAGTTGACAACAAACAGTATTGAGTTTAATAACTTATTAAAAATTAATGCCGAACAGTTGATGTATAGCAAGCTGGAAGAAAAATCGCTGAAATCGGAACAATATCCCATGGTATTTTTAACCGGATCGTATGGGTATTATGAAAATAGTACTGAAGCAGCCTTCATAAAATATAACCGGTATTTTGGTCCGCAGGTAGGTTTAACTGTTGGAATGAAATTGTTTGATGGGAAGAAACTCAGCACATCGCTGCGGAATGCAAAGATAAACATTCAAAATAAAGAACTGCTGCTAAAAGATATGCAACAGCAAGTGAGTGCACAGATAACCGAAATGTATTTGGATTATCTAAGCCTGTTGCAAACGATTTCGCTAGGTAAGGAAGTGTTAACTATGGCAGAGAAAAACCTTAACATCGCGATGAAAGCCTTTCAGTCGGGACAGATATCTTCATTACAATTGAGAGTGGCGCAGGACGATCTGTTCCTGGCATCTTCTGATCTGGTAAATGCATATTATAATGCAAAGGTAAAAGAAACCGAATTGCTGAGTGTAAGTTGTATGCTGATAAAATAAAAAAGCACTGGCTATAACTTCGATAGCCGTTGCACAACCTGTCTTAAAAAATGTTAAGTGCGAAAAACAGCTTCATTAGCTCGTTTATAGCAGAGGCAATTTTTTCTATTGTGATTTTAAAAGGAAAAATCCAGTTTTGTTAAAAGTGTTTTAATAAAGCGGTAAAAATCAATTTCTATATTTTCAAGCATTTTTCCACAGAGTGCCCGTGCTTTGATAGCTGATTTTTTAGCGGGAAATTACTATCAGAAATAATTAACAATTCCAAAATGTATTTTTGCGGATTTGAAATAAATCGGGTTGTTGAACTGCTTGCCTAATGCGTAACTCAGAGAAAAAATACCTGCTTTGGTTTCAAAACAAACACCGGCGCCAAAACCATAAGGCGTGTCGTGAATGAATTTATTTACAGTTCTGCTTTCATAATAAGCGCCATTCCAGAAAGCAAACAGATATGAATTCTGTTCAAAAATAAAACGGTATTCAACAGTTGCAATATCATAAAAAGATGCAGTGATAACTTCTTCATCAAAGCCCCGTAATGACTTTAGCCCGCCAATTTTGAACAATTCGTTTTCAAATATATTTTCGCTTCGCAGAGCAACAGCGTCTATCCCTAATTTTATTGTACTTTTTACAATAACAGGAATATAATACGACAACATTCCACCCAGTTTGTATTGCGTAGAATTAAGCTTGAGCCCCGTGTATAATTCCTCATTCAGATCGGGATTTTTTTTAATATGCTTGTTACCCGCACTTCCTGTTATCGTAACTTCAAAACCTTTACGCGGGTTTAAAAAATAATCGAGCTTTTGCATTTTGTATTCCAACCCATACATGGTAGAACTCACATCCGAATATGCAGGCAGCTTTGTTGCGTATTTATACTGGGACGTACTGAGCAGCGAGGTCGTGTTATTTTCGACAAATGCTTTGATATAATTGTTCCCGGTAAAAATATACCGTATACCTAAATCCCGTTCGATATTAATATAAAGGGTATCATTCTTATACAATTTGAATTTAATATCAGCGCCAAAAGGCGTATTCAGCAGATAGGGATAAACAAAACCCATTTTTAAATCCTGAGTATTTTGCTGAAGTTTTCTCCAGTTGATATCAATCATTTCGCCGCGATAAAAAGAATTTATAAGACTCAGGTTTGCTTCGCCTGTAAGCATAAGCTTTCCCGTAGTCTGGCTGTTTGGCAAAACTCCCAGCACCCCGTCAAACCGGCTGTTCTTTTTTTTGTCGGCATAAATAACAATTTTTGCTTTTGTATTATTGAAAATAATATTGAAAGGTCTGATTTCCCTCAAAAATTGAAGTTCCTTAATTTTAGTTGAGATAACTGAAATTTTAGATTCATCATACAGATCACCGGGTTTAACGTTGAGATAATTTTGCAGGTAAACCTTTGCAAGCCTCGCCTTTCCACGCATCACCACACTGTCGATTTTAATTTTACTATTTTTTGAAAGATGGATGGAAGCCGAAAGACTGCTGTCGGAAAATGCAATAGAATCAAGCCTTACAGAGGCAAATGGATAACCATTGTTTTCGCAATATTTGATGATCTTTTCATTCAATGTCACCACATCCTTATAATCGACAGGCTTTCTCGAAAATGTTTTTTCTTTATACCCGGCTTCCTGAAGCAATGCATTTTCAACATTTCCTTTTTTCAGGTTCACCCACAAATATTTTTCACCAATATTGAGATATGCCAAAATAGTAATAGAATCTTTTATACGACTGTCAAAAGAAGCAGCTATGTATCCATCCTGCCATAAGGTATATAAAAGATCGTTCAGTTCCTCTTTTATACTAAGTGTATCTTTAAATTCTTTTTTATAAGAATATTTCTTCAATATCGCCTTCTGATCTTCGCCTGCAATAATTTTCAAATTATATGTATTCTGTGAAAATAGCTCAGAACACACAAGCAGTGCGGAAAGTAAAAGGAAATATAGGAACAGATGTTTTCTCAAATTTTATTAATTCAGATCCCAATTAATTTCTTCTTTCCCCATTTTTTTCAACAGTTCGTTTGTTTTCGAAAAATGTTTGCAGCCAAAAAAACCGTTGGATGCTGAAAACGGTGATGGATGTGGCGCTTTCAACACATGATGCAGGGTTACATCAATCAACTTTTCTTTGGCTTGCGCATAAGCGCCCCACAGAATAAAAACCAATCCTTCTCTTTTTTCCGATAATGCACGAATCGCAGCATCAGTAAATATTTCCCACCCCCTTTTTTGGTGCGAACCGGCTTGATTTGCCCTCACTGTAAGAGTTGCATTAAGCAGCATAACTCCCTGATCTGCCCATTTCTCTAAATTTCCGCTTTTGGGAATTTCAACCCCAAGATCTGCATTCAATTCTTTAAAAATATTTACAAGAGAAGGAGGCTTGGTTATGCCATCAGCTACCGAAAAGCACAATCCGTTTGCCTGCCCTTTGCCGTGATAAGGGTCCTGTCCGATAATTACTACTTTAACTTTATCAAATGGAGTATGATTGAAAGCAGAAAATATCTGCGGACCTGGAGGATAAACAGCGTATTTTTTTTTCTCTTCAATCAGGAATGTTCTGAGTTCTGAAAAATACGCAGACCTGAATTCGTTACCAAGAATTTCTTTCCAGCTTGTTTCAATGTTTGGATTAACCTCATTCATACACACTTCCCTCATAATAAATTATTAATAATTCTTTTATAATTTTTTTTTTTGTCAAAGTAATTAACTATCTTTGCCACAACTTAAAATTAAGTGTAAACTCTCTGTAAAATTATGAAAAAACTTTTTGTAATTACTTTTACTGTAATTTTATTAGGTATCTTTCTTTCTTCATGCAAGACACACGAGAGGTGCCCTGCTTATGGTAAAATTGAAAAAGCAAAATCTGAAAGACCTTCATAGTCATTTGTAAGTTTTTTGTAAATAAAACCATGATATTTCATAACGGAAGTATCATGGTTTTTTTATTGTCCCGAAACAGGCTAAATATTATTTTAAAATCCATTGAGCATCTTTTACATCACTCTTTCGCCCCGGCATCTGCTTTATCAAATAGGGATTAACCAATGTCAGTTTAAATGCCATTTCTTCCAGAATATTCCAAATCGGTATCCAATACATACCTGTACTTTCCATGGCAATCTCTTGAACGCCATCTGTAAGTAATTCCTCTCCCATTAACCGTATAGAGCTTGTTAATGTTGAATATTCTTTGACCTCGTTGTGCTTTTTTCCGTTGTATGTGGCACAAAAAATTGTATCTTTGTGCACATCTAGTCCGCATGTTCGTTTCATAAACTATATGTTTAAATATTTATGCGCTAATATATGATTGTGCTTCAAGCACGGAAAGCGCTTTGAACGCGGACTGGATTTTTATTCGTCTGTGTGTCAATTAAAAATTTTCATGTAAATTTGTATTAAATCTGCATGATATGCATCTTTTCAGGTTCATTTTTATATCAGCATTGATTTTCTGTTTCGGTGTTGCGCACGGGCAGACAATATTATTATCCGACACCACCATAGACAATACCACGGTACTTCTCAGGAAAGAAAAAAGCGGGTTTCTTATGATCCATACCGGCGGATTCGGACTTGGTTACAGAAATGGAAAACACATTACCGGTTATAAAAAGAGAATGTTTGAGATTGAATTTACCGGCATGAAACATCCTAAAGAGATCAAAACCATTAATCCTTATTTTGAAAATTCAAAAAGCTATGTTTTCGGCAAAGAAAATTCCTTTTTTATACTTAGGGCGGGGTTGGGAAAGCAAAAAATTATTACCAGCAAACCTTACTGGGGAGGTGTGGAGCTAAGGTATTTTTATTACGGCGGTTTTTCACTTGGGTTATTGAAGCCTGTTTATCTTTATATTTTAAATGAAACAGGCACCCCCAATATTTATAATCTTGATATGGAAAGATATGATCCTGATAAACATTTTGCTGAAAATATTTTTGGCAAAGCTCCGTTTTTTCATGGTTTTGATCAGTTAAAACCCATGCCAGGCTTGTATGCCAAGATTGGGTTTAATTTTGAATATGGAGCCTATGACGAAAGCCTAAAAGCAATAGAAACGGGTATAACGATAGAAGCCTACCTTAAGCCTGTTCCAATTATGGCATTCAACGAGAATAAAAACATTTTTCTTTCATTGTACTTCAGCTTTCATTTTGGTTCGAGAGGAAATTAACTTTAGTTTAAATTTTAATTTTTGCATTTTGAATTATACATAACTTTTACACACCCCACGTAAGATTGACAGATACCAATAACGAATAATGACTTCCGAAAAAAATTTGACACCTCGTTCACAAAAAAAACCTGATTGGTTAAGGAAAAAGTTCCCAAAAGCCGGCGAATATGCTTACCTGAAAGGGTATCTTAGTAAATATAATCTTCACACAATCTGCGAAAGCGGGCTTTGCCCTAATATTGGCGAATGCTGGGATAACAGAACTGCCACGTTTATGATACTTGGAAATATTTGTACGCGTTCCTGTGGTTTCTGTGCAGTAGCAACCGGAAAACCTATGCCTGTTGATACTGGAGAACCGGTAAGGATTGCAGAGGTCATCAGGGAGATGAAACTGAAACATTGCGTCATCACTTCCGTTGACAGAGATGATCTGGCTGACGGAGGCGCAGAAATATGGGCACAAACAGTAAAAACAATTAAAATGCTTAACCCTGAAATTACAATTGAAACACTGATCCCTGATTTTAAAGGCAACAGAATTAGTATTAATAAAGTCATCGAAACTCGTCCTGAAATAATCTCCCATAACCTTGAAACTGTTGAACGTCTTACAAAACAGGTTCGTGGGCAGGCAAAATATGAAAGAAGTCTTGAAGTCCTGAAATTCATATCTTCATCCGGAATAGCAATAAAATCAGGAATTATGTTAGGTTTGGGCGAAACAGAAGAAGAAATTTATCAAACCATGGACGACTTGTTGGTAGCAGGTTGTAGCATATTAACACTTGGACAGTACCTTCAACCCACAAAAGCCCATCTGCCCGTTATCCGTTATGTTCCACCTCTAAAGTTTGAACAATTGAAAAATATTGCTCTTCAAAAAGGATTTCTATTTGCGGAAAGCGGTCCTCTTGTCAGATCTTCCTACCATGCAGAAAAACAGGCATTTATTGCAAGTAATTATACGGTAAATGCCTGCCCGACGACTGGCGGTGGAAATAGCAAAATATTATAATCAGGAAAAATGAAAATTGGCGTTTTTCGGTGGGCTCATGAATATTTATAAAAACTTTTTGTACATATATGAAAAAAATGTATCTTGTGCCGTTTTTTATGAAATTATTGTACGTATCAAATAAAAAATATAAAACTATGAAGAATAAAAAAACATTTTTCAGCTTGTTAGCTTTAGTAATTGTGGGCAGTGTAATGATTTTTACCATATCGGGAATTTCAAAGCAGAAAAAATATATCCCTCGCAAAGAGCAGAATCACAAAGCTGCTTATGGGATCAATGGCGCTGTTGAATATCTGAAAACCATCCGTAACAACCAAATTACCGGCGAAATTGACGCCAAATGGGTGTTTAAAGCCCGCGAAGATGTTAGAGCTTTAGCGAATAAAAGTGGTAAATCACTGGGACTTTCATGGTCGGAACTTGGACCGGATAATATTGGCGGCCGTACAAGAGCCATCCTTCTTGACAAAAATAACCCTAATATTATATATGCAGGCGGCGTTAGCGGAGGCTTGTGGAAATCTACAAGCGGCGGCTCATCCTGGATACAAATCCCAAGCGTGGATGTTAACATAGTTGTTGCGAGTATTGCACAAGGCGCTGATGGTACTATTTATGTCGGAACCGGTGAAGGAATTCCTTTCGTAGGATATGGTACTGCTAACGGATCTACAAGTTTTATCGGAAAAGGCATTTATAAATCTACAGATGGTGTTAACTTTTCTCTTTTACCTTCAACCACACCCACCGTTGATAACAATACTAGTACTGCATGGGCATTTGTAAACAAATTAGCTTGCGACCCCGTTAATCCCCTCAGGATATATGCAGCCACAAACAAGGGAATGAGAAGTTCTGATGATGGTGGCAGCACATGGATCGTACCTGTTAAACTTAATGGAACCATAGATAATACAACAAACTCAACAGATGTAGATGTCGCTTCTGATGGAACGGTAATAACATCTGTTGGAAACAGATGTTATATTTCACCAAATGGGAATGATAACACCTTTGTAAACCAATCAACAGGAACTAGCGAACATCTTCCTAATACCGGAATTTCGAGAGTTGAGTTTGCTATTGCCCCTTCAAATCCAAATTACATGTATGCTTCAATGGCAAAAACCGATGGTTCTCTTTTAAACATTTACAGATCTACAGATAAAGGGGAAACATGGAGTGTTATAGGCCAAGGGGGAAGTACAACTTTTCAACCATACGGCACACAAGGATGGTACGATAACACATTAGTTGTACACCCCACCAATCCAGATAAAATATTCTGTGGCGGACTCGATATGTGGGAATGGGTTAATGGTGGCACATGGATACAGAAATCATTGTGGTATCTTGAATCTACCAGCGCATATTATATTCATGCCGATCATCATATTTATGTGTTCCACCCTACCAATCTTAATATTATGTACATTGGCAGCGATGGTGGTGTTTCACGTTCAATTGATGGCGGTCAAACATTTCAAACAATGAACATCAATTACAATACAATACAATCTTACGCTGTTGCCTGTTCACCGTCAGGTATGATCATGACAGGGACACAAGATAATGGAACATTATTTCTGCCACGTACCGGCGCCTTCACAAAACATGGTTATAGCATTATGGGGGGCGATGGCGGCTGGTCAGCATTTTCATATATAAATCCTGAAGCATATTTTGCAACAGTATATAATGCAGGTACAGGACGTTCACCCGACAACGGCTCTACTTTTTATCCTGCTAGTGATGGGTCTAATCCTTTCTTCTCAGCAAGAATGATGGATCTAGGAACACCTGGCGATAATAATTTCCCTGCTGCATTTGTTACTCCTTTGCTTATGTGGGAAAACTTTAATGATACGTATTCTTCCGATTCTATTAAATTCACACCTACACCCGTTTTAAATGAAAAGATAGGCAAAGGAGCAACCGGAACAACCCATTTTGATACTATACTTGCACGCTCCGGCCAAATACATGCATCGATTGTACATGGAACACTTGAAATTCGTGCAGGTTCGCTGTATGTTACCGATAACGGTAGTAATCAATTAACAGGTAGTGTAAATCCCGATTCAATCAGTACTATCAATTATAATACAGGAGAAATAAATATTACATTTTCAACAGCGCCTGCGGTAGGAGCAAATATTCTCGCTTCTTATGGTATAAAATTTAATGCAGATTCAATTATTACTATTGAAAGCGGAACAAGACCAGGAAAATTCAACTATATTACACCTGTAACTATTGATCAGGGAGATACCGTGATGATTCAGGATATTATACAGTCTAAATTTTATATTGGCTTTACTAATGCCATTTGGATGACAAAAGAAGCCATTGATTTTTCAAAACAGCCGGAGTGGTTTAAAATTGCTTCCTTTACCGGAGGTATCACACAGTGTATGGCATTATCTCATGATGGCAATTATCTTTTTGTTGGAACTACTGCCGGCGCTTTATACAGAATATCCAATCTGCGGGCAGCAAACGATTCTATTTCTGCTGATGTCGGCACTACTGCATTACCTAATATATATAACGTTGTTGAGACGAAACAACTTAATATCAATTCTTCAGGCAGAGCAATCACTTCTATTGCAGTTGATCCCAACGATGCTAACAATGTTGTTGTAACTTTAGGAAACTATGGAAATACAATTTATGTCTATTATTCATCTAATGCATTGGATAACACACCTGTGTTTAATGGAAAACAAGGTACCGGATCAACCGCTTTGCCCAAAATGCCTGTTTATTCTTCCTTAATTCCATTGCTTCACTCCGGCACTGTTATTATTGGCTCAGAATATGGGGTTTATTCAACGGATAATATTTCATCTACTTCACCGGTGTGGACAGACGAAAACACCGGATTAGGCAATGTACCTGTTTATATGCTCAGGCAACAGACTTACAATTACTCAGGCGTGACTAACTATGGGACTATTTATATCGGAACACACGGAAGAGGGACTTTTGAATGCACCAAATACAGCAGCATCAACGATCCCGACCAACCAGAGAGTGGTCATACATCTCTTCCTTTCAATGTATCGCTGTATCCTAATCCTGTAGTTGACAATGCTACTCTTTCATTCACCTTACCTAAAACAGGAAACGTTAAAGCAAAAATATATGATATGAGCGGGAAAATTGTTAAATCAATTGATATGTCACAACTTTCTAAAGGGTACCATACTTATACAGTTAATTTTAGCGACTTAAAAAGAGGAACATATATTGTACATCTGGTTTCCGGTGAATTATCTGCCGGCACAAAATTTTTAATTTACTAAAAAATTAAAGAATCAATGGCTCTGATGAAGAGTCTTTAATTCTTTTTTAATTATTGAATAGCTAAAAAAAACTAATGAAAAACTTTAATGAAAACAGATATGAAAAAAGTTATTTTTACGTTTGCTTTAATTGCATTTTCTTTTAAAATTTTTGCGATTACTATTTATGCTCCTACATTAGTATCCCCTGCTGATGGCGCAATAAACCAGTCGCCAAATGCACTTTTAGACTGGAGCGCTGTTCCCGGAGCTTTTTCATACACTATCCAGGTTGATACGAGTGCATCATTTACAAATCCTTATGTGTATACTGCAACGCTGACAGCAACAAATGCTTCCGAATTGCTGTTTGGTATAAGGCATTATTGGAGAGTAAAAGCGATTGGAGCGGGTGATTCATCAGCCTGGTCGTCTGTCAGAAGTTTTACAGTACTACCCTATTTTAATTTGGTGAGTCCGTATGACAGCACATTGCATTGTTCTCCTGACACATTACTTAAATGGGCTACAACTGTTACAGGGTGTACATTCTTTGATTATGAGGCAGATACTTCTGTAAACTTTAATAGTCCTTTATTGTATAGTAATTCCGTAAATGGCACATTGCATCAAGCTAACCCTGCCAATTTACATTTTGGAATAAAATATTACTGGAGAGTAAGAGGCAGACACTTAAAAGATACTACTGAATGGAGCCAGGATACTACTGCTTTCGCCAACTACCGGTGTTTCTTTACTATAGATACTCTTAATCTTTACACACCTTTAGATAGTGCAAATAACCAGTCACCAAACGTACAAATGAAATGGAGAAAAGTTACGGGGATAATAAAATACGAATATCAGACGGATACAACCAATTTGTTTAATTCACCTAAACTATTTATTGGGCTTGCCAATAATCCGGCAACTTCTTCATTAACTCCTTCAGCAACAGCGGATACTCTTGATTTTGCAACTTTATATTATTGGAGAGTGCGCGCCATCCATAGTACAGACACTAGTGAATGGTCATTGATCAGACAATATACTATTCTTGATACAGTAACATTATCCTCACCTGCCATCGGGGAAACCGTTTATACAGCTACTCCATTACTAAAATGGGCACTGATTACAGGCATTACAGGGTATGAACTGGAGATAGATACGGTGTCAGGATTTACCAATCCTGCTAAATATACACCAGGAAGTTCCGCAATACAGCAACAGGTAGATGCTTTAAACATGGGGAAAACATATTTCTGGAGAATGCGTGCTATTAGCAGCCGTGATACTTCATCATGGAATAACAGGTCATTTAATGTATCCGGATCAGGTATTGATTCCCATACATTGAATTCTTCCAGAATCAGTATTTTCCCTAATCCGGCTTATGAAAATGCATACGTAAAAATTGAATCGGATGACATTACAAAAATTAATGTTGCCATAGTGGATATTCTTGGGAAACAAATCCGTGAAGAAGTATATGATATAGCACCAGGTAGCAGCCTGAGAAAACTCAACCTTGAAGGTATTGCTAATGGTATCTATATGCTGAAATTTACAGATGGGAATAATTCCTGTATTCAGAAACTTACTATAAGCAGATAATCTATTTATTATACTTTGCATGGGATAAACCTGACTGCCGTCAGGCAGGTTGGGGCTTGATCCCGCACCTGCGGATGGGACTAAAAAAATGTATGGGTTTATCCCGTTTTATGTATAATTCTTTTATGTTTTATCATTTGCAGATGCTTCTTCATATTCGGCAATAAGAGTATCTATCAGATCTTTTACATGAACGATCTTATCAACCCTAGAAGCATTTTCTCCTGCAAAAGCAAAACCATGAGAAAGATTACCTTCTTTGGCATTGCATAATGCCTCGGCAATGCAATAGGGAGCATTTTTTACATTACAGGTGATAATACAATGGTACGGGCATTTGAAGGGTTTCTTTTGACCATGCTCAACATCTGTAAGGAACTGGTTACGTATCGCTCTTCCGGGCATGCCTACAGGACTTTCGATAATTATTATATCCTCACTTTTTGATTTCAGGTAGGCTTGTTTAAATTCATCAGATGCATCGCACTCGTAAGTACCGACAAACCGTGTTGCCATCTGCACGCCAGAGGCGCCCATTTTGATGAATTTGCATATATCAGCGCCCGTATAAATTCCACCGGCAGGAATAACAGGAATGGATTTATTATATTTTTCTTCGAATGGTTTAATCTGTTTCAGTACATCTTGTAAAAGATTTTCCAATGCATATTTTTCGTCAAAGAGATCTTCTTTCTTAAAACCCAGATGTCCACCAGCTTTAGGTCCCTCAACAACAATGGCATCAGGAACATAATTGAATTTATCGATCCATCTCTTAGATATTAAAACTGCTGCTTTTGCTGAAGAAACAATTGGTACTAATTTGGTTTTGGTACTGCCTTCCGGCAGATACCCGGGAAGATTCAGTGGTAGTCCGGCGCCCGAAAAAATAATATCAGCGCCTTCTTTAATAGAAACCTTTACCGACTCAGAATAGTTAGACAAAGCAACCATGATATTGATGCCAATAATACCATCTGTAAGTTCTTTGGCTTTCCTGATTTCACGTGATAGAACACGATTATGCACTTCTACATAATTCGTGCGAAAGTCATCTTCCATATGACCGATCCCTGCAGTGGCAATTACGCCAATGCCACCTGCAATGGCTACGGCTGATGCAAGCCCGCTAACAGAAATGCCTACTGCCATTCCACCCTGAATGATCGGCACTTTGGCAACGAGATCTCCAATAATAAGCTCTTTCATATTATACTTTACAAGGGATTAATTGTTACATTTGATTTAAAAACAGCCACAATAGTTAACACAAAATAATTTACAAAATTATAAAAAAAATAAATAATGGCGATGACTTTTAGAAAAAAACTCATCAAAACTGTTTTATCAAATAATTAATAGTTGTATGACCTTGTACAAACCATGATTCCTATAATATCGCCTTTAAATAAATTTTCATTTTTTTCTGCATTACCCTGGCTTCATCTTTTGCTTTATCTGCAAAATCCTTCCCGTTTGAGGCAAAAATAATACTGCGTGAAGCATTTACAATCAGTCCGCATTGTTTGTTCATTCCGTACTTTGCAACTTCTTCCAGACTGCCTCCCTGAGCGCCAACACCCGGCACAAGGATGAAATGATCAGGAACAATCTTCCTTATGTCAGCAAGCATCGATGCCTGCGTGGCTCCAACCACATACATCATATTATTTGCATTGCCCCATTGCCGGGATTTTTCAAGAACAATTTCGGAAAGCTTTTTCCCATTGTACTGCAAAAATTGAAAATCTTTAGCACCTTTGTTAGATGTAAGCGCCAGCAATATCACCCATTTGTTATCATATTCAAGGAAAGGAGAAACCGAATCTTCACCCATATATGGTGCAACAGTCACTGCATCAAAATTCAGTAAAATATTTTCATTTCCAAAAAATGACTTTGCGTATAGTTTTGATGTATTACCAATATCTCCACGTTTCGCATCAGCAATAGTAAAGACCTGGCTGCGGAATTTATTCAGGTATCGAATTGTTTTTTCAAGACTTTGCCAGCCTTTCACACCAAGGCTTTCATAAAATGCAAGGTTGGGTTTATATGCTATGGCAAAATCAATAGTAGCATCAATGATCTGTTTGTTGAACTCAAAAACCGGATCATCACGATCCATCAGATGCTCAGGTAATTTTGCAATATCTGAATCGAGCCCAACGCACAAGAATGATTTTTTTTCTTTTATTATTTTAAATAATTCTTCTCTTGTCATATACTTTGGATTTTAAACAACCTCCTCCCCTGCTGTTTTCAATCTTTCGGCATTTTCTGCAAGTTGCAGTGCATCGATCATTTCCTGAATTGAACCATCCATAAATACAGGTAAATTATGGATAGACATACCAATCCTGTGGTCGGTTATTCTACTTTGAGCATAGTTGTAAGTGCGGATTTTTGCTGAACGGTCGCCGCTTGAAACCATTGTTTTCCGTTTTTTTGAAATATCATCGAGATATTTCTGGTACTCCAATTCATATAGGCGTGTCCTAAGCACTTTCATTGCCTTATCAAAATTTTTGATTTGCGACTTCTCATCCTGGCATGAAACCACTATTCCCGTTGGAATATGCGTCAACCTGATAGCAGAATAAGTAGTATTAACAGATTGTCCGCCAGGCCCTGATGAACAGAACGTATCTTTCCTGATGTCGGATTGTTTAATATCCACATCAAGCTCGTCAGCTTCGGGCAATACAACCACTGATGCAGCAGAAGTATGAACTCTGCCCTGTGTTTCGGTCTGTGGAACACGCTGAACACGATGTACACCCGATTCGTATTTCAACTGCCCATATACATTTTCACCCAACACATTAAAAATAATTTCCTTGAATCCGCCTGCTGTTCCCTCAGTGCAATCAACCAAATCAATCTTCCATTTACGTGATTCACAGTAACGGGTGTACATTCTGTATAAGTCGCCCGCAAAAATACTGGCTTCATCTCCACCTGTGCCGGCGCGTATTTCCATAATTGCATTTTTATTATCCTGCGGATCGGCTGGTATCAGCATGATGCGGATATTCTCCTCCATACTGTCTTTCTTGGCATGAAGCTCATCCAGTTCATTTTTTGCCATTTCACGAAATTCATTATCTTTTTCTTTGGACAGTATGTCTTTAGCCGAAGCAATATTATCAATTACAAGCTTGTATTCTTTATATGCATTTACAACCGGTTGAAGTTCTTTAAAATCTTTACTCAACTTGATGTAGCGTTTCATATCGCTCATCACTTCAGGGTCGGCGATCTGCCTTTCTATCTCTTCCCACCGTTTATAAATAGCTTCCAGTTTTTCTAACATCTCTATTCTTCTCTTAATTTAATATTAAAACTATCTCAACTGCCATTCTGAAATGAGAATAGGTTTCACTTATTTATTCTGAGCAATGACACTAAAAAAAATATTTAAACATATTCAAATGTCCCATGTTCACTTATAATCGTAAGTTTTTTCCCTTCATGATTTTTGCATTTTCCTATTATCCTTGCATCCACATTAAATGCTATAGAAATATCAATAATTTCATGAGCAATCTTTTCAGGAACGTACAACTCCATCCTATGTCCCATATTGAACACCTTATACATTTCCTGCCAGGGAGTGCCCGATTCCTGTTGTATCAGACTGAATAAAGGTGGTACAGGAAACATGTTATCTTTCACAACATGGATGTTTTCAATAAAATTCAATATTTTTGTTTGTGCACCGCCTGAACAGTGTATTATTCCATGTACATCTTTCCTGAAATTTTCCAACATTTTCTTAATAACAGGTAAGTACGTTCTGGTAGGCGACAACACAAGCTTTCCTGCATTCATCACTGTTTCGCCAATGATATCGATCATTCGTTTTGTTCCGGAATAGACTAATTCCTGTGGTATAGCCGGATCATAACTTTCCGGATATTTTTTGGCGTATAGTTTTGAAAACACATCGTGTTTTGCTGAAGTCAGGCCATTACTGCCTATCCCTCCGTTATATATTTCTTCATAGGATGCTTGTCCAAATGAAGCAAGGCCTACAATCATATCACCGGGTTGAATCCTTTCGCAGGTGATCACATCGGAGCGTTTCATTCGGCACACTACTGTAGAGTCAATAATAATCGTTCTCACAATATCTCCTACATCGGCAGTTTCTCCTCCTGTAGAATAAATGTTAATGCCGAGATCTCTCATTTTTTCAAGAAATTCTTCTGTACCACCAATAATTTCAGCAATTACTTCTCCCGATATCAGATTTTTATTCCGGCCAATAGTTGAAGACAATAATATATTATCAACTGCGCCTATACAAAGCAAATCATCGATGTTCATTACAATTGCATCCTGAGCAATACCACGCCATACAGACAATTCTCCTGTTTCCTTCCAATAAAGGTAAGCCAGGGATGATTTTGTTCCGGCGCCGTCCGCATGCATCACTATACAATACTCATCATCTCCGGCTATGATATCAGGAACAATCTTGCAAAAAGCTTTTGGAAATAAGCCTTTGCCTAGGTTCTTAATTGCATTATGCACATCATCTTTTGATGCTGAAACTCCTCGCTTTTCGTATTTTAAATTTTCTCCCATACATGCGAAACAAAAAAGACATCCCGATTGAAAATTGAGACGCCTTTTCTTTATTTAAATTTAAATCCAGCTACTTTTTCTTGCCGTATTTGGTTTTAGTTGTAGTTGTTTTTGTAGATTTATTTTCATTTGTACCAGTAGTGGTGCCCGGTTTGTTGCCGGTATTATTATTCTGTTGATCCGTCGGTTGTAGTTTAAAATTTTCATTTTCAGGCACAAATATATTTTTATCAGGTATTTGTTGTTTTTGTTCCTCTTGATTAATTGATGAAGAATCTGTTTTTACTTCTATGGAAGGAGCAGTTCCTTTGTTTGAAGTGTCTGCCTTTGGAACATAATTATCTCTTAATACCCTGAATTCAGTACGTCTATTCAGTTGGTGGGCAGCTTCGAACTTTTTTTCATCGCCTTTGAACTGGTTTATATAATCTTCAGTAAACTTGGTTCCTTTAACAAATGTGAATCCATCACGAACCATCTTTTTAGTAAGAGTTCTTGGAACTCTTTTACCATAACCGTAAGGAACAATCCTGTCGGCAGCAATACCTTTTGAAATCAGATAATCAACAACTGATTTAGCACGTTTGTATGAAAGAGTATCATTATATTCAAATGATCCACGAGCATCGGTATGCGATCCAAGCTCAATCACTATTCTTGGATTATCAACCATGATCTGCACAAGTCCGTTCAGAGAATCCTGATATTGCGGTAACAACTCCCACTTGTTAAAATCATACAAAACTTCGGGGAGAATAATCGGAGTCGGAGGAATTGGAACAAGGCAGAAATCATGAATAAAGTCTTTACTTCTTTCAAGCCCTACTGTACTTTCCTTGCCTTTCGCTCCAAAAAATCCTGTTTTTTCAACTTTTATCTCATAAGAAGTGTTTACAAGAAATTTTGTTTTGTCGAATTGATATAAACCTGTGGCATCGGTGGTATCTATCACAATTGTACCATCTGAGCCTATTAAAGTAACAGCAGCGCCTTTGAGCATTGCCTTTGTGCTGTCATTACATACCTTTCCCTGCAAAGTAAAAATTAAAGGTGGCATATAGAATGAATATATGTCGTCGCTGCCTTTACCTCCCTTTCGATTTGAGGAAAGGTAGCCTTTTTCAAGATTACCTTCAAAAACAATAGCAAAATCATCACCGGCAGAATTGATGGGATATTTCATATTAACCGGTTTTCCCCATGAATCTCCGGATTTTTCAATTTTAAAAATATCAAGTCCCCCCATACCGAGATGACCATTGGAGGAAAAAAACAGGACGCCGTCATCGCGAATGAATGGATACATTTCGTCACCGTCAGTATTAATATTTGGACCGAGATTGATCGGCTTATCCCATGGTTTACTTTTCTTGGTGCGTTTTACCATCCATATATCTTTGCCACCATAACCGCCTGGCATATCCGAAGAAAAGTATAAAGTCAGTTCATCTTCCGAAATTGAAGGATGACCTACCGAAAAACTGTCTGCTGATAAGGGAACAAGGTCAGGAATATCCCATGTGGTACCTTTTTTCTTTGCAATATAGATTTGGCAACCCAATTGTTTTTTCTTTTCCACACCACAGCGTGTAAAATACATTTCTGTTGCTTTTGCATTTAAACAAGCTGCGCCTTCATTAAATTTTCCCCCACTGAAACAGGAGAACTCCATGTTCCCTTTTTATCCTGAGCCGCGAGATAAAGATCCGAGAAACTTTGTCCGGTCCAAGCGTCATAATCAGTTCCGGTAGAACCATCGCGGGCAGAAACAAAAATCAGTGATCTGAATTTTTTATCAGCATAAGTGGCGGCATAATCCATACTTGCCATATTCATCTGCTTCATATTTTCGACCTCATAACGTGCAGGATTGTCTTTCCATTGCTGAGCCAGAGTACATGATTCAGCCCCTTCAGCGCCTCGTGTATCCGAGGGGACAAGATTTTTGTATGAATTATACGCAACAACAGCATCATCGTATTTTTCATTTGCTTTAAGCATATCAGCATAGTAAAGAGTAGCCATAGGATCATGATATTTAACACCTACGGCTTTTTTATACCATATTTCAGCTTGTTTTGTATCATTTGTCCTGCGGTAACTCTCTGCTATCTGATAAATAATACGAGCTTTTTCGGCTTTATTTTTCTTTATTTTGGAATATGCCTTCTTGTATAATCCCACAGCTTCATAATACTGGAAGTATTTGTAAGCATCATCCGCTTCCTGCGCATAATTCCTTTGTGCATAGGATTTAGAAACCAATAAGCCTAAAACAATAATAGTTGTAAGAAGTATCCTGTAAATTTTCATATTATGAATATTTAATATGTTTTTATATAATCGCCGCTAAATTAAAGAAAATATTTTCAAGAAAAAAATAAATTTGTTAGATGTTAGATGATTATGTCGTTTGATTGTTTAATTTTTGTCAGCCACTAAACCTGTTTTTTGTTTCTTCGAATTCAGTGATTGGATTTCCGGTTTTATTTTCATTAGGATTATCCCTGTCTGAGTGACAGGCAGGAATTTTTAATTCATCTTTCAATGCATCCACATGAATCTGTAGTTCTTTTTTAATCGGGTCTATGCTTTTATTGACTTCTTCCTTAAAACCATTAGTTGTCTTTTTCAGATTATGTATACCTTTTGCAATGCCTTTCGCAATTTCCGGTATTTTACTAGGTCCAAAAAGTAGAAAAACAGCCAGCAGAATAAGGATCAACTCACCTCCACTGATGTCTTCAAATAGCAATAATGTAAAAAGCAAGTTCATATATTATCCACTCTTGCAAAGATAAAGAAAAAGCCCCGGATTTAGACTGCACCCAAAAGTTTAGACAAATTTATAAATTAATTTTGATAATGATGAGCTCGGTATTCTATCGGGCTCATTCCATTTAGATTTAGTT
>Ga0247841_10003252_pt1 | contig 30596 bp, 21 predicted proteins | sample LaCruzMarch2015__2_FD_192410 | JGI IMG/M metagenome (GOLD analysis project Ga0247841, IMG submission 192410) | Freshwater microbial communities from meromictic Lake La Cruz, Castile-La Mancha, Spain - LaCruzMarch2015_18m | ecosystem: Environmental > Aquatic > Freshwater > Lake | place: Spain... | reverse complement strand
CAGTTTCCCAGACGAACCGGTAATATCTATCAAGTTGGATCCGGATGTCGTCAAAATCGTATACATAAACATTGATAATTCCATCAGCGGTATTGGTGACGAGGGTATCCCAGTAAAAGCCATTCACGTCTGTTTTGGCGGTGGCATAGTAGCCGAACCCGTTATTGACCAGTGAGTCGGAGGTAATATAAATCTGGTGGTCAGCGATCGGGGCGCCGGTATTACTGCTGGTAAGCTGTCCGCTGAGGTAGATATATTTCTGTTGGGAGTTTATCTGGGCAGATGCCGGGAAGATCATGATGCCCAACAGTATCATCAGGGTAGCGCAGAACAGGGCTCCCGGGTGTAACTGCAAGTGCTTACAGATGAGAATATTATTTTTCATGATCGAACACTTAAAAGTTGTAATTCAAACCTGCTCTGATACCGAATGAAGTGGTGTTCCCATTGGCCCCATGTGGCAAATTGTATTCCGGTTTTAATGCAAAGCGGAAGGTTGGTTCCAGGCTGATGCTGAATTTATCAGCAAGTTGATAATCAAAGCCTGCTCCCAACATAAGTTGCCAATTCACCGCCGACCTTTCCGGTATCTGGTAATCCACATTAATGATTCTGGCTTTATCTTCAGGATACCCAGCCTCAGGTACATCCCTGAAAACCAGGAATGAAGCGGACGGCCCGACTTTAGCTAACAGTGAGAACTTGCCGAAGGTACAACGGTATCCAAAAAACAGCGGGATCTCCAGGTAAGTATAGTTAGCTTTTGTTTCAGAAATTGAATAATGATTTACCGTATCATATACCTCAACAGTTTGGGTATAATAGGTCGGGATGATACCATTTTCAGTAGAATCGAATGTAATCTGGTAAACATCTTCATACGAGCCCAGGTAACGGTTGTAGTCGACCGCATAATTACCTTTGTCATTTGTAAAGCGCGCATTGATCCCGCTTTGTAGGAAAAAGTGGTTAAAGCTTACCTGCGGAAGGATACACAAGTTGTAACTAATACTGTTTTCAATGCTTTGATCCTTGCAACTGGTTGCTTCAGGATTAAAATAAATACCGACAGACCAATCAGGGCGGCTATTTTTTGCATAATCCGAGAATCCGGAAAGTTTCCTGATATCCCTCATGCTCAGGTCATATTTCAATGCATTGGCATAGCTGAGATCCCCGGAAGCAATTGCCTGTACAAGGCCCGGTTTCCATTGTCCTGTTCTTGGTGCGGTGTTTAATGCGACTGATGGGTCGTTCTTTCCGGCGTTCTTTTTCCTGTCAGCCGTAAAGCTTTGTTCAAAAGGAACCCTGACGGGAATCACGGTTTGTTGATCCTGGTTGAAGTTTGTGGAAGCAGCCTTTGGTGCAGGTGCATTTGAAGGAGTCTGATAAAATGTTTCCTGCAAAGAAGCATCAGAAGAGGTGGTTGATCCGGTGGAAACAACTCCTGCCGACTGAATAGACAGGGTAGAAGATTCTGGCTTGAGGAAAGCAGAAATGGAATGGTCATTATAAAAATGATGCAGTAAACCGCTTACAAAGATCAAAAGAGAAACAATAACAATGATTGGGAGGGTGATCCCGGAGGAAGATGGTGCAGGTGGGTTTTTATTAATTCCGGACCGAATATTTTCCCACACCTGAATAGGAGGTTCCGGCTCGAAGTTTTCGAACTTCTGCCGGATGAGCTGGTCGATATGGTTATAATCTTCTGCCATCTTTGATTATTTTTTGCGTTGTGTCAGTCTTTCCTGAAGAGCCACCCGGGCCCTTGAAAGCTGCGACTTGGAAGTATTCTCTGAAATATGTAGCATTTCCGCTATTTCCTGGTGATTATAACCTTCAATAATATAAAGATTAAAAACCATCCGGTAACCTTCGGGCAATTCATGAATAAGGTGCAGCAAATCAGCAGTTGAGATTTTTTCAAGGGTATCGTCAGATACAGACTGGAAGGATGCGGCTTTATCAATGCCGGTCTCTTTCCATTCATTCTGTTTACTGTTGTAATAGTTAATCGCGGTATTGACAATGGTGCGCCTGATCCAGCCTTCGAGTGAGCCTTCATGGCGGAAATCTCTGAGAAATGAGAAAACCTTGATAAAGCCTTCCTGAAGGATGTCGTCTGCTTCCAGCGTATTCCTGGCAAAGCGCAGGCAAACTCCATACATGCGACGTGAAAACCGCTTGTAGAGGAATTCCTGAGCCCTGGGATCATTCTCCAGGCAACGTTCTATCAATTCCTTGTCAGAGTACATCAAACTTAAAATTCCCTTTAGCCAGTGATGGTAAAAGAGATCTATTGCAAATTAAGCTTTTTTATCTCTTACAAACTTAGTAAATTAATTCATAAAAGAAGAATAAATAGTTTTATTTTTCTTCTGCTCCGGAAATGCACTATATCAAAGAACTTCTGCAACGCAATAAATACAGGCATTATTTATACCTGCTGATGTAAGTTTAAGACAAGATTTCACCTGAAAGGGTTGCATGTGGCGGTAAATATTTGTTATAATACCTTATTGCGCATAAAGGGTATTTTGACTTTTACCCTCCACAATATATTATAAACGGCCGGAACTACAAGCAGGGTAAGGAAAGTAGAGAAGGTCAGACCGAAGATGATGGTCCAGGAAATAGGCCCCCAGAACGCGACATTATCTCCCCCGAAGTATATCTTGGGATCAAAATGCTCAAAGAGTGATATAAAGTCGATATTCATTCCGGATGCCAGTGGGATCAGACCAAGGATCGCAGTTGCAGCAGTCAGAATAACCGGCCGCAGCCTGGTTTTACTTGCCAGAACAAGGCATTGAACTTCAATATCGCGGGGAAGACTGGCCCTGTCGTCCAATCCTAATTCCTTGCGCTTTCTGAGCTTTACGAGATCTATGTAATCAATAAGAACGATAGCATTTTTTACGACAATTCCAGCAAGGGAGATCAAACCAATCCCGGTCATAACGATCACGAAATCCATTTTGAACGTGGCTATGCCTCCAAATACCCCGATCGTACTGAGGATCACACTGGTCATGATTATAAGTGGCTTGATCAGTGAATTGAACTGGGACACCAGGATGATCATGATCAATGCAAGTGCGATCAGAAGCGCACTTATCAGAAATGAAATGGATTCGGCCTGTTCTTCCTGTTCACCGGTAAATTTATACTCATACCCGACCGGCATGTCGAAATTTGCCATAATTGTTTTCATCTCAGAATTGATCTCATTCGCATTATATCCTTTGATGACATTGGAATAGAGGGTCACCATACGTTTCATATCACTTCTTTTGACTGCTTCATATGTTGTACTATAGGTGAAGCCAGCCACTGACGAAATCGGAACCTGGACTATTCTTCCGTTCGTAGGGTCCCTGAACGTGATAACCTGGTTTAGAAGGGCGGAAAGATCGTTGCGGTATTCTTCCTTCAGACGGAGTTGGATAGGGTATTCATCCTCACCTTCTTTGAAATCGGATATATCTTTACCGAAAAGTGCAGTTCGGATGGTCATAGCTATTTGTGCCGTCGACAGACCAAAGCGACGAGCCTTTTCACGGTCGATATTCAGGATGGCTTCCGGTTTTCCTACGTCAAGGTCCAGTTTTAGACCTTCAATCCCGGCAATGCCGGCTCTTTTTATATAGTTTTCGATTGTGTCGGAAAGATAAAGAAGCTGGTCGAAGTCTTCCCCGGTAATTTCAAGGTTGATGGGTTTGCCGGTAGGAGGGCCTGCTCCCTGTTTTTCAATAGACAGTTCTACTCCCGGGTACTTTCCGATAAGTGCATCGCCAAGGTCTTTCATCGCATCCCAGGTACTGATACCCTTGCGAAGTTCATAATCGACAAATGTTACGGTAACGAGGCCTTTGTTTGGGGTTTCGGAAACATCAAACGCATCATCTTCTCCCCTGGCCCCATTTCCTACTGTTGTAAGCACCGATTTCACAATAGGTCTGTAGGGTTCAATTACCTGGAATACTTTGTCTTCCAATCCTGTCATGAATTTATTGGTGGCGTTAATATCAGTTCCGACCGGCAACCTTGCCAGAACATTAATATATTGGGGATTCATGGAAGGAAAGAATTCGACTTTCGGTTTTCTTACTCCCATGAGAAAAATAGTCAAGAAGAGGAGAAAGAAAGCACCGCCAAGAACATAATAAGGGTTTTTGCCTCTTAGAATGAAATTTAACAATTTACTGTAATTGTGATCAAACCACTCAAGAAAGTTATCATAAAACCATCGTCCGATTCTGTTAAGAAAAAGAAGATTGGCAAGGCCGATAAGGGCAAAGAGCACCAGAAGGCTTCCGATAGTATTTTGCCCGAAAGCGTATAAGACGGATGAAAGAATTGCCATAATTAAAACGGCTATCAATGTCCTTTTTCTTTTAACAGGAGGATACTGGTTGCCGGATTTCATAAAAGTAGCAGTAAGAACAGGTGTAATGACCATTGCAACAAAGAGGGAAGAGCCTAAAGTAATAATCAATACAACAGGCAGATATTTCATGAATTCCCCGATAATGCTGTGCCAGAAGATCAAAGGAAAGAATGCCGCAAGCGTTGTCAGGGTCGAAGTGATGACCGCAATAGCCACTTCACCCACCGCGTAGCGTGAAGCTTCATCCCTGCTGATTCCTCTTTCCACATAACGGAAGGTGTTTTCAGTGGTGACAATGGCATCGTCCACGAGCATCCCCAGTGCCAGGATGAGACCGAAGATCATGATCATGTTCAGATTATAACCCATCAGGTTGAAGATGAGGAAAGAAATGAACATGGAAAGGGGGATTGCCAGTGCGACAAAGAACGAATTCCGGCCTCCCAGGAAGAAATATAATACGATGATGACCAGTATGATCCCGAGGATCATGCTGTTTTGCAACTCGCTGAGCTGTTTACGGATAATATCTGACTGGTCATTGGTGATGGTAATATGAAGGCCTGAAGGGAGTGAACCATTTTCTTTCGCCTGGTCAAGCGACTTGAATATCTTATCCGATGCGGCGATCAGGTTTTCTCCCCCCTTCTTGACTACCTGAAGCGATACGACCGGCTGTGTATTCAACCTGGCAAAATCTTTGGGATCCGCAAAACCGTCAACGACATCCGCAATGTCCTTCAAATAAACTATATCTCCGCCTTCATTTTTTACAATAATGTTCCGGATGTCCTCCATGGTCTGGAATTCACCAATGACCCTCAGTGAGCGGCGGGTGTCACCCTGTCGAACCTGGCCGCTTGCCATGGAAATGTTTTCATAACCTACTGCGCTTTCGATATCATAAAAACTGATTTCCCGCGCTGAAATGCTGAACGGGTCGACATTGATCTGTATCTCCCGTTCATTGAGTCCTTTTATATCGACCCTGGAAATTTCAGGGAAGGCTTCGATCTCATCTTCAAGATATTCGGCATACTTCTTCAGTTCATTCAGGCTGTAATCACCGGAAAGATTAATATATACGATCGGAAATTCAGTAAAATCGAGGTCCATTGCCATCGGATCCTGTGGAAGATCATCCGGCAAATCGTTTTTTACCTTGTCTACCCCGTCTTTTACATCCTGTAATGCCGTTTTTATATCGACATTAGTATTGAATTCAACAAGAATGATAGAAACATCCTGTGACGAAGTGGAGTTTATCTCTTTAACCCCTTTGATTGATTCCAGTTCTTTCTCTAAAGGCCGTGTGACAAGATTTTCCATGTCCACCGGCGGGTTTCCCGGGTAAATGGTCTGTACAAAAACGGTCGGGATTACGATTTCGGGGAACAACTCCTTGGGCAGCCTGGTGTATGAAATCATACCGGCTATCATGAGGACGATGATCAAGAGGTAAACCGAAATCTTGTTATTCAGCGCAATATTTGTAAGAAAAAATTCGCGGACAACCTTTTGTTTTTTTTCCTGCAGATCACTCATAACTTATAATTATAAGGCGGCAAAAGTAAGACAATTTCAGGAGAACAATATTGGGCAATTCCAGATAATGTTTTTAATTCATAAGTCCTGACTGGGAAGAATGATAATGCAAAGCGTAATTTCGACTACCGGGTATTCGTCAGTATAAACGGACGGATAACCCTGCCACCGGGAGTTGTAAGCACGCAGTAATAGGTGCCTGCTGCCAATCCCTGCAAATTCAATGTGAACGGATGCTTTCCGGGCGTTATTATCTGGTCGGTAACCGTACTAACGGGCTGGCCGTTCCCTGTGTAAAGGCGGATGCTGATGTGCATGGTTTGGGAAGCCGTGTAATCTATATAAACCGTCTGGTTCGACGGGTTGGGATAAAGCAGCAAAACGGATGTTTCGATCTCTGGCTGCATTACGCTGACCGGATCAGCATACGCCGGCAACTGGATATAGTCAATCATGCCGGCATCACTGCCGTTGGAAAGGCTGTAATCCTTGGTATAATCCCATTTAAAGACATGGCTCCCCTTGGGGATAGCGTAACTAAACAAGGCCCAATCTTTTTCCCCGCTCCACTTGTCGTATTCCACATTGTCGATAGAAAAACGCAGGAAGTCGTAATTTATCTCAGAGGATACCTTGCGGTAGAAAGAAAGGCTGTCATCCTGCGCCGCATTGTAAATCAACTCCAGGGCGGAGTTACCGTTATCATTGATGTCTCCGGAAATGGTGCAATAAAGACCTTCCCACATATTTTCCGAATGGATGATCCAGGGCGCATTTCCACTGAACGTCCAGTCAAACCTGGTGAAATCACCTGTTTCAAAATCTTCAACTATCAAACCGATCATCAAAACCAGGTCAGTAGTCGCGTTAAAATTATTATCAGCATGAATTTCTGCAGTAACGATAGCAGGATGTCCTTCAGGAGCAAATTCCGAAGCGGTAACATTTAAATATAAAGTGTCGGAATGGCCGGGCTGCAGCGAATCTATGACACCGTAACTATTGTTTATCACAAGGTAAGGATCGATGGTCGATAAATCGGCAGTTATTCCGGTAGCCATCGCACCGCCGGAGTTCCTGAGCAGAGCTTTTACGTCGGCAGTTTCACCCGGATCGAGTTGCCAGTTCTCATAATCATTTATTATGACCTGCCTTATTTCCATAACCGGAGCGTAAGCTGCCATTTCGAAACTGCGTGACCATGATTGCCTGCTTCCTTCAAGGGTGATGGTAAATTCAAGAGGGTAAGCGTCAGGGACAGAAGTTGAAACATCGAATGCGAAGGCCTGGTTGAAAGTAACCGATTGCCCTGGTTGAAGTGTTCCGGCAGGTTCCTGCGTATCCGTAAACGTAATGTAAGGATTAGCCGCCTCAAGCATGAGTTGTGCCTCTGTAACAGGCGTTGTCATGAGGTTTTGTATTGTGACGTTGAGATAAGCTGTTTCGCCGAATTCAATTACATTGTCGGTGCCCGCTTCAGCAATACAGGATATTGCCAGCCCTTCCGTAGTAAATGGGAGTGTGGTGAAAGACCGGATGTTATTGTTATCATTGACAGCAAAGGTGATGGGAGTACCCTGGTATATCTGTACCGGAACCCCTGATAGCAGGCCGTTTGCGTCAAGTGAAAGCTCGGAAGGAAGGGAAATTGGATCGAGTGTCACCTTTGAATTTACCGAAGGATTAAATTCACCGGGTTCTGCGGTATATAGATAGTTGAAACCATCGCCATCCGAGATGCCCGCCAGGCGGCTCACCCAACTGTTATTGATCATCTGGCCGTAATAGAATTCAATCTTCCCGGATGAAAATATTCGAACGGCAAAGTTCAGGTCTGTGGACGGACTGTCATAAATCCTGTTTTTCCAGCGGATAGTCGCAGAACTGTCGTCGGTCTCAAACCAGATACCTCCTCCTGAAGAAGGATCGATGATCATGGGATGGCAGGCATACGGCGAAATGGAACGGGTGTTGGTGAACATCGTTTTTTCAGTAATGATATAAGGCCACGGATAACGTTCATCTTCAAACATCAGGTATCCATCGGCATAAATGGAAATGGTGTCATAGGTTTTTCCAAAGAACGGGAAGTCAAATTCCAGGGGGATCTGGATATAACCGTCATTATTATCAGATAAAATAACCTGGTTGGTGTTGATCATGGGGAAAGTTTCCGTTTCATCGGTCCTCTGGAAGTCTCTTTTTATACTCCAGTTGTAAGGAGGAGTTCCGCCTGAAGCGCTCAACTGGCAGGAATATGGTTGGTAAAGCGTGGCAGGAGGAAGAGATGTGTTAGAAATCAGTGGCTTGCTGAACGAACAGGATTTTACAACCGATAACCTGGTAATGTTGTTATTGGTTATTGGTACATTAGTTATCGGGTAGATGGTTTCGTGCATAACTTCATCATAACTGATGACTGAAAAAGTAACGATTTCTCCGGTACTCGAGTTAGACGGATCGTATTCATGAACCTGGAGGAAATATTTAACGCGCTGGTCGCTATTCACATAAGTAAGCAGTGGATTGAGATCCAGGCCGAACTCGATGGTTTTATCTTCATTGGTTGTTCCTCCCTGCATGAAATGATCGCCGCCCTGGAAATCGAAAACGGGGAATCCCAGGATATAATCAGGTTCTGTAGAAGCAGTATCGGTGGATAAACCTGTCGTGACCCTGATTTTCTTGCGCGAAGTATGTTTCAGGGTTACCTTCATAGTGAGCTTCGGGGTATAAACAGCTTTTACCTTCACTACACTTGTGGCATGTTCCCAGATGCCACCGCTTTCCGTTTCATTACCCACCGTTTTATACATCATGTAAGAATAACCCTGATCGCCCCACCCGTTGATGGACCCGTACGTATTGGCCATTTTAAAACCGCCGATTTCCCAGTCTTTCACATCCACCACTCCATCGCCGCTGATATCGATATTATTTGTAAAAAGGCCGTCATTATTATAATCCCATCGTATGGAGTCGTTGTATCCGACGATCGTCATGGCATGATTAGGAGAAGAGCCCCATGCTGTGATCACGTGCTTTCCGGCTTCAGGGGATCCCGGGGGAAAGACATTTGGAGGTGAAGTATACTGGGAATAGAAATTAGCCACCCCGCCACTTGATGAGCCGTCGAGATGATCCCAGATCCAGCCTTTGAGCAGCTCGATCCCTTCGGGTGTACCGGCATGGATGGTGCGCACTTCGGTTATCCTGTTGAGCATGCCGTTGTAATAATTTTCATAGCCGCTGATCCAGCGCGTCGGGCCTCCGTAAGCCATCCCGCCATAGTCTTCCACATTGGGTGTTCCGCACTTTTTAAGTATTTCCCAGGTTTCGAAGAAACTGACACCGCCATCATTACCGCTATTAATAAAGTTGTAGGCAAAATGTGTAGGATACTGGTTTTGCGGTACATTGGCAGGTAAATTACGACTCCAGTCTATTTCGTAAGTAAAGCCATTGCCAATGCTGCTGGCCTGGCCGCATTCCAGTCCGACCTGGGCAATAAGCGGCCTCATGTAAGGCTTTAATGAGTTGTCCACCACAGGTGGCATATCGCGGTAACGTCCCCTATCGGCCGGAGGCTCTATTTCAGGAATGGAGCGGAGTTTTTCAAATTCGGCCTGTGGGATCGGCTCAAGCCCGGGATAAATCTGAAGCGGGGCATCCTGAATTTGTGCAAACAGATTTAATGAAATGCACAAAAAGAAAAGAGCAGGAGAAAGATAGATGATTCTATTCATATTTAAACTCTTAGTTTTTTTCTCAGCCTGAAACTGATTGCTATCAGAAACAGGAAAACTGCCACAAAAGCCGACAAGCGGGCAATGTAATCTCCATATTTTACGTAGAAGGTGATTTCATCATTGGCATTTATCACCTGGCGGATCACGGCCGGCTCCCAATATTTCGTTTTCTGTGAGACCTCTCCACGCTGATTTATAAAGGCAGAAATGCCGGTGTTAGCCGACCGGGCAACGCTGCGACGGGTTTCGATAGCACGGAGTTGTGAGAAAGTGAAGTGCTGCCGGTGGCCGGGTGTATTGCCCCACCAGCCGTCATTGGTGATAACGAATATCAGGTTCGCTCCTTTGCTGATATACTGTGTCACATACGACCCAAAAACCGATTCATAACAGATGACCGGTGCGACTTTCAGACTGTCACCGGGCCTGGTAAAGACGGTACGCTCCGGATCCACGCCAAGGCTTCCGACTGTCCCCCCAAGATTAAAAGCCAGGTTCTCCAATGGTTTCATGAGTCGGGCAAAAGGCATTTTCTCCACGCCCGGTGTGAGTTTCGATTTATGATGAATCCTGATATTGCCGGTGCTGTCAAGGTAAATTGCCGAGTTAAAAGCGTCATAATACCCTTCGGCGCTTCTGTACTTCCGGGCGGTGGCCGATAGTTTATCGCCAGGCTCGTAATTTTGGTATGTAGAAGCTCCTATAACATAACCGGCTCCTGGAAATCCGGCCAGGAATGATTGTATGGTGTCAAGGCTGCGGGATTCATCAAGGTGTTCCTCCCAGATATTTTCCTGGATAGCCGATTCGGGGCTTACCACGAAATCGGCAGTACCATCTGTTTTCTGCCGCGCCAGGTCTAAGTTAGCTGAAACCAGTTCAGACGCGGGAAGGGTATACTGCTCATTATACGGATCAATATCGGGTTGAATGACGATGATATCGACAGGCCAGGGTTTTTCTTCGTAGCGGTTGTAAAGACGGTAAGATAGTAAGACGGGTAAGACTGTAAGAATAGTGAAAAGCGAAAAGTGAATAACTAAAAGTTTGGGAATTTCTTTATTGATGATTTTTAAAAGTAGCTGATAAAGGATTATATTGATAAGAAGTACCCACAATGTGCCGCCGAAAATACCGGTAAACTCGTACCATTGTATCCATTTATACCAGCTTGCAAAACCATTTCCGAGGCTAAGCCAGGGCCAGGTACCTTCCCAGTTGTGATGGAAATATTCATAGCTGATCCAGAAAAAAATTAAAGAGAATTGATTTTGCCTTGAAGGCATAGCCCGGCGGGTAAAGTGAAAAAGATAAAGCGTTGCCGACATAAACATGGCGTTTAGCACCCAGGCAAGAATAGCCCCGAAATCCGTAGAGATCCAGATCCACCAGGTAGTCAGCATATTCCATAACAGGAACCCGGGGAAAGTAAGGAGAAAAACACTTATTTTGCCGTAATGATCACGATGTTTTAAAATATAATCTTCAATAAATAAAAACGGGATAAAACCAATAAAAAGAAGTGGTGCAAATCCCCTCTCCGGCCAGGCAATGCTCAGCAATATCCCACCAAGAAGGCCTATAATCAGGAGTTGATATTTATTGAGATTTGGCATTAAGTAGTCATTAAGTAGTCATTAAGTGGTCATTAAGTAGTCATTAGGTGGTCATTAAGTAGTCATTAGGTGGTCATTAAGTGGTCATTAGGTAGTTAAAATTCGTTAGAAAATTTTTATTCTGTATTCCGTATTCTGTATTCTGTATTCTGTATTCTGTATTCTGTATTCTCAAACAAAAAATTATTATACGGATATCTTTTTACGTGGATTTTCTTCACTTCTTCGTAAAGGACGTTTTTGAACTCTTCAAGATTAGTTTTCTGTACCGCCGACATGAACAAGGTCGGAAAATGATAGGTGCCCATCCAGGTTTTTTTCAGTTCTGCGAGACTGAGGTTTTCTTTTCCGGCAGGTGTCAGGTCAAAAGGATCTTTCTGCACGAAGTTGTAAGCATCGATCTTATTGAACAGCAGAATAGCAGGCTTGTCGTTGGCTCCTATCTCTGCGAGGGTCTGGTTAACCACGATAATCTGGTCTTCGAAGTCGGGATGGGAAATATCAACGATATGCACAAGCAAATCGGCTTCGCGGACCTCGTCAAGTGTTGATTTAAAAGATTCTACCAAACTGTGTGGCAATTTGCGGATAAATCCTACCGTATCTGTGAGAAGGAAAGGCAGGTTTTCGATGACCACTTTGCGTACGGTGGTATCCAGCGTGGCGAAAAGTTTGTTTTCAGCAAAAACATCCGATTTGCTGACCAGGTTCATGATGGTGGATTTACCGACATTGGTATAGCCCACCAGGGCAACCCGAACCATATCTTTCCGGCCTTTGCGCTGGGTCGTTTTGATCTTGTCGATCTCTTTCAGTTTCTCTTTCAGCAGCGCAATGCGGTCGCGCACGATCCGGCGGTCTGTTTCGATTTCCCTTTCGCCTGGTCCACGCATGCCAATACCACCCTGTTGTCGTTCGAGGTGGGTCCACATCCTGGTAAGTCTTGGCAGAAGATATTCATATTGAGCCAGTTCCACCTGTGTACGGGCATGTGAAGTCCGGGCCCTGCTGGCGAAAATATCCAGGATTAAATTGTTGCGGTCAAGTACTTTAATGCCCAGCTCCTTTTCAATATTACGAGCCTGTGAAGGGCTCAGTTCATCGTCGAAAACTGCAATATCGATCTCTTCTTCATTTACAAAAGCCTTGATCTCGTTTAATTTTCCGGTACCCACAAATGTGCGTTGATCCGGTGCTTCAATGCGTTGCACAAAGCGTTTCACGGCTATACCACCGGCGGTATCTACAAGGAAAGCCAATTCATCCAGGTAATCATCGATCCGTTCAGCATCAGCCCGGTTTGTCACCAGTCCGATGAGGATAGTACGTTCAATAAGTGGTTTTATAATGATCCCTTTGGGCATGAAAGATTTAATAGAACTGCAAAGATAGTCAGATTCCGGCAGGGTTGGAAACCCTGTTTACCTGCCCCTGGATCGATTGACTTTCGTCATAAAATAAATGGATATACAAATCAGGAGAAAATATGGCGCCAGGCCATCATGAATTCCCATTTTGAAAAGAATGTAAAAAAACATAGAAAGGCTGGCTAATAATATTACCGAAAAACCGAAGATGTTGAAATTAATCGGGGACATTACTGCTATGACAAAACACAAGGTTATATAAATAATTATCAAAAAAACACTCATAGATATATTTGCACCGGCATTCAATATGCCCGGGTCCTTGGCAAATTGCCAGAAAAAGGGAAAAAGAAACACCATTAGCCCCAGCTTCATTATGCCGTAGGTCAAATTGTTCAGAAACCGGTCCGAATCCATATAATTTTTTTTAAAATTCCCTGAAACCTATGATATGTTTAATGTCGGAAATGGTTTTCGCAGCGCTCTCCCGGGCTTTATCACGCCCCAGGCATGATACCTTGTGCAGGTAGGCATCATCTGCAGAAAGTTCCCGGATCTTTTCCCCGAATGGTGCAGTAAAACTTACCATATCTTCGGCAAGTTGCTTTTTGAGATCACCGTAACGGATCGTGCAATTGTTGTATTGATCCTCAAAAAAACTGACCGTATCGGGGCTTGAGACAACTTTCATCAACTGAAAAAGGTTGTCGATCGCTTCCGGTTTTTCCTGGTTTTTAACTGTCGGGCCCGCATCGGTAACAGCACGCATAACTTTTTTCCTGATCAACTCCGGTGGATCGGCCAGGAAAATAGCGTTGCCTTCACCTTCCGATTTGCCCATTTTGCCACTCCCGTCAAGACCCGGAATCTTAACCAGGTTTTCGCCGAAATTGTATGCGATAGGTTCAGGGAAATATTCATTATGGTACATGCGGTTGAAACGCCTGGCAAAGGTGCGTGTCATTTCAAGATGCTGTTCCTGGTCTTTTCCGACAGGGACTTTGGTAGCCCGGTGTATGATAATATCGGTCGCCATGAGGGTAGGATAGGTGAGCAGCCCGGCATTGATATTTTCGGGCTGTTTGCGAATCTTTTCCTTGAAAGAAGTACACCGTTCAAGTTCCCCAACGTAAGCGTTCATATTGAGTAAAAGGTAAAGCTCGGCGGTTTCAGGCACGTCACTCTGAATATAGAGGGTAGACTTTTCCGGATCGAGTCCGCATGCCAGGTATTCAACCAGAACCTGCTTTACATTTCCATGCAGGTCTGCCGGGGTAGGATGCGTGGTAAGGGAATGATAATCGGCAATTAAAAAATAACAATGATGCTCATGCTGCATTTTGACAAAGTTCTTCAGGGCGCCGAAATAGTTCCCCAAATGTAGATTTCCGGTAGGCCGGATGCCACTGACAACTGTTTCCATGGTGCAAAGGTAGTTTTTTTTAGAAGACAGAAGACAGAATACAGAAGACAGAATACAGAATACAGAAGACAGAATACAGAATACAGAATACAGAATACAGAATACAGAATACAGAATACAGAATGATGGCCAATAACCGCGTTCTCAATTACCTGAAATATCTGTAAAGGTATATTCGCCTGTGTGGCAGTTAAACTCGATATAGTAAATCGTTATGTCGAAAAGTGGGTTGAGCGGGACCGGGATGTTCGGACCATACTGGTAGCCGGTGCCTGAAGGAAATTCATCAGAACCCCAGTTGACAGTCCAGTTTGCATTCTCCCTGAATTTCATTTCAATAATATCGTAAGGTTCCCCTATGTTACTTTCTTCACTGATGTAAACCGTATCTGAGAATAGAGAAGGATTCCCGGGGTCACGGTTCATAAACTGTTCATTGGTACTCCAGCCGGTGAATTCTCCAAGCACGCTGATATCTCCGCAAGGGAAAAAGAAATCACCGACAGAATCGGCCCAGGCAGATTCCGGGCTGATATACGTGGCGATCCCTCCAATGTATGTAATCGTGCGGTATTTTAATTTATTTTGGGTGAAATCGATATCGGTAACTGCATTCATGGTTTCATTTACCCCGGGAAAACCGCTGACATTAAACCCGGTATTTGACCTGACTTCGCCGGTTGTAATAACGTTTTCGGCATTGAATTTCAGGAAATTCAGGGAGAAGTCGCCATAAATCAAGGGATCCGATGTTCCGGTGTTATCAATATAGAGCTTTCCGGAACCCATTTCATCATAACCGGCAATACTCCCGATGAAGATATTACTGTCGCCTGTTTGATTATTAAAACCGGCACCTCTTCCAATAAAAGTATTGCATGAGCCTGTAGTATTATACGCACCTGCTGATAATCCGATATAGGTATTACGGAATCCGGTCGTATTGGAAAATCCGGCAGTATTACCATAGAATGTGTTTCTATGGCCTGAAGTGTTATAATATCCTGACCGGGTTCCTAAAAAAACATTAAATATCCCGGCTGTGTCGAAATAACCTGCACTATCGCCGATATAAATGTTAGAAAAGGGATTGATAAAGGAAATCCTGCTGTCTTCAAACCGGTATCGTTCTTGATCATTAATTTTAATACCAACGTTTGACTCCTGTGCCCGGAGTTGTATGCCGCAAAAACATGCGATTGAAAGAAGAAGTAATAAGTTTTTCATCATGTTTAACAGTTTGGTTTCTTGCCTGGGTGGGGCAGAATGTCTCATCTGGGTAAGTGCCAGCAAAGTTATAAGAAAATTTGGAAAAGCAAAAAGAAGTCGTCAGTCGTCAGTCAACAGTCATCAGTCGTCAGTCAACAGTTATAACCTGAAACATTGGAACTTTGGAACACTGGAACATTGGAACATTGGAACTTTGGAACTCTGGAACAATTTTACTCCTCCGGTTCTACCGGCTGGCTGTCGAGCAGCATGCGAGGTGCTTCGCCGTACATCTTGATCTCGTCTTCTATCTTATTAAAGAAATGATATTCAAGAAGATGATGTGAACTTACTGCTTCGAGATGGATCCATTTTTTGTATTTGAAATACCATTTCAGTTGCCTGGAAGGGAACCCTTTGGTAAGATAAGCGTGAATAAACGGATGGAGTGTAAGTCTGATATAAGATTCATTCTGTTCCGTGAGCAAGGTATGAATATTCCCTTCAATCTCGTCGGTAAGGAGCGAGCTTGACCTGATCTTGCCGGATCCCCTGCAGGTCGGGCACTCTTCCAGCACTTCAATCTCATTCTCAGGTCTGACCCTTTGCCGCGTGATCTGCACCAGGCCAAATTTACTGGGAGGCAGGATAGTATGCTTGGCATGGTCTTTTACCATTTCATCCTTAAGTTTCTGATAAAGAGCCCTTCGATTGTGCGCTTCATGCATATCGATGAAATCCACCACGATGATCCCGCCCATATCACGCAGGCGGAGCTGCCGTGCAATTTCGATGGCTGCTTCCAGATTCACAGATAAAGCATTCTCTTCCTGTGAATTCTCTTTGCGTGAACGGTGACCACTGTTCACATCGATCACATGCATGGCTTCGGTATGCTCGACGATAAGATAGATCCCGGTCTTGATGCTGACATTCTTCCCGAAAGCGTTCTTGATTTGCTTATCAATGCCGAAAAATTCATAAATCGGAACCCTGCCCCGGTATATTTTAACAATATCCACCTTTTTCGGAGCAATTTTTCCTATGTAATTCCTGATCTCATCGTAAAGAGCCTGGTCGTTTACCGTGATAGAATTAAATGACTCGTTGAGGACATCACGCAGGATGACCGATGTTCGGTCCAATTCGCTGAGAACCTTAAATGGTGGTTTGGCATCATTTAGCTTTAAAACCATATCCTGCCATTTGGCAACCAGGTTTTTCAGATCGGCATCGAGTTCTGCAACCATCTTACCTTCGGCGACCGTACGGATAATAACTCCGAAATTTTTAGGTTTGATGCTGGTGATGAGCCTTTTGAGCCGGTTTCTTTCCTCTACTGATTTGATCCGGGTGGAAACGCTGATCCGGTTAGAGAAAGGCACCAGGACAAGAAAGCGGCCTGCGAAAGATATTTCGGATGATATTCTCGGACCTTTTGAAGAGATGGGCTCTTTTTCAATCTGCACCATCACCGGCTGGTTTACTTTAAGAACCTGGGTGATCTTACCACTCTTTTCAATATCTTCTTCGGCAACAAATTGTTCGAGTGGTATCCTCGCACCCTTGCCAACCATGGCGAGTTTAGTATATTTACTTAGCGAACGCACCTGCGGACCCAGGTCAAGATAATGCAAAAAAGCATCTTTGTCAAAACCAACGTCTACAAAAGCAGCATTTAACCCCGGCATGATCTTATGGACCTTGCCGAGGTAAATGTCGCCAACCTGAAAGCCCTGGTTGCTTTTTTCTTTTTGAAGTTCGACAAGTACCTTGTCTTCCAGTAAAGCTATTTCAACTTCCCCTGACTTCGAATCTATAATCAGTTCCCTATCCACAATGAAGTAGTATTTTGGTATATCATCCTGTTAGCTGGTAGCTGGATGGATAATAAGAAACGGAACAGAAAGGGTATAAAATTATTTTTTCTTATGCCTGTTCTTTCTCAAGCGTTTTTTACGCTTGTGTGTTGCCATCTTATGTCTTTTTCTTTTCTTCCCGCTGGGCATCTTAAGCTGATTTAAAAATGTTACTTAACCTTTATGTTGCCTTTTACTTCACCAACAAATGTTTTAGCCGGCTTGAAAGCTGGGATATTATGAGCCGGAATAATAATAGTTGTGTTACGTGAAATATTTCTGCCGGTTTTTTCGGCCCTTTTTTTGATTGTAAAGCTACCAAACCCTCTCAGGTAAACATTCTCTCCGTTAGCCAGCGAGTTCTTGACTGCCTCCATGAAAGATTCAACACTAGCTTGAACTGCAACTTTTTCAATCCCTGTTTTGTTTGCTATTTCAGCAACGATTTCTGCCTTGGTCATAACGCAATTAATTTTAGATTGTTAACTTTAAATTTTTTAAGAAGGCAGCAAAGATAATTTTTTTTCTCTTGCAGATTAAACTGTTATAAAAAAAATTGTTCTAAATTGCTCAATATAAATTTGTTTCAGGAAAATATGAGTTTTAGTCACCTTATTATGCAATGGTATGGGGAAAACAAACGCGATCTTCCCTGGCGTCACACAAATGACCCTTACCGGATTTGGGTTTCCGAAGTAATTCTTCAGCAGACCCGTGTAGAGCAAGGGTTAGCGTATTATCACCGGTTCGTTGAACGCTTCCCTGATGTCGAATCTCTCGCCAAAGCAGACGAAGAAGAAGTAATAAAAATCTGGCAGGGGCTTGGTTATTATTCCCGTGCAAGAAATATGCACCAATCCGCCAGAACGATACATCACGATAATCAGTCCATATTCCCGGCATCTTATGATGAATTAATAAAGATACGCGGAGTAGGTGACTATTCAGCAAGCGCTATTTCGTCAATAGCTTACGGAGAAGCTCACCCGGTTGTCGACGGAAATGTGCTGCGGGTTGTTGCACGGTTTGAAGGTATTATGGAGCCGGTCAATACTTCTGCAGGAAGAAAGAAGGTGAAAAAATTACTTTCAAAGTATATCGATCCTGCACAACCGGGCATTTTTAACCAGGCCATCATGGAATTAGGAGCCCTTGTCTGTAAACCTAAACAGCCTCTTTGCCTGCAATGCCCCATACAACGGAATTGCTACGCTTTCGGGAAAAAACTTACCGGTGAACTGCCGTCACTGAATAAAGCCAGGCCATCAAAGGTCAGGTTCTTTCATTACCTTGTTATATATAGCCACCAGGAACAGGAAGATTATATCTGGTTAAAAAAACGTACCGGTGCTGACATCTGGAAAAATCTTTATGATTTTCCCCTGATTGAGGCGGAAAGCGAGCTTTCCATGAAAGAAATTGAACTGAATCAGCAATGGAGGGATATAACCGGTCCGTATGAATTATCGATCGATCCTGTCATTGAAACGGCTCGTCATTTGCTTACCCACCGCGAACTCAGGGTGAAATTTATCCTTATGGTTTCCCATGATTATTATCATCCCGGGTATGTGAAAATCAACCTTAAAGATTTTCATAAGTATCCTGTTCCCAGGCTGATAGAAAATTTTCTAAAAAAAGTTGCTCTACGACCGGGTATATTTTTCAAATTTCCGGATTAATCATTGAAACTCTTCTTTAATAGCTAATTTTGTAAAATTAAACCATTCATTAACTTTTAAATTTTAAACTTATGGCAGGAGTAAACAGGGTGATTTTAATCGGGAATCTTGGAAAAGATCCTGAGATCAGGAGTCTGGAAGGAGGTGTTAAGGTGGCTAACTTTTCCCTTGCAACGACAGAGACGTACAAAGGCAAGAACGGTGAAAAGGTTGAGTCGACCGAGTGGCATAATATTGTTTTATGGCGTGGCCTGGCCGAAGTGGCGGAGTCCTATCTCAAAAAAGGAAATTCCATTTTTATTGAAGGTAAGATCAAAACCCGCGACTGGACCGATAAAGAAGGCATCAAACGGTATACTACCGAAATTGTCGGCGACAATATGGTTATGCTCGGCGGCCGGCGCGACCAGCAATCCGGCGGTGAATATAACGCCCCCCAGAAGCAGGAAAAGACAACGCAGCCGGAACAACAGGAGCAAATTGCGGATATGACGGCAGAGACCGGAGATGATCTTCCGTTTTAGAGTCGACAGTCGTCAGTCGGCAGTCGTCAGTTATTGATAGAAGTTTGCATATTAACTTTAAACTACTGAAGACTGACGACTGCCGACTGACGACTTTTTTCCTATCTTTGCCCCTTCAACCAATTCCATCTTACTTTGGATATAGTTTATTCACACTTTTTCAGGTTGTTTTCAATTATCTTGCTTGATGTGCATATTACCGGTATTTCTTTTAGTGTTATTGCCGGAATCCTTGCTATTTTAGTGCTTTTGATTGGTTCGGCAATGGCTTCCGGGGCGGAAGTGGCATTTTTTTCACTCGGGCCAAATCAGTTGCATGAACTCAGACTGAAGGAGGATAAAGCAGACAGACCCGTCCTTCATCTCCTGGAAATGCCTAAAAGATTACTTGCTACATTATTAATCGCCAATAATTTTTTCAATGTAGCCATTGTCATCATTTCAACTTATGTTACCAACAGCCTGTTCGACTTTAGTCAATTTCCTTACTGGCTGGCCTTCTTTATCCAGGTTGTTGTTGTGACTTCACTGATCCTTCTCTTTGGCGAAGTAATGCCTAAAGTTTACGCAACCCGGAACAGCCTCAGGTTTGCACGTTTTTTGGCAGGTCCTGTGCGAATCGTTATCAAAATATTTTATCCGCTCAGCAGTGTATTGGTGCATTCAACCAGTCTGATCGACAAGCGGATAAGCCGTAAAGCATATAATGTTTCTATCAGCGAGCTTTCTGATGCTATTGAGCTTACTTCCGGAAAAAATACACCGGAAGAGGAAAAGAAAATCCTTCAGGGTATCGTTAAATTTGGTGATATCGAGGTTAAAGAGATCATGAAACCAAGAATGGATGTAACCGCTGTTGATACAGGGACAAATTTTAAGGAATTGCTTAAGACAATTATTGATGCCGGTTATTCGAGGATCCCCGCCTATGAAGATTCCTTTGACCATATACGAGGTATCCTTTACATCAAGGACCTTCTCCCGCACCTCACCAGGGAAGATGATTTTGACTGGAATAGCCTCCTCAGAGATGCCTTGTTTATCCCGGAAAATAAAAAGATCAACGACCTGCTTCAGGAATTCCAGGAAAAAAAAATACACATGGCCATCGTGGTCGATGAATACGGGGGAACCTCGGGAATTGTAACCTTTGAAGATATTATTGAAGAGATCGTAGGAGAGATCAGCGATGAACATGATGAACCTGTCGGCGATTTTGAATACTCAAAAATCGATGACCATAACTATATTTTTGAAGGAAGGACTTCATTGAATGATTTTTATAAGATCCTTGATATTGATGATGATTTATTTGATGATGTGAAGGGAGATGCCGATTCGCTCGCCGGCCTTCTTCTCGAATTAATGGAAAAAATGCCCGAAAAGGATGAAAAAGTATCTTACCGCCAGTTTACTTTTACAGTTAAAGCGGCGGATAAAAGAAGGATAAAACGTGTATTGGTAACGCTTTTAAAGCCGGAACCTGAACCGGATTTTCTTGAATAATCACTTATCAGCCCATACCGGCATGCGAGCAAAAAAAATACTTATTCTCTTTTTATCAACCTTAATATTGAACCTTGCCGGTTGCAGGCAGGATTATACCCCCAAGCCACGGGGCTACTTCAGGATTGACTTTCCTGAAAAAGAGTATGTCAGGTTCGATACAACTTATCCTTATTCATTTGAATACCCGGCTTATGCAAAAGTAATTACCGATAACAGGGCTACTTCCGAGCCTTATTGGATCAATATTGATTTCCCCCAATTCCAGGGCCGAATCCATATTAGTTACAAGCCTGTAAATGACAACTTAACCCAATACCTTGAAGATGCCAGGACATTTGTTGTCAAACATATCCCTAAAGCGGATGCCATTGACGATTCACTGATTTACCGCCCGGAAGACCGGGTCTATGGCCTTATTTATTATATTGAGGGTTCTCAGGCGGCCTCTTCCTGCCAGTTTTTCGTCACCGACAGTTCAGCCCGTTTCCTCAGGGGAGCTTTGTATTTTAATGTTTCACCCAACAATGACTCCCTGGCGCCGGTCATAGCGTTTATACGTGAGGATATCAGGCATATGCTCACTACTTTTCAATGGAAATGAAATATAAAGTCTTACGGAATAATCACCAGTATAAAATTACCTATATTTGCGACATGTATACCGAGTCGGAACAGGTTTGCGAATTTAATGCCGCTGTTCCTCTCGGCATAACTGAAACTAAAAGGAAAATGCTTCGCATTTTCTTCAAGTTTCAGTATAACTTATATGATAATCAATAAATTATTTCGCTATGAAAAAACTGCTTTTTACTGCCATCCTTTCGATGATGATTCTCTTTGTTGCTGCCCAAACCCAGTATTCACGCGTGAAACTCTTTGCCAATCACGATGAATTGCTTGCCCTGGCTGCCCGTGGGCTGGCCCTTGACCATGGCATTTTCAAAGCAGGCGTTTATGTAATCTGTGAACTTTCAGAAGCTGAACTAGCTATTGCCGATGCAGCCGGAATAAGTTATGAAGTAATAATCCCCGATGTTTCAAAATTCTATGAAGAAAGGAACAAGCCTTTTCTTTCCCAACTTGATGAGATTAAACGGATGGAATATACGCTCAGCCGCGACTGGCCGGTACCGGAAGGCTTTGAACTTGGCACATGCGGTGGTTTCCTGACGATCGACCAGGCCATGGAACACCTTGATAACATGGCCGCTCAATATCCTGATATGGTTTCCCAAAGGGATAGCCTTGATTTTACCACCCACAATGGCAGGCAACTATACTGGGTACGCCTTTCCGATAACCCAAACACCAACGAGGATGAACCTGAAGTGCTCTACACCGGGATGCACCATGCCCGCGAAGCCATCGGCTTGCAGTTGCTGATCTATTACATGTATTACCTTCTTGAGAATTATGATACGGACCCTGATGTCCAGTACATCGTCAATAATTTCGAACTTTATTTTGTTCCGATTGTCAACATGGATGGCTATGCTTACAACATCCAGAATGATCCAAACGGTGGAGGAATGTGGCGGAAGAACCGGAGACAGAATGACGACGGGTCTTATGGGGTTGATGTCAACCGGAATTACGGCTATATGTGGGGTTACGACGATAACGGTTCATCCCCTTATCCTTCAGATGAAACCTACCGGGGCCCTTCAGCTTTTTCGGAACCTGAAGCCGATTGCCTTCGCAATTTCTGTGAAATACATGAGTTCAGAATTGCATTGAACTACCATTCTTACAGTGCTTTGCTCCTTTATCCCTGGGGCTGGACAGAAGTACTATGCCCTGAAGACGATATTTTCCATGCTCATGCAGACATTTTAACAACAGAAAATGGTTATACTTATGGTCCGGGAAGTACGACCATTTATCCTACAAATGGCGGTTCCGATGACTGGATGTACGGAGAGCAGACGACAAAAGACCTTATTTATTCTTATACACCCGAAGTGGGCAGTGGCAATGATGGTTTCTGGCCGCAGGTTTCTCAAATCATCCCGCTATGCCAGGAAAATATGTACCAGAATATAATGGCTGCCATGCTAGCCGGTCCTTATGCTTTAGCCAGGGACCTTTCCCCATCCATCATCGAAAATCAAACCGGTATGTTCTTCTTCGATATTCAACGTCTAGGACTTGAGGATGGAGCTACCTACACTGTTTCCATTGAACCCCTGAATGATGCCATTGCCACCATCAGCGATCCATTTATTTATGATAATCTTGATATCCTTGAAACGGCAACTGCTGCATTTACCTTTACCCTGAAGAACAATATCCAGAGCGGTGAAAAGGTTGAATATTTACTGTCGGTTAACAATGGCCTGGCTACTTTCTCCGATACCATCAGGAAAATTTATGGAACACCGGTCGTCATCTTTGAAGACAGTGCATCAACCTTTAATAAATGGACCTCTAACAAATGGAATACCACCACTTTACAATATCATTCACCTGCAAGATCAATTGCTGATTCTCCTTCCGGACAATATGCAAACGATGAGAATAATGCCATCACATTGACTGAACCTATCGACCTGACTGATGCTGTTTACGCCAGCCTTGGATTCTGGGCGAAATGGGACATAGAGGCCGGGTATGACTATGTCCAGGTTTTTGTTTCCGATAATAATGGTTCGAGCTGGACCGCTGTGCAGGGAAAATACACGCACCCGGGCAATTCCAGCCAGTCTTATGGTGAACCCCTTTATGACGGTACCCAGGCTACCTGGGTAAAAGAAGAAATGAACCTTGAGCCATACCTGGGCAAACAGATCAAGATCCGCTTCGTTTTAAGAAGCGATGTCTATGTAGTAGGTGATGGTTTTTTCTGGGATGACATGACCGTGACCATCATAGACCTAGCCACGGGGATTGGGGATGATGACGGTGGTGGTGGTGGTGCAGAGACGCAATATTTTGCGTCTCTACATCCCAACCCCGCCAATGGAAACGTTACGGTTAAATATTCCCTGGATAATTTGCCGGCCGGAACAGGTTCATTAATGATTTTTGACGTTAATGGAAGAAAAATGAGTGAGATCTCAATAGTTGACAAATCCGGCAATATTAACCTGGATATTTCTACCTGGCCTGCCGGAATGTATTTTTACAAAGTATCCGTTGACCAGGCAGTTATAGCCTCTGGAAAGCTGATCGTAAAGTAAATTTATATAACCGCGAAATTATACTGTTTCCTTTCTTATCTTTGTGCCTCTGATTCTAAATCCCACCGGAATGTAGAATATATCGCATAATTATCATCTTTAAACCGGAGCAGTTATGGTTGATACGGTAAAAATAGGTACCCTTAGGTGGCACCACATTGTTAGCCCGTCTGAAGAAGACCTGCATTACCTGAAGGACAACTTTCACTTCCACCCGCTGGATATCGAAGACTGCCGAAGTACCAACCAACGACCCAAGATTGACATTTACGATGATTATTATTTCATCATCCTTCATTTTCCGAGTTTTGATCTTCAAAATCGTTTCCTGACCATCAAGGAGGTGAAATTCTTCTGGGGAGAGGATTATGTGATCAGCATCGACCAGACCCGCTGGGTGGTTTCTGAAATGTTTGATGATGCCCGCAAGAGGATCAATAATAAAGAGGAAATCGAGATCGGTACTTCAGATACGATGTTATACCGGATCCTGGAAAAGCTGATGAATTCTTCGCTGAACCTGATGAGGCGCTTAGGCCTGGAACTGGACCGGATCAATGAAGACCTTTTCAGCAAAAGGGCGCAGAAAACCATTCTGCAGATCTCGATCACACGGAAAAATATCATCCTGATCAATACAATTTTTAAACCCCAGCTACCTTTATTCCATAAATTCGAATCAGGCCAGATTGCCGGGTTTGCAGAGAATATGGAAGACTACTGGGGCAACATCCTCGACTATAACCAGAAGATGTGGGACATGGCCGAGGATTACCAGGAGCTGATCGAGGGATTGTCAAAAACCTTCGATTCCCTGCAGACCAACCGTATCAATGAGATCATGAAGATTCTCACCTTTTTTTCAGCTATAATGCTTCCCCTTACGGTTATTACAGGGTTTTACGGAATGAATGTCGGCCTTCCGCTTCAAAACGATCCGCGCTCTTATATAGTCATTATTGGATTTATGATGCTGGTGGCGGTGATGATGCTTTTTTATTTCAAACGGCGCAAATGGCTATAAAGTGAGTGTTGAGGTTTTTCTGAACTTTTATTTGCTTTTTCCGAATATTTGCTAACTTCACGGTATTATTAGCTTTAAAGGAACTAGTCTCATCATTAAACATTAATCTTATGAAAGCATTGTTAATTGTCTTATGCCTGGCTATATGGATAGATGTCCAGGCCCAGGTTGCCATCAATACCGATGGCAGTTTACCCCATAGTTCATCCATGCTGGATGTAAAAAGCACTTCAAAAGGCCTGCTGGCGCCCAGGATGACCCTGGCCCAGAGAAGTGCCATCATTACCCCTGCAACAGGGCTTACGATCTTTCAAACAGATGGCATTCCGGGTTTATACTATAATTCCGGCACACCCGGTATTCCGGTCTGGGCCCTGGTGGGCAGCAATGCCGGCCAATGGCTGAACAATGGAACCAGTATTTATTACAACCTTGGTAAAGTAGGTGTCGGAACATCATCACCTGTGGCTAATTTTCATGTTGCAGAAAATAGCCCGGGTATTACAGGTGCGTTCGGAAGACCTATCTACAACTGGAATTCAAGCACCAACGTATCTATAGGTGATGACGATGGACCGGCTGTTATGTATATCGGCCAAAGTGAATCCAATTCAGGGCTTTTAAGCTGGCAATATAATTCTACGCCAGCCAATGCTTATTTTAATATTGCCACATATGCTGGCTCAAATCCACTTGTACTTCAGGGAGATGGAGCGAGTGGCGGCAAGGTAGGCATCGGGACAACATCGCCTTCTGCTTTGTTGCATGTTGCAAATATCAGCTCAACTAATACCGGCCTGTTCGGAACGCCCATCAGTACATATACAGCAGGAACAAATGTTTCAATAGGTGATGATGTTAATAATTCTTTGTTATACATTGGGCAGAGTCCAGAAAATAAAGGATTTCTGATCTGGAACCAAAATGCTACTCCCTCCGATGCCTATTTTAGTATTGGAACCTATTCAGGTTACAATCCATTGATTTTGCAGGGAGCAGGAGGAAATGTCGGAATTGGCACCACTACGCCAGCTTCTCTGTTGGATATTCAGTATGATGAAAATACATCTGTTTATCTAGGGCAAAATAGTTATTATAATAGTTACTTCTACCATAACGAGCTGGAAGCTAATGGTGACGGTCAGACAGCCCTTTATGCTTTAAGGACCCGTCTAAGCATAAATAATGGGACAGGATATGGCATATATACCAGTAATACGGCCATTAAGGGATATGCTTATTGGGGCGATCTATACTCTTTCGGTACGGCAGGATTCAATTATAATGATGATGTTCGCAGCGGAGGGATTTTAGGTGCAAACCAGGGCGCTGAATACTGGGGGTCATTGGGGTATAAAAACAGCGCAGGCACGGGTTATGGCGGTTATTTTTCGAGTTATACCGGCGGCTCAGGTAAGAGCAACCAGGCTGAAACAGGAATTGGCATCGGAGCCTGGGGCGATTTGCTGGGCGCTGATATTCACGGCAGGGTTTACGGCATTTATGCAGAAGGTGAAAACTATGCAATGTTCCAGAATGGTCCGGTATTTAAGAACAACCTGGACGTACACCTTCAGGATAACGGAACTGGTGACAACACCGTTTTATATACCCATGTATCAACCGATGTGACCATCCAAACCAGCGGCTATGCTACCCTTTCCTCTGGTAAGGCAAGTATTGAATTTGATCCTGCCTTTACTGCATCCGTATCCTCCGAAATACCTGTCGTGGTTACGGTAACACCTACAGGAAATTCCAACGGGGTATACCTTGCTGCAGTTTCGAAATCCGGATTTTCAGTCGTGGAAAATAATAACGGTAAGAGTAACGTAACTGTAAGTTACATTGCTATCGGAAAAAGGACAGGATATGAGCACCCAAGACTGCCAAAGGAGGTGATCGATGCAGGATATGTCAGCACTATGGCCAGGGGATTGCATAATGATGCTGATACAAAAACAAACGGTGAAGGGCTGTATTATGAAAATGGACAATTAGTGGTTGGAATTCACCCTTCTACTTTGCCGGATCCGAATAAACCCGAAGAGGAGACTGTGATTCCCAAATCGACAACACCCCCGAAGATGGGCACTGAAAATAAATATAGCGCAACGGGTATTGGAGAGCCTGAGCAGGTTCTGAAACAAACTCCTGCTCCGGATAAAAATTCTCAAGTTGCCAGTCCTGCAGGTGGAGCACAAAAAATTCAACCTGTACAGCCACCAAAATCAAGGATTGAGAACGGTGCAGATTCACCGGCCAAAAGTAAATAATCTCCAATTAAATGCTTTAATTCCCGGATTCCCTCAATCTTTCTTAACTTCACCGAGTTATTAGTCCTATAGTAACTCATTTCATAATTAAATTATACTCTTATGAAAGCACTGCTATTTATTCTATTCATGGCATTATGGATTAATGCCCAATCCCAGGTCGCAATCAATACTAACGGCTCATCGTCCGACGGTTCAGCCATGTTGGATGTGAGCAGCCTTGAAAAAGGCCTTTTAATACCCAGGATGAGGAAAGTTATGCGGGATGGCATTTTAAATCCTGCCACTGGCTTAATGATCTATCAAACTGACAATACTCCCGGGTTTTACTATAATTCCGGTGACAGCGGCAGTCCGGTATGGTTGATGGTCGGCAACGGGATCGGCTGGAGCCTGACCGGCAACAGCGGAACTATTGACGGAACTAATTTTCTTGGGACTACCGATAATGTACCGCTTACTTTTAAGGTAAATAATTACTTATCCGGAAATATTGATCATATAAAAAGCAATGCCTCGTTTGGATACCAGGCATTAGTTTCCAATTCGACAGGTACTAATAATGCCGCTTACGGTAATCTGGCGCTTTACAGCAATACAACTGGATATTCCAATGTGGCTATTGGTTTCATGTCATTATATAGTAATACTAACCGCAGCAACCTGGTAGCCATTGGTGATTCAGCATTGTATAACAATGGAATCGGTGTTTCGCAAAATTTTCATGCAGAAAATAACGCCGCACTTGGTTCAAAAGCTTTGTTCTCAAACACTAAAGGTTTCGGAAATACTGCTATCGGCACAAAAGCACTTTTCAGCAATACGGATGGATACTATAATACGGCAACCGGAGCATATAGTCTCTATATTAATAGCACCGGAGTTAATAATGTAGCCTACGGTACAAATTCGCTTAAGGATAATATTACAGGGTCTTTCAACACTGCCTCCGGAAGTTCCGCGCTTATACATAACACTGCCGCAGGCCAGAATATAGCAATTGGAAGTCAAGCCCTGTATACTCAATCGTACAATCCCGGTTCATTCTGGTATAGTGATAATGTTGCCGTTGGCTTCGAGGCGCTTTATTACAATCAACCTACTTCAACAACAAATGGAATCAATAATACTGCTCTTGGAAATTATGCTCTATATGGCAATACCACGGGAAGCAACAATACTGCCGGAGGTTACAACGCGCTTGGCTACAACACAACAGGTCATTCTAATGTAGCAATTGGTACCGGCTCTTTATTACAAAATACTACCCGGAGCAACCTGGTAGCCATTGGCGATTCGGCTTTGTATAACAATGGAACAGGTGCTTCGCAAGAATTTCATGCTGCGAATAACACTGCACTCGGCTCCAAAGCATTGTTTTCAAACAACACAGGAGCCGGTAATACTGCCGTCGGTACCAAAGCGCTTTTCAGTAATACGGAAGGATTCTTCAACACGGCAACCGGAATATACAGTCTCTATAGCAATAGCTCGGGAATTAATAACACTGCCTATGGAACAAATTCGCTAAAGAATAATACTACCGGATATTTCAACACGGCCATAGGAAGTGCCGCACTTTTCCAGAATACTGCCGCAGGCCAGAATATAGCCATTGGAATTCAAGCCCTCAATACTCAATCCTATAATCCCGGTACCCCCTGGAACAGTGATAACATTGCCATTGGCTACCAGGCGCTATATTCAAATCAGCCCACAGCAACAACCAATGGAATCAATAATACTGCACTTGGAAATTTTACTCTTCTTTTCAACACCACGGGAAGCAGGAATACAGCGGTCGGATTTAATGCATTATTTACTAACAGCTCTGGTAACGGCAATACTGCCATAGGATATTACTCGCTTTATGCCAACACGGCGGAAGGAAATACTGCAACGGGATATCAGTCGCTGTGTTCGAATACGACTGGCGCGGGAAATACCGCCAATGGAAATGGGACTCTTTATGGCAACACGGAAGGTTGGGCCAATACTGGTATTGGCTATGGTGCTCTCGTAAATAATACAAAAGCAAGTAAAAATACAGCAATCGGATGGCGGGCGCTTAATACCCAATCCTATAATCCTGGCAGCGCATGGAGCAGTGAAAATGTTGCAGTTGGCTACGAAGCGCTTTACTCCAACCAGCCAACTTCAACGACAAATGGAATCAATAATACAGCTGTTGGGAATTATGCACTTCGTAGCAATACGACTGGAATAAATAATATATCAGTTGGAACCCAGGCACTTCGCAATAACACAACCGGTCACAATAACACCGCCATCGGAAACCTGGCGCTGTATTCCAACACAATTGCCACTTTGAATACCGCTACCGGATCCTATTCACTTTATTTTAATGATGGTAACGAAAATACGGCGACAGGATATAAAGCATTATACAACAATACAAGAGCTGGTGGTAATGTGGCGATAGGAGTGTATGCGCTGAATGTCCAATCATATAATCCTGGTTACAACTGGATCAGTGAAAATACAGCAGTTGGAAATTATGCACTTAATTCAAACCAACCCACTGATATATCAAACGGGGTCAAAAATTCAGCTCTGGGAAACATGGCTCTTTTCAGCAATACTACCGGAGTTTCAAATACTGCAGCCGGGTACAATGCTATGGCGAACTCTCAAACCGGCTGGCAAAATACAAGTATCGGAGCTAATTCACTGTTAAACCTGGGATACGGATCTTTTAATACTGCCCTGGGATATAACACAGGGACAGGAAGCGCTTATAATAACACCACCTGTATTGGAATTGATGCTACTGCGACAGGTAATGATATGGTCAGAATCGGAAATGGATACGTTGGTTCAATTGGCGGCTACCAGGCATGGACAAATCTATCCGATAAAAGGTTTAATGAAAATGTCAGGGAAGATGTTCCCGGACTAAGCTTTATCACCCAGTTACGTCCTGTTACGTATCAGTTGAACCGTGATAAAATCAATGAATTCACCGGGGTGACTGACAGGAGAAATAAGATCAGGGAGCAGGAACCCGGGGTGGAATTCCTGACCGGAGATAAATATTCCGCGGTTACAACCGGCTTCCTGGCCCAGGAAGTGGAAGCGGCTGCAAAAAATATCGGTTTTGATTTCAGTGGTGTGGATGCTCCTGATAATGAAAACGATATGTACGGCTTGCGTTATGCCGAGTTTGTGGTTCCGCTGGTTAAGGCGGTTCAGGAATTAAATTTGAAAATTAATCAATTAG
>Ga0247841_10003251_pt1 | contig 30608 bp, 25 predicted proteins | sample LaCruzMarch2015__2_FD_192410 | JGI IMG/M metagenome (GOLD analysis project Ga0247841, IMG submission 192410) | Freshwater microbial communities from meromictic Lake La Cruz, Castile-La Mancha, Spain - LaCruzMarch2015_18m | ecosystem: Environmental > Aquatic > Freshwater > Lake | place: Spain... | reverse complement strand
ACGAAGGGGTTGAAACCCCGGTTGAATTACGCCGAGCCGTGTAACTTCGCTTCGCCTACGGCTTCGCTGCGTTACACGGCTGCCCAAATACGCGGAAACCAAATTACACAACATTTCGCACTTGACTGTATTTTTACATTCAATACTTTACTTTCATGTCGAAACTCCCATTTGGAATCCCCCAAGTAATCTGGTTTCTTAACCTTCAAGATCATAACCGATTTACTTGAGAGCGTCTCTCTAGTAACTAAATCTTCAATCGTTTCAGGTAATATCTTAAAACTCGAATTCATAATAATGTCCGGCTCGGTATCACTAAGAAAGTAAACAGAATCTCGCTCATTCAATCCCTGAAGCGCATTGGTCACCGAACTAAGGTCCTTTAACAGCCCAAAAGTATCGATTTCATTATAGCATGGTAAGCGTAGTACCTCTGTATCCTGAGCGGCATCAAGCAATGATTTCTCTAATTGTGAGATTTCCTTCCGGTCGGTAATGGTGGCTCTTCCTTTGATGAAATCAAGAATGATATACTTTGCCTTGACAAGGTATCTCCCTACTGCCGGCTTCCAATCCAAATTCTTTATCGCTTCATCATCAACAGCTTCTAAAAAATAGGAAAGCCATGCTTTCAATGAGCCAGTTTCGATATCTTCAATTAGGACAACAGGTGAGATACTAGAGGAGATACTCTTGATGAGATGTCCATCCAACTGTTGAAAACTCTCAATTAGGCCGGACATAGCCTTGAACACTCGAGATGGATCAGGAGAATTCTTCTCGAAATCAACCTTTATACAGAAACGAGTGTTTGAAGATTTATTTTCGGTTTTTACCTTCACTTCGCATCCAAATGCTTCACCTGCACCAGCCTATGCCCTAACATATCCACTGCCGCCGGAATAGCCTCAAGGACGAGGTATCCGATCAAAGGCTCATACCGCCCCTTTACCGGTTCCATATCAATGAAGAGCGCTTCCGTGAAAACCTGCCTGAATCCCTCGACCTGAACTGCCACCGGTCCGCAAATCTCGCCCCGCGTCGTCTCCTGATTCGCCAATTCGACGACCAAGTCCTGCAGCGTGGTCATTTCGCCGAGCTTCGACTTCCATGCCATTGGCAGGGTCATATGAGACGCGCCCGTATCCACCAAGGCGTCGAAGTTCATACTCTTCTCTGGATCGAGTGGATTTGATACGGTTACAAACGATGTTATCCTACCCATTCATACCTCCAAAGACTTTTTCGATTTTGACTCGGAAGGCGTCTGCCATCTCAAGCGTTGCACACACCTCTCCCCAATCCTCCAGACACGCCACCCCGCCGTCCACGATGCCGCAAGGAATAATGTGCTGGAAGTTTGTCACAGCCTCGCGCTTCACGTTAAACGCCATACCATGATACGTAACCCATTTCTTCACGTGAACGCCAATGGCGGCAATTTTTCCCTTCTCCGTCCAAACTCCGGTTCTTCCTGCAACCCGATATCCTTCGACGCTATACTCAGCCATCACGCGAATGGCGACCTCTTCCAGATCGCGCAGGAACCGATGTACGTCGAGATATCGTCGCCTGAGGTCAAAGATCGGGTAGATCACCAATTGACCCGGCCCGTGATAAGTAATGTCCCCGCCACGGTCGGTGTGCACGAGGTCGATCCCGAGTTCGCGCAGTCGGTCCGGCGAAGTCAACAGATGGTCGTCGCCGCCCGCTTTGCCGATGGTGACGATGGGCTTGTGCTCTACGAACAGGACTGTGTCAGGCTCCCCGGCCAACACTTCCGAGTGCAGTTTTAGTTGATAATCCCAGATCTCTTGGTAGCCAGAGAGTCCCTCCGCTACGAGGAAACGAAAGTTCTTGGATTGTGCCGTCAACGGCGGAGCGTTGACGGCTTGCGGTGGGGTTAGCGCCTGCGTCGAATCCATTTCCATACTTCTCCATCGTCAGGGTCGCTGACTTGCCGGTCGAAAGTGAACCCGAGCTTCTTCAGGATACTGGTCGAGGCGTTCTCCTTAGCCAGCGTGTGTGCGGTGATCACATTCACTTCCGCCGCCTCGAAGGCTATTTCAACGAGCCGCTCTGCCATCGCCGACGCATACCCCTTTCCCTCGAACGGTGGGAATGTGTAGTAAGCGATCTCGACCTCGCCCAGCGTGTTCGGCGCGCCCTTAAAAGAGCACGTCCCAACCACCTGCCGCGTCGCTTCGTCCACCCCGAGATACGCCCCCCACCGCGTCCCGATCAGCGGCCCGAGGAAAATGCGAGTGGTCTCAGCAATCTCTTTGACGAGGGGTGCTGCTTCTCCGAGGATAATTCCATACTTTTTCTCTAAAGCAGAGAATTTTCCTTGAACGCCTACGGCAATCTTCGATGTCAGGGGCGCGAGCTGAATACTCGCTGCCCCCAACCTCTCAACTCTCAACTCTCAACTCTCAACTAAACGTGTATTGCCATCCCCAGCGCATCCCCCGCCGCTTCCATCACCGCCTCAGAGAGGGTTGGATGAGCGTGGATCGTTGTGGCGAACTCTTTGGCGGTCAATTCAAACTGACGGCCTACCACTACTTCAGCGATCAACTCTGGCGCGCCGGGGCCGACGATATGGACGCCCAACACTTCCCCGTACTTCGCATCGATCACGAACTTCACAAAGCCGTCAGTCTCGCCGCCAGCTACCGCTCGACCGTTGGCGCGGAAGAGATACTTGCCGGTCTTTACGTCGTGTCCGGCGTCGCGAGCCTTCTTTTCGGTCAATCCCACCGACCCGATCTGCGGATGGCAGTAGGTGCAGCCCGGCGTGTTGTCGTGGCTGATGCCGACGTTCGCGTGTCCGGCGGCGGTCTCAGCGGCGCAGATGCCCTCGTGAGACGCTACGTGAGCCAAAAGCGGCGCTCCAGCGCAGTCTCCGATGGCAAAAATGCCCGGAACGCCCGTGCGCATATGGTGGTCAACCTTGAAGAAACCGCGCTCGAGCGTCAATCCCGCCTTTTCGAGGTTCAAGTTCTCGGTGTTCGCCTGCACTCCGGTCGCCACAAGGCAGACATCGGCGACTACTTCCTTACCCTTCTTCCCCTCAATGGTGTAAGTCCAGCCGTCCTTGCCCTTCTTGATTGAAGTCACTTTGCTGCCGGTGTGAACATCGATGCCACGCTTTTGGAACGTCCGCTCGACCAACGTCGCAACTTCAGCGTCCTCGATCGGCAGAACCTGATCCATCAACTCAACAAGAGTGACTTCCGTTCCCATCACCGAGTAGAAATAGGCGAACTCAACGCCAATCGCTCCGGCTCCGACCACCAACATCCGTTTCGGCATTTCGGGAAGCGTCATCGCTTCGCGGTAACCGATGATGTTCTTGCCGTCGAATTCCATACCAGGCAGCGGTCTGGCGCGAGCGCCCGTCGCGAGGATGATATTTTTGGCTGAGAAGGACTTCGTCTCCTCCTTGCCTTCGACCTTCAACCTGCCCGGAGCTTCGAAACTGGCGAAGCCCGAAATAACGTCGATTTTATTCTTCTTGAGAAGATATTCCACGCCTTTCGACATCTTCTCAGCCGCCCCGCGTGAGCGCTTGATCACCGCAGGCCAGTCGGGAGTAGCGTCGCCAACCTTCAGTCCGAAGTCGGCGCCGTGACGGATCTCGTCTAACAGTCTTGCTGACTCAAGCAGCGCTTTGGTCGGTATGCAGCCCCAGTTAAGGCATATCCCGCCGACCTTGTCCCGCTCAATTACAGCGGTCTTCTGACCCAACTGCGCAGCGCGAATAGCCGCCACATATCCCCCCGGCCCGCTTCCAACGACGATTACGTCGTAGATATTGTCGCTCACGTTTGTCCTTCTTTGGCTCGATCAAGCTGCGTTTTAACTCTTCTCTCCGCAGCGTCTGTTATGGAAATATTACGCCATCAGGAAAAGTCTGATGGCTCTTAAAGCTTGATTTAGCTTTATAATATACAAATTGCCGAATGCACTCGCAACCTGCACGCCTCGGCCCTTTTTCCGCATGGTTGACATTGGCGGTTAACTGTGTTATTTTCAGTAATAGGATTTGAGACGAATGGCGAGCACAGCTCTCTTGTTTGCAGAAATATGCGCCAGAAATAAAAGAGAGTATTAACTTGTACTGACTCATGGAGGGCGGGCATTCCTGACCGCCCTAACGTCAGATCATGCTTAATCTCAGGGCGGTCAGGAATGCCCGCCCTCCATGAGTCTCAATCGAACTTGTTAATACTTTCAAATAAAGCAATCTTCGACCGATTCACGGCTCTAATTTTTTGTGTGTGAAAACATCTTCATCGATATGCGTTTTCGCTTTGGAGTAGTGTATATTTTGATTGTTAAGACCTGCCGCTATCGACCGGGATTTCCTGACGATACTCTTGCGTTGAAACGCGGCGTGCAGACGGTTACGTCTCCCACTTTAATCAGACGATTAAGGGCTTGGCTGTGGAATATAGCGTCTTCGTTCCTGACATCACCGCACCAGTCGGTATTCAGGCAATTAGCTATAATACCTGCACTTGTCTTGCTCCCCGCTATCAGGAGAAACACAAGGCGCTCGCCAATGACGCCTGAAATGAGCGTAAAGATGAAACACGGAATACTGAAAAGCTTTTCCCTGCTTCTGATTCTACTGCTTGCGGCAGGAGCGCTCCGAGCCGCCTCGATCACTACGGTCCAACGAGGCGTTCACGACGGCTTTGAGCTTGTCATCCTTAATTGTGATACCCTTCCTGACTTCTCGCTCGAATACGATCAAGTCCAGAACATCTTCCGCCTTCAACTGAAACACGGCAGAATATCTTCCACCGCCGTTAAAGCGCTTAATGCCTTCAGCTCCCGTGAGACTATCGCCGATGTAAAAGTTGACCGGAAAGCCGGCGTCATTGCTTTCCGGGTTAAAGGCCCGGTTTACCTTCGCGAACACCTCGTTAGCGGCCCTCCCGCACTCATTCTCGATTTTTCAAACGAACCGGAACATTCCGGGCGATACCCCTTCGAACTCGACCGCGAACAATACTTAAGACTGGGGGGACGCGCCGAACGGGATGGGAAGTTGAACCTCGCGCTCAACTATGTAAAGCACGTGCGCCGCTGGAGCGATGACGACGCCAACTTGATCCACCGCGCCGGAGTTATCGAACAACGCCTCGGTCAATGGGACGTGGCGCTTGAGACTTTCGCCAAAACCGCCGCCGATCCATCCCTCGCCGCAGACGCCCACGCCCGCAGAACGATGATCTTCATGGCCAAAGGCGACACACTCTCTTCCGGTCAGGAGTGGGCAGGATATTTCCATCGAAATTCCCGGACGATTAAACCTGAGGTTGTTCCCGATACTCTCGAAGCAATAGAGGTCGCGGTTTCCGTTCCCTCCGATCAACCGGCCAAGACGCCCTTTCAACTGATTAAGAAAGTCATTCAAGCTGGCGGCGGCGACGGCTCGACCTATCTTTATTATGGCTGGGGTATGCTCGCTGTAGGGCTTGTCACCTTGATCGGACTCTGGGCGGGCAGCGGCGGCAGCCGTCGTCTTGCAGCCACCGAAGCAGAGGTTTATCATCCTTTAGCTCCCCCCGAAGCTCAGACCGAATATGAATTCTTGCGCGCTCTAAAGGCCAAAGAAAACCGAAAACTCCCGGCGAGAAGCCTGCTCACTCCCGAGTCGTCAGCGCCGACGCCTTTCGCTGCCCCGCCGGTTCCTCGTGAAGCGCCTCTGCCTTCCGCTTATCAGGCTGAAAATCGCTCAACCTTACCCGAAGATATAAGCTCACCCATCATCCCAACTCTCGCGGAATCACCAGAGGGCCAAGCCGCCAACTCGACTCGACCGCCCAAAGGCAAAATCCCGATCGAACAGATCATTCAGCTCGCCGAAGAGGGATTCAAACAAGCCGAGATCGCGCAAAAACTCACAGTAGAGAAAGATGAAGTCGGGATGGTTTTGAACCTCGCACGACTTTACCGCTCTTCCATGGAACAGCGCGTCTATTCCCCGTCACAGAGAGTTTCGCGCACTGATGTCTGATCATCTCGCTGCTCCCAATGACCTGAGTTCGAAGGAATTCGATGAGTACGTCTTGACCTTTACTCGACTCGCCTCGTTGGGTCTCCTCTCCAGCGCTATCCTGCACGACGTTCGCAACGCCCTCACCATTCTCTCCGGCAACATTCAGATTCTCCAGATGAAAGGAAATTCCGCTACCGCTGAGGAAATGCTCCAAAGGCTCGAGCGAATGATTCCCCAAATCAAGAGAATGGAGAATACGATTGGAAGAGTCGAGAGTTTCAGTCTGAGAGCCAAAGGGATAGCCCAGACAATCAGTCCCGATGCACTGATCGATAACGCCCTGCTGACACTGGCGTATCTCCCGGATGGAGCCAATCTGACCGTCAATCGCGATTATAACCGACAGAATAAACATCTATTTGGCGATCCGAGCCTACTCGAATTTATCGTGCTCGAACTTTTTCGACAGATACATTCTCAATACCGTGACAGTTCGATAAGAATAGAGTCATCAGATCGTCACCCTTATTGGGAATTGCGCCTTGGAATCGCCTCTAATCAGGAAACGCAATCCAATAAACAAAGCGCGGATTCTCCCGGTATCAGAATATCGCAGCTTGCTGCAAACAAAGCCGATGGAACCCTCAACTCCTTCGACGAGGCAGGCTGGAGTGGATGGCGGTTGCTCCTCCCTTGGAGCATCGAAGCCAGCAACTACGCCGAAAATTAACCCTACACAGTCCAATCAATAATGAGATATTCCACGCGCTGTTTGGTCATCCTCACACTTGTATGTTCTTTCGGCTCTGTCCGAGGAGAAACGGCGGCAGATTTTTCTGCGCCAAAGCTCAACGGCGACCGTTTTCGCCTTTCCGAAGCGCTGAAAAACGGACCAGTTTTGCTCCACTTTTGGGATACTTGCTGCCCCGGTTGTCGCGAAGTTTTGCCTGACATTGAGTATCTCCACGGTAAATTCCTTAACCTCTTAACTGTGGTCGCTATCTCGACTGATACCCCGAAGAGTCAGTCTAAAGTCAAACCGCTCGTCAAATCCAAGGGCTACCATTTCGAAGTACTGCTCGACGACCAGATGGAAGTCCGCAAGTTGTTCGGTGGAACTGAGAGTCCGCTCACAATTCTCGTGGCCGCGACGGGTGAGATCGTTATCAGACGTGTCGGTGCATCTGCGGAAAATCGGCAGGCGTTGCTTGATGCAGTGAGTTCCTTGCTCAGTGTGGAACCGGTTGATGACGGCGCCAAGTAAACACTTGTGTCCTATCAAAATCTTGAATCCGTCAAAAAAATCTAACAACCGGACACAATTCTCGGTAAAACGGGGCTCCGTACCCGTTCATTACTCCAATCGTGCCTAAAAGGACGGGACTCCGTACCCATCCTAACCATAACAAATCAGATCAAATAGACGGGCGCGGAACCCGTCATACAGACTGTGGGAGTTCCAAACAGATGATTCGACCGTTTCGACGCACAGGATTTGCACTTCTGACGGCGCTGCTACTGCTGGCGGAATTGCCGAACACCTCCTCTGGTTTCACCATCTCCGGTCAAAATGAAGCGCGCTTCGGTCGCGGTAAGCAGATCGGGCGAGGATTGACCGGCCAGTTCAACTATCTCGAGAATTACCTCGAGTTATCGGCGAACCATGAACAGCTCCACTTCTATCTCCGCCAAGCCTACCGCATACCGGGTGAATACGATCAACACACCTCCGGACTTGCGGCGTTCGACAAGATGTATGCAGAATACACGACCGATGAATACACCGTTAGAGGCGGGGACTTCTATAGAGTCTGGGGAAAAGGATTGCTGTTCGGAAATCAGGAAGTCCGCGACAGCAACACCGACAGCGGGCTCGAAGGATTACTCGTAGAGGCGCGTTATAAGGGCTTTGAAGGAGCGGCGCTGCGAGGAGTCGAGTCTGACTCCACAACTACACCGCGCGAGTCAGCCGAAGGAATGTTCCTTTCACAACGTCTCCCGATGGACATGCGCGTCGGTGGAGCCTACTTCCATTTCGACGCTGGATCGCGCCACCCCGAATTTGAACGACATGGTCTCGAAATCGAGAAGGAATTCTCGCTCGGATCACTCTATGCCGTTTATGTTTCAGATCGCTTTCCGGCGGATTGGTGGACTTTTTGGGCAACGCCCCCGCAGCATACATCCCGATTTTACCACTCAATGTTTGCGACCGGATCACTCTACGGCGACGGCTGGAGCGTATATCTCGACTATCGCAATTACAAGCTCTTCACTTTCAGCGAGATTATCCCCGTCATCGGCCCTATCTGGCAGATGACCTTGCAGAATCCCCCCATCGGACGGCCGGAGAACACCTTCCACCTGATGGATTCCTACCCCCGCCTGATACGGTATCACGATGATATCGGTTACCAGCTCGAAGTTACTTTAAACCGCTGGGAGTGGGACTTCACCGCGAATTACAATCATTCCGCTGCTTCTGACGCCGACGGCATTATAGCCCGCATCGCCGAACCCTATTCGCCGCACCGGTCGATTTTCCTGAAAGCCGATCATTACTTTGCTTCAGGAGATAAAATCGGACTGAAAGGCGGTATTCAGCAGGACGCTGAATATGAAGCATTCCTGAAGTCGGCGGATAGATCGAAGCGATTCGGCTTCGGGCTGGACTATGCTCACGAGTTCGCCGACTTGCTCGCTCTTGAAGGCGAGTTTCAAGTGATGTCGGTTGCGAATCAGTATTATACCCCGCCTACTTTCCAATTTTGGGAGCAATATCTGAGCCTTACTGCCTCCCGCGGTCTCATTTCACTCACCACCGGCGTCATGCGCAGCGAGCGTGATGGAGTCTTCGAAGGCGCAGCGTGGCCCAAAGGACTGATTGGAAGCCCCGACGCCCGTTGCTGGCCAATGGCGGAACTCGTCCTTCAGATTCTCGAGCGCCACCGCCTCGACCTGTTCTATGGTTACGAGAGAGGCGGCGTCTCCTGTGCTGGCGGCATCTGCCGGGTAGTCACACCCTTCAAAGGCGTCAAGCTGACATTAACCAGCCACTTCTGATTTTCCATATTATCTACAACTTAGCCTATGACAAGGAAGCCCGGAGCCAATTGACTCCGGGCTTCCTTGTATATGAGGGTAACCAAATCGGAATGATACAGAATACACAACCTGAGCCGTGTCACGCCTTACAGGCTGTCCGAGAATAGAGGAATTGCTTCCACCCCTACTGTCAACCCGCCGCGGCTGACAGTATAAGCTATTGTATATGCGGAATATCTACCAACCACAGCGGGTTGGCAGTAGGGGTGTTTTTCGCTAATTACGCATTCTTAGAGAGTCTGCTTAGCTTGGACAGACACCCCAGATACGTTTGTCAAATTCCTTTTTTACGTGTCATTGCCAAGATAATAGTCGGTTAAGTTGCTGAACCAAAGACGACGCTCGGTTGATTCCTATCCGCGTAGGGGCCAGCTTGCAGAGCCCTCGCTGCGATATTAAGATCTTGATTCGGGCTCAGCAAGCTGGCCCCTACGCGGATCGGCGAACATCGCAGATCTCAGTGAACGTTGGTTTCCGCGAGAGGACTCGGAATTATCGGCAAAGGTTCGCGCGCTTTAGTCGCTTTCAAATCCATCTCCTCAACCAACAGCGATGGCGTGATGATGGTCGCCGGGTAGCCAATCCCCGGAACATAGGATGATTGAGTGAGATTATAGGCTTGATCGTCCTTTCCGGTCAGTATGATGTCCCGCAGAGAGCGCACGGATGGTTCTTCAAAAGCCAATCCACGAACCGGCGTGGTTTCACCTGTCTTGGCGTCAACCTTAAATGCAATCGCTACTGGAGGCAGAATATCGTCCGACTGATCCTCCGCGTCTCCCCAACGATAGTTATCTGCAATGTCGGGAGACTCCAATAGAGTTATGATTATGCCATACTCATTCCCTGCATCGAGGCAGAGTTTGCGCATCTCTTGAACCACCTTGGCCGTCGCCTTGGCCCGAGAGGATTTCAAGATAAGATTGGTGACTCCCGGAGCTGTTCGTTGTGAAGTCAGACTGACGCTGTGACCGTTGGAAAGCGGAATTTTGGTTGAAGGTTGGCGATCAGTCGGAAGCGTCATCAACCTACCGTCACGCACCAGTGTCAGATCCTGTGAGGGAACGCCTTCCTCATCGTATAGACGATACCCGAGCAGAAACTTTCCTTCGAAGTTGCGCCTCGTCGGTTCGTCGCTGATGCTGATGAAGTCAGGAAGCACTCTGCGCCCTATCCGCCCGGTCAGTTTGCCGAGTTTAAGTTGCTGTTGCATCCACTCTTCTGAGCAAAGTGGAGACTGTGCAGGAGTAATCTGCGCGGCAAGAAGTATCGATAAAAGCTGCGCCGCTGCGTAACCTTCAAACAATACCGGCCCGGTGTAAGACTCGATCTTTCCTGCTTGAGTGGCAGTTGTCAGTTCCTTTCCAAATTGCCGCACTTCTCTGGCAAGCTGTTCGCCGGCGGGAGGTTGATCCGTTTCGCGCGTAAAGAAGCGCCGAAACGAAGTCAGACGTTGTCCATCCTCCGCCTGTGAAGTCGCGCTGATCTCAAGAAACTGGACGACGTCGCCCTTTTCATAGCGCGTCCCTTCACAGTTGAGATACCGTCGCAAGATGCGAGTAGCCCGGTAGTCAACCTGCCATTCCTGCAGCAAGGGGTATTCCTGCAGCAAGGTCGAGGCTTCGCGAACCGAATTCTCCCATCCGCGCACATCGATCTTCGCTGATGTCGGCCCGGCAATCTGGACGCTCTTTTCCATCGGAGCCAGATTAGGCGGCAGATCGGTCTGCGGGTGGCTTTGCAGCCAGGCGCTCTTTCGAGACAAGTCTTCCACTGCGCGCTTATACACGCCATCCGTGTGAAGCCATATCTGGCGGCGAAGAGCGCTGTAATCGTCATCGATGGTCAGCGGAACCGCTCCCTGGTAGAGGTTGCCCCAGTTGGAGATGAAACCGCTATTATCGAATTTAGCGTCGCCTACGCGCAGGTCGGTAGAAAGCGTGCGTGAATTCGTCTGCTCGGATTGAGTCAGCGCGCCATAACGACCACTGATTGAAACTTCTTCACGGTCTGTAACGCGATAAGAAATGAAATAAGGCTGGGATGCTTCCGGAAGCTTCAATTCAGCCAATGAGCGACTCATCTCGTCCTGCATCGCGTTGAAAACGACGTCGCTCCCCGGCGCCCCGGGTTCAGCGGACACAGGCAGAACGAATATCGCCAGAAGCATAATGCGGCTTATTGTGAGAGCGGTTTTCATTGTCCTGCCTCCTCGAGCGGAACCGGAAGAATCGGCGGTTTCTCCTGTCCCTTCTGCTGTTTTTCGACCTCAATCTCTGAAACCAGAACACTCGGCGACGAAGCTGAAACGGGAACCATCCCCGATTCGGCGCCGCACGTCCCGTTGAACACACCGGGATCGTCGCCGGTCAATATGATCTTACTGAAAGCCGTCAATGGCGTACCGACTATATCGACGCCGCGCACCGGCTCATCCGGGCGACCGTCGGTATAGACGCGATAAACCAGCAGCGGCTTAACCTTGAAGGCTTGCGGTCCGTAGCGGCCGGTCATGGTGAATCCGCCCGAAATATCAGCAAAGATCAATCCGTATGGTTTCCCCTGCAGGAGGCATTGTTCGATCAACATCTCTCGCAACCGTGGGAAGGGCGCCGTCTTGCCTGATTCAATGATCAGATTCCCCTGTCGTGAAACAACTTCATAACCGTTCTGTCGGCGACCGTGTCCGTTAGAAGCGGGATAGTTCTGGATCGGCGAGCGAGACGTCAGAAAGTTCTTGAGAACTCCGTTTTCCACAATCGGAGTTCTTTGCGCTGCGATGCCTTCATCGTCGTATGAATAATGGCCGCGCAAATCGACTCCGGCATAACGGCTGATGGTTGGATCGTCTGTAACGCTGATGAAGTCGGGCAGAATCTGCTGACCGACCTTCTTGGTGAAGGTCTGTCCTTCCGTCTCGCTCTTCTGCCTGTGACCCTCGATTCGATGACCGAAGATTTCATGGAAAAAGACGCCGCTTGCCCGGTTCACCAAGATCGCCGGGCCGATATACGGTTCGACAACCGGCGCTTTTAACAGGGCGTCCAACTCGTCCACCAGTCGGCGCGCTGTCGCGGTCACTTCTTCTTCGGAAGGAAGTTCTTCTATACTCGAAACGGCGAAGTTCTCGCTTCGTTCGAGCGACATCCCGTCTGCCGCCATACCGCGCACAGAAAGCCCGAGCACGATATATCGCCTGAATTGGCGGATGCGAGAACCTTCACTGTTGACCAGATTGTCGGTCTGGTCGGAGACATTAAGCGACGCTCCCGATCCGATAATCGATGGGATACCGGCGAAGTAGTCTCCAAGCCGACGGATGATTCCGACCCAGCGGAGAGTATCGAACGGCGTTGTGGTAAAGACTTGCACGTCAACCTGTGGCGTCGCCGGGGAGAAATCGGCCGATAGATCTTCCTCCTCGACCTTCACTTTCCGGTTCGTGATCACCTTGGTTAACCGCTCTTGAGCTTCCCGGTACTGGAATTCAGTCTCCTGCCAAAGCGACGCCCGCATCGCCGCAGGATCGTTCTCTATCGGAAAAGAAACATCGCGACGGGGGAAGTAATTGTCGCGCCAGTTTCCGCCGCGAATCTCGTGAGTATTATCGAGCTGGTCGCTCCCGACTCGAACGTCAACGTCGAGCGAGCGACTGTGTGAGGTTCGCGGATCCCGCATCCCGCCATCTATCGATGAGACGCTATATGCGCTGCGCTCGGAAACCGAATACTGGAGAAAGTAGAGCGGCGCTTCGGATGCGCTGTCCAGTCCCGCATACATCCTCTGAAGCTCGGTTTGCATCACGTCGAGCAGTTCTGCTTGCGCGGCTTGTGCAGTTGGGACGAGTGCGAGGAAGCTCAAGCAGAGCAACAGCGCTCGTGAGATTTTCTGGAACAGAATCACTGGGGATGAATTCCTTTTTTGATGTGTCAGTCAAGAATAAATGAGGGTATGCGATTGGGTCTCTTGGAGGGCGGTCATTCCTGACCGCCCTAACGTCAAATTGAGTATGTTGAAAAAGTCTGAAAGTCGAGCATTTTATCCGGTAGGACGGGGCTCCGTACCCGTCCACCTAAGCACGAGTTCCTCAGAATGAACGGGTACGGAGCCCCGTCCTACCGATCCCGGGGAGTTTTTCAACAGACTCAAATTGTGTATAATCTCAGGGCGGTCAGGAATGCCCGCCCTCCAAGGGTTACAAAGAATTAATACTCTCAAATTAAAATACTCGGCAGGTTTCTTTGAAACAACTCCTTTGCAGAATGGTTTACCATGATCAGTCTGGATTTACGAAAACCTCATTTGACGATCCTCATTGAATATGGACAATTTTGGCCTTGGTTTGAAACCTCTCGGTCACCGCGGTTAGGTCGGCAACGAGGTAGTAAATTCCTGAGGAAAACCCTTCGCCGGAAATCAAAAGCGACTGGCTTCCCGGCGCGGCGATATGTCGTTCAAATGTCTGTACCCGCCGACCTGCGAGGTCATACAACACTACGTTCAATTCACCTCTCTCTGGCAACTGGAATGATACAATAGATCGGTTATTGAAAGGATTAGGATAGGTGGTTACGGTAAAGTTAGCTGGAATCGAGATCGGATAGTCTTTTCCAACCGAGACAACCCAGTCCCGACTGCCAGCCAGAATGACAAACTGTATTTCCGCGCCATTTGCCTGAACTACCACATCATCTGCGCCATCTCCATTGTAGTCTCCCACTGCTCCGACTGCCTGTCCAAGATTCGGATAGCGCCCGCCATAATCCCTTTGGGTCGCAATGACATCGGGAATCGTGTCGAGATTGGGGCCGCCAAAGTGGTAATTAACTTCGCCATTTGTAATGGGTGGTCTCTGCCAGTAACTTACGGCGATATCGCCGTCGCCGTCGCCATCGAAATCCCCGCCGGTCAACCAGCCTTCTCCTGGAACATCAGCCCCATGATTCCCCTCTAAGGTCATATCCGGTTCACTGTCAGGGTGCTCGCCGCCGAAAAAGAGAAAAATACCGTCGAAAGATACTCCATCAGCAACCCACTCATCGAAATAAATGCCAAAGTCGGCATAGCCGTCGTCGTTAACGTCAGGCAGCATGCTGAAACCGTAATTCATTCTTAAAAATTGTCCATTGGGGCGCCGCTGAAGCGACTCATCCCAGATTCGGAAGACCGGATTTGTGTCTGGTTCCGCCCCGCCGAGGTAGAGTTCAAAGAATTGTACTTGACGAATAGTATCCTTAACGCTGGTACCTTTGATAAGCATATCCTGGAATCCGTCTCCGTTGATGTCATAGCCGGAAGATGAGTTAAACGCCCAGATATCTTGCCTGACAGCGAATGTGAAATTCTTTGTCCAATCCGGAATGCTGTCGAAGGCTGCACCGCCATAATAGACGTCCATCGCACCCTCTGTTGCGCTGATTTCACGGCTCAGACAGATATCGTCATATCCATCGCCATTAAAGTCAAAGGGACGGAGATAGGCGCTACCGCCCCAGAGCCTGGCATTGCGACGAAGTGTCGTTGTCCAAGTATCGAACAGCGAATCTCGACCAGTTTCAACACCCAGATGAAAATCGTTTAGGATAACATTCTCATTCGGATTTCTAAGAGTGCTCTTCGTCACAAAGCACTTTGTATATCCCGGAATCAAATGGCCAAGATACCAAACACCCCCGACTTCCTCATTCTCGCGAAATGCAGGGATAACGATATCTGGTTGTCGCCCCATGTCATTGCTGCCATAGTGAATCTCAAAATGGTTCAAATTACTAAGCGTACTGAGTGAAACGAGTAGTTCATCCTTCCCATCACCATTTTGGTCACCGATAGCTGTGTAGCCCGATGCAGGGTAATCGTAGCGGAACTCTCCAATCACACACGGGAGATCGAGAGCCTCCACAGCCCCCGCCATCAACACCCCCACCCCGACCAGTACCCCCGCCCAAATCTTAAGCTTCCTCACGACTTCCTCCAAAAACAGAGAGCGCCCCGCCGATACGTCAACCGACGCACCAACAGGGCAACAATACATGTACAGGCAGGCTTCAATGGGCTTGCATCATGCATTAAATCAGCGCCGGGAATCGAAACCGGTATCCTAAAGGACAAGACATCTCGTGAGTTCTTTGCTTTACTCTTCAAAATCGCGCCCTTCATCATTCCAACGCAAGTTGGAATCCAGTTTGGGGCTCTATTTGTGCTTGGCTCTACTGGATTCCATCTTTCGATGGAATGATGAGAAGGCAGGTTCGCAGATAATTCCGCTTCTTTCAAAGATAGCGGGGAACTTCACCAGATACAACTTGCGAGCTTCAATATCAGCCTGACACACAAGCCAAGCAGAGAATGAGTCTATTGAAAAAGGTAGAATTCGACTCATTTTGGCCTGTTTTAGTGGGGCAGGTCGTCCCGACCTGTCATCGTCAAGCTTGGGAGGGTGTTTACCGGCAGTGATTGGGACTCTTGGAGGGCGGGCATTCCTGACCGCCCTAACATCAAATCATGCTTAGTCTCAGGGCGGTCAGGAATGCCCGCCCTCCAAGAGTCTCTACGTGTTACTAATCTCTTGGAAAGTTCGCCAACCCCTTCACACGCCGACGAATGCAAGCCAATGCTGATAAACCCTTCAAGTTAGTTCATTGCCCAAAGCAAAGAAGGCTGACGCCTGTTTGGCGCCAGCCTTCTTATCTCTTATCTTGGTGCCGGAGACCGGACTTGAACCGGTATACCCTTTCGAGTGCCACCCCCTCAAGATGGTGTGTCTGCCAATTTCACCACTCCGGCCAATGCCTGTGCGATGTTGGTCACTCAAGCGTATAGCAACATACATTTTCAATGGGCGGTTGTCAAGTGCTCGAGGCGAGGTTCGGCGATTGTCGCGGAATTGGTTCTACCCTCTTGCGAGTTGGTTGGAATTCCATTATATTTGTAGTTCGTCCAAAGTGGAAATCGGATGCTTATCTTAAAAATTCTCTTAACGACCGTTCACGTGATTGTCAGCATCGTGTTGACCGTCGCGATCCTTATGCAAGCCTCCAAAGGCGGCGGAATGGCGAGCACATTCGGCGGGCAGGCGTCCTCTTCCGTTTTTGGACCCCGCGGCGCTGCCAGTGCGCTGGCAAAACTGACCCAGTATCTCGCGGGGACATTCCTCGTCCTGAGCCTTGTGCTCTCGCTTATGGCGGGCAACGGGTCTCAAGGAGTGAGTGTGACTCAATCGGTTCTCGAACAGACCCCTGCGTCCCAGCTTCCGTCGGTGGATGAGCTGAACCTCGGCTCACAAAGCCAATCTGCGCCTGCGACGACTCCGGCTCCTGAAGCGCCGTCGGGCGACGGAAACTAAGGAATCTGACCTGTGGAGCGGTTACCTCACAGGTTACTGCCGGAGTGGTGGAATTGGTAGACGCGCTGGTTTCAGGGACCAGTGTCCCACGGGATGTGCGGGTTCAAGTCCCGCCTCCGGCACGATAGACATATAATCCTTTTTTCACAATGGATTACGGTAGAATAAGAAGGGTTGACGTCAAAATGACGTCAACCCTTTCTCTTTAGCGGTATTTGTTGAAACAGTGACGATACTCGATTGATTCTGATTCGCGTAGGGGCCAGCTTGCTGAGCCCGTTTTCGGCGATTGATATTGCAGGGAAGGGCTCAGCAAGCTGGCCCCTACGCGGATCGGCGTGACCAATGCGAGCATCGCTAAAGCAAACCTATCACCGTTCTCATCCGACGATCTGCGTTTTAAGCTCGTCTCGCATTTTCTTCACTCGTGCGTACATGACAGTCTGGTGAACCGGCGCGTGATCCAGTAGCGCTTCGGTTAGAAATTCCAACGCGTGTTCACGACTGCCGGCCCGAAGTTCAAGGTCGGCGATCCACTCTGCCGACGAAATGGTGTTAATTTGAGATACGCTTTGATCCTGCAGGCAATCCTTATACAAGCTTATCTCCTCGCTGGCAGCCTTCTCGTTCGCGTTCGCCCGTCTGAGCAAAGCCATCTGCAACTTCGAAGCTTTCAAGCTTCCCGGTTCGTAAGAAACAATCTTCGGGAAGTCGCTGCATGCCAGTTGTCGATGATAATCGGTGATGATCGAAAACTCTCGCGAAACATCAGTCGATGTTCCATACCGAAGAGCGCAGTACACCGAAAAATAGTGCCTTCCAATCAGCAAAGCCGCGCGATCCGAACTCTTTTTCGGCAATTCTGAAGCTAACTCGATGGCGAAATTATTTGTTCGCATCGTTCGACGACTTGAGAGGTTCTCTAACGGCGTTGTCCAAATACATTTTTCCAGATGAATCGTCTGCAGCAACCTCTTTTCCGCTCCATCCCGCAAAGAACTGACCAGCGCGCCAGCCTGCGCCAACAAACCATCTAAAGCCGGGCTATTTCCTCGAACCAAATACTCTATCGACGCAAGGCTTGTCAGAGCCATAATTCTCTTTGAAGATGGAGAGCTTTCCGGACTGGATTCATCGCACAAGCATCCTGATATAAACGACCTTGCCGAACGAAATTCAAATTCCCGAATCGAATTCTGAGCCATTTGCCACAAGCAATCTTCCTGACTCTCCGATTGATTCAGCTTTCCGAATATCAAATAAATATAGGCTTCGAGTAATTTACGGTCGGTTAGGATAGAATGAGCGCCAATTTTCAAGCGAAACGGGCCTGCCGCAGGTAAAATCAAATAAGTGCGAATGAAGTCGATAACTAAGGGTGATTGGTTATGTATTGAGGTGTAAAAAAAACGTGAGACGTTCTGGTGGGATAGACGTCGGAAGGCGAGCGAGCGCTTTAACTCGTCAACAGAGACTCTTCCACTATCGCAATCGCTGATGCGTTTGAAAGCCAGCAGAGCGATCAACTGTACCCAACGCGGGTGCGTTAAGAGTGCAATATGCTCGCCGTTTCGTAAGACGACCTTCGGCGACAGAGGACTGGAACCATCGAATTTTATCTCAATATCCACAGGCACAGACCGGAGTTAGGGGAAATATGCGAGTAATATGAGTAGAAACGCCGCTGCCCACTCGCACGGTATATATTTGTTATGGTACAGACAGTCGGTTTGTACACAACTTGCCTGATACTTGTGAGGCCTGATTCAACTTGGAAGGTTCGCCATCACCCCGTCGCTCAATTTGCACTTGAAAACCGCCTCGGCTTGCGACGGGAGCGTTGAATCCTTACTCAGGAAGTGGGATAACCGGGGGTACGACAGGGAGGTTGTCTGCCCATCCGTCAGACAACTTGAGCCAGAGTTCACCGTCAACGATTGTGGAGCTGGAGTCGGAATAGATCTCGATAAAACAGTTGCCCTGACTGTCAGCCGCTTCGATGAGGGCTTCCAGTTGCGTTACCGCAACCTTCCATGCCTTTGCGTATGCCATTGTTACTCCGATTCATATTGAATTTGATAGTTTGAGCGTTGCATCTGAGTCTGTTGTGAATAGCTCACTTTGATCGGCTCTGATGCAATTATCCGAATATAGACAGGGAATTAGAACATTACAAGAGCTGTTCAGCGGAAACTCTTCTGCTACTGAACGCTGCAAACACTATTCAAACCGGCAAGGGAATCCCCTCAAGCGCTGTTCTTTTAATTACCAAATCTCTTTTCACAGACTGGTTCTCAACCAGAAGATCGGGCTGATCTATGCAGAATCAGAAGATATAGAGTTCGACCGAAGTTCAAGGAAGCCCTGAATATCTTATGGATACGTTCTCTGAACGAAAAGTGGCGGCTGCCATAATGTAGCCGCCACTTGTATTTTTTATTACAAGTAATGATTGAGACTCTTGGAGGGCGGGCATTCCTGACCGCCCTAATCCGAGTTTCATTGGACAAGGGCGGTCAAGAATGCCCGCCCTCCAAGAGTTTCTACAAGTTAATACTCTCCGCGCAATAAGTTTAGTCTTGCATCTATTTTTATCTTCGAAAATGCTCCCAACCGCCGCCCGCTAACAACGTCGTCTCAATGCCTCGCCGTAACAATACTCCATTTCCTTCCTGCACTTTACCTATGCAAGTCAATGCAGGAAGCTCAGGTCGCTTCGAACCAAACCGCTCAACTTTACGGAGCGATTCCTCAGGAACGGTAAAGAGTAATTCGTAATCTCCGCCCGCCTTCAGCGCCCAATCGATTGGATCGCTGACTTGGTTGACGCAGTACTCGCTCAGCTCGCTCGATATTGGAATTGATTCTCGATTTAATACTATAGCGATCCCGCTCGACTCAGCCAATTGCCTTGCGCCAACCGCTATCCCATCCGAAAGGTCAATCATCGCGCTCACCGACCGTGTCCTTGCCAACAACCGTCCCAATTCTATTCTCGGCTCCGGCGACAAATACTTCTTAATCAGGCTGTCATCCACCTTCCACACTCCGCATTCCGCATTCCGCATTCTATCAAGTCCTGCGTCTGCATCCCCTAACGTCCCGGAAACAAAGACAAAATCTCCCGGCTTAGCTCCCTTGCGATAAACCACCTCATCCTTCCGGCAGCGCCCGGTTAAAGTCAGTGATAGTGTAATCCGATCCGGGTGACGCGAAGTATCGCCGCCTACGAGATTCACTTCATAGCGCTTGGCAACTTCCGCGAGTCCTTTGAAAAATCGTTCTACCCATTCGAGTGTAGTCGCTTCTGTCAGCATCAGGTCCACCACCGCTTCGCCGGGACGACCTCCCATAGCTGCGACATCGGAGAGATTCACCGCCAACAGTTTCCCGCCAACTGACTCCGGCGATTGATCCTTAAGAAAATGGACTCCCTCAATGAAGACGTCCGAAGTGATCAGCATCGCCCCTGATCCGGGCGTTCTGATAACCGCGCAGTCGTCGCCAATCCCTCGAATAACGCGCGAAGCTCCGTAGTGTCGCACTCGACGTGCAAGTTCAATCACCGAGGATTCGGAAAGCGTGCGGGGATTGTCAGTCGTTATAACCTCCCTTCAATTCAGATGCAATCAATTGCCTTGCTTTAACGCAAGCAGTCAAACCTCTGTGGTTGACTGCCTACGTCACTAATATACACCTTCTTCGGTCAACCACAGAGGATTGACCACTTGTGAATAGCAAGAATTCGGTAGTTTCCTATTCAACCTTCTTCATCACAATATACAGCACATGTTTGGTGATCGCGGAGAATACTCCAATCCCCCCATGAATATTGGTTTCTGCCTTCTCAATCAATCCCTGCTGCACTCGCATCTGGCTGAAGAGGTATTCATAATAGTCTCGCGAGATCGCTAACAGCTCAAGTCTATGCCGTCCCTGCCAGGAAAAAATGATCCAAGGCAGTGAAATCTGTCGCTGGTCTTCTCGCACGACCATGAAGCCGCCCTTGGTTCTGTCTTCAGCGTAAATGGAATCTTCTGGCGTCCAATCGGGATCAAGAGGAACGAGCGAGTCTCGCGGAACAAGCGTCACGCCTAAGCCTTGATACCCACCCGCCGAATCGACGCCGTCCCAGCCGAAGAAGAGCATGGGATCGTTGCGTGTCAGCGTGTCGTCATCCTGTACCGTCCTGCGAGTTCCATCTGGCATTAATTGATACGCTTCGACCCTGCGGAATGTGTCCGGTACGACCGTCTCCGCCCAGATATTTTCATGGGCGGGAGTCGTCACTTCGATGCGATAGCGAGTTTTCCCTCGCGGAGTCAGCGATTCACCTGCCGCCGGTATATATCGTCCGCGATAATTGGGATCGTCAGTGAGATGCAGAGTGTCTCCGCCTCCGACGCTGAAGATCTTCATCTGCGCACCCCGGATGCCGGATAGTTGCGGATCGTAGTAACTCCCCATCGGCCAGATTCGCTCGAGATATATCTCACTGACCGGCTCCCCGTTCGTCAGATATCCGTACAGCACCGGTTCGGGAGTATAATTTGAAGCTTCAGTCGGGACATTGTCGCATCCGCTCAGCGCCAGCAGCGCAACCACCGTAAACGCCGCGCCCACCCCCCATTTTCCATTTTCCATTTTCCATTTTCCATTCATTTTAGAACCTCACTTCGTAACTGATCAAGGGGAGAATCGGCAGCAATTTCGCATCGGTGATCACTATCGGATTCGCGACCGGATCATCGTTCATCCTGCCCCAGTAACTCCGCCGACTATAGGCGTTAAAGATGGAAAAATTCAGTTTCGCCGGGTAGTTATCCATTCCCATAAACAGATGCTTGTATGTAGCTGTCAGGTCGAGACGGTGATCGTCCGGGAACCGATAGTTGTTCTTTGAACCGGGCAGCACGGTCCGATTATCATTCGCGAAATCACTCGGATCGAGATCGGCGTAGCGTGTGGTGTAAACTCCCAGCGCTTGGGTGAATCCCTGTCCGGTATTGTACCGCCACGATGCCGATAGATCCCAACTGTCAGATAGCGGGTAGGCTGTGGTCACGATAAAATCGTGTCGCCGATCCCACTTCGGATAATACCAGTTCCCGGCGTTGATGGTTGAATTCGGGAAGCGCCGTTTGGTCCACGAAAGCGAATAACCGAGCCATCCTGTCAAACGGCCCACCTTCTTTTGCAACATGATCTCGCCGCCATACGCGAATCCCCGCCCGACCGCGAAAGCTTCCCGCAGGCTCTCGCCGCTGTCCACCATCGGATCGAACTGAGCAACGTCGAGCATTTCGGTGTAGTAAGCCTCTGTCGTTATCTCATATCCATCCTCGCGATCCCATTCGTATCCGATTATAACCTGATCCGAATGCGGTGGATTCATCGAGCCGTCTATCGGGAACCACGTGTCGAAACTGGTGAATCCTTCGCCGAAAGTCATCAGGTTCATCCACTGGGTATATCTACCGACCGCAAGCTTAACTCTACGACGGTCGTCATAGTGATAGACCAGAGCTGCGCGTGGATCGAGCGCACGATGCGATCCGGCTTCATGGTAGTAGCCTCTTAGACCGAGTTGAACTTCATAGATCGGATTGATCCGCCAGTTGTCCTGAACATACGCTGCATAGTTATTGACATGGCCTGCCACATCCACGTACACAAGGTCTTCGCCACTTTCTCTGAACTTGAATCCGTATCGGCTCACCCAGACGCCGGTCTTTATCTGGTGGTCTTCGAGACCGTGATATTCCAGATCCGCTTTATATGAGATGTCCTGCAGCTTGTTAACGCCTTCATCAAGCGTGATGCTCGTATCTTCCATCATCCAGTTCGAGTTGTATTCCGACACCCCGACGCCGCCCGAAATATACAGATCACGGTTGATCGCATGACGCAGCCTACTCGTAAGCGTCTTGTTACCCCAACCAAGCTCAAAGTATAGCCGTTCGTCAGATGGTCCAAGATTGAACTTCATTACGTCGTCGCCTTGGTAGCCCGCCAGAGTGAACGTGGTTCGGTCGCTGATATCGAAGTTCACCTTGCCGTTAACGTCGTAGAAATAGTAGCTTGGTAAATCTTCCCCGAGCGCATCGCGCATCGCGGTCAACATCGGATCAAAGTAGGTTCTCCGACCCGAAAAAGCGTACGATCCCTTCCCGTTCGGCAGCGGCCCTTCGTAAGCTCCCTTCGCTGAGACCAGTCCGACTGAAAACAGCCCTTGACTCTCTTTTCTGTTACCGTCGTTGGTGATGACCGCGAGTACGCTCCCGCTGCGACCGCCGTATTCCGCCGGAAAGCCACCCTTGATAAGTTCGATGCGTTTTACTGCGTCGGTGTTGAAGGTGCTGAAGAGACCGAAAAGATGGGAAGGATTATAGACGACTGTGTTGTCCATCAGGATCAGCGTCTGGTCGGGGCTGCCGCCGCGCACGTAGAGAGCGCTTGAAAGGTCGGATGACGCCTTTACTCCCGGAATCGACTGCAAAGCGCGCAAGACGTCCATTTCACCGCCCAGCGACGGCATCATCTTGATGATCTTTGCGTCAACCGGGACAGTCGAAACTCGAGGACTGCTGCGGACTTCCTCGTCTTCCGTCTTCCTCGCCTTGATCGTCGCGCCCTTCATCAGCAATCCTTTGCGCACAAGTTCGATGCGAAAAGGCTTCGAGTCGTCGGTTGTGGCGTCGATCTCAAGTTTGCGCATGACATAGCCGAGGTAACTTACCGTCACGCTGAGCATACCGGTCTTGGAGTGATGAAGGACGAAGTAACCATCGCTATTGGTGGCGGTTCCGTACTGCGTCCCCTCAATAGAAATCGACGCCGAAGGCAGCGGTTCGCCGGACGCCGCATCCACGACAAATCCCCGAAGCGGCGCGGCATTCAGGTCAGCGGCGACCATCAGAGGTAAAACCAAGATCAGTGTTAATAAGGAACTGTGTTTAATTCTCATTGTCCTAAATATGGTGTAAGGTGTTATGGAAAGGTTAAGTATTTACCTTCAGAGGGGCAGACATCCCTGAGTTGTTTGCAATGGTAGGACTGGGCTCCAATCCCTACTTTCAATCCGCCGCGTTTGTTTGCAGCGATAGGACTGGGCTCCAACCCCTACTGTCAACCCGCCGCGGTTGACAGTTCAAGCTATTGAATATGTTCGACATCTGCCAACCACGGCGGGTTGGCAGTAGGGGCTCCTCGCGATATTCGTCTATTCTCGGACGGTCACCCTACCGAACTCTGACCATCAAAATAGAGTAAATCAAACAACTCAATAGCGCCCTGTTCCGTGTTTCCGTTGAATTCCTTCTGTTAGACCTATCCGAATCGCGTTCTGTTTCACATTTTTCATCGCTTTAAAATTTCCTGAAATTCTATTGAGTCTCTTTCCCTTTTCCTCTCTCTTCTTTCTTCTTTCTTCTTTTTCTCAGCGCCCATAGCCTCTTCCATGGCAATCCGGCTCCCCACACTAACAGGATCCCGATAATCCGGATCGGTCGCGCCGAAAAAGACCACTCAGCCTCGATCACCGGCGACTCACGCTTGAAATTGATCAATAGATTGAATCCACGCTTGGGCGGAGCGTTCCATATCATCATCGGTTGAAGCGCACCAAATACGATCCCCGTCCACATCGGATCCGGCGTCGCTACGGTCACTGTCGCACGGATGTAATCCGTGCGGACGCCCTTCAACAATCGCCACACCAACTTCAACAATCGCTTGATGAGCAGCAACGCCAAGCCCCTGTCAAGCGGTTTTCTTTCGACCGTAATGTCTATCTTGGTTTTCGAGGTTGAGGCAGTCTTTGAACCTTCAGCTTGAGGTTCGAGGGAAGGTTTCGGTCGGGAGAATGAGATGCGTGGCTTCGATTGAACTGGTTCGGAAGCGCTATCCTTGGGCGTTTCCTTGAAACGGAAAAAGAGGAATCGGCCGCCGAATCCCTGTCCCAAGTCATAGTGGATTCTGAAGCCGATGCCTCTCAGCATCAGGGAAAACTCCCCGGGCGACGCCGAGCCGGAAAACCGCACTCGCGGAATCAGCAGCGCTACCGGCAGTATGATCAGAAGGGCGAGCGCCCACAGCAGCCAGATCACCCGGCCAGCGCCATTATAATTGAGCGCATGAACGCCGGAAGGTCGTCCGGTTTGCGCGAAGTGATGAGATTCCCATCGACGATCACTTCCGCGTCCGTCCAGTTCGCTCCCGCGTGAACCAGATCGTCTTTAATAGCCTGATAGGACGTCAACCGCCTCCCTTTCACAATATCCGCCGATGAGAGTACCCATCCTCCGTGGCAGATGCAGCCGATCACTTTACCGGAAGCGTTGATCTCACGCACGAAATTGACCATCGGCTGGCACATTCTAAGCTTGTCCGGAGCCCATCCACCCGGGATGATGACTCCATCGAAATCGGAGGCGTTGAGCTTGGAAGCGTCCAATTCGACTTGAACCGGATAACCGTACTTGCCGGTATATCGTTCCGCCGAACCGGTCCCGACTATGACGACTTTCGCGCCTTCCTCGATCAGTCTGTACCGGGGATAATGGACTTCCATATCCTGATAGTCTGCCTCTACGAGGATCGCGATTCGCTTATCGGATAAACTCATTTTTCAACCATCTGTGTGCAACGTCTTCTATTCATTTCACTAACAGCAGCCTCAAAACGACCGGCACAAGCAGCATCGCCGCGGTAGCTTTGATTCCGCGGTCGCCTTCACGCAGAAACACCTTCAGCAGCGCCAGCCCGAAGAATGCTGCGATGAGCCAGTAAGCCCAGAATTGAATCGTAAAAAAAATCGTTGGCAAATGTCGCCCTCGAAAACTCAAAATGCAGTAATCTCCCCGCCCCTTCCAAGATAACCTTCTCTCGCCTCATCCGCAAACCGCCCTAACCGAAGAAGTTGTGATTCATCACGCAAATCCACCTTGACCAGCGAACTAATTGCGCTTAACTTATTAAGATTAAGTCTTCATCTATCGAGAGTCCATCATGCGCCATCTTCTCCCAGCATTCCTCCGCAAGCTATTCTTCGCCTTGCTACCTGTAATAGCCATAAGTTTTGCCGGATGCGGTCCCAAATTCCAGCTCACGCCGCTTGAACCAGCCGCCCCGCCGGTCATGGCGGACAGCGGAATGGTCGTCGCTGCACATCCGCTCGCCGCTGAAGCAGGGTTGGCAGTGTTGAAAGAAGGCGGCAACGCTGTGGACGCAGCCATCGCCGCGCTCTTCGCGCTGAATGTCGTCGAACCTCACGCGTCGGGCCTCGGAGGCGGAGGTTTCGCGCTGGTGAAAATGGTCGATGAAGAACCGGTCGTCATCAACTTCCGCGAGCGCGCTCCTCGAGGCGTTGATACTGCCTTCTACTACAATCCTTCCGACAGCCTGAGTCATCTCCGCCACGGAGCAACTTCGGTTTGTGTGCCCGGCGCTGCTGCTGGTTGGGGTGAGATGCTGAGCCGCTGGGGAACTTTCCCGCTCGAACGCCTCAGCCGCGACGGAATTAAATACGCCGAAGTTGGATTCCCGATCAATCCCGGTCTTTCGCGCTTGATCGCCGACAATCTCGCGATGATCTCAAGCGACACGAACATGGCGGCAGTTTTCCTTCGGGACAGCCTTCCTCCCGCGCCGGGCGATACTCTTCGCCAGACTAATCTCGCCAAGACATTCAAAGAAATCACCGCCCGCGGACTCAACAGCTTCTACCGAGGCCCAATCGCTGAAGCGGTTGTTGAAGCCGTTCGAGCCGACAGTGGTTATATGAATCTGAACGATCTCGAATTCTACCGTGTGGAGATCGATCCGCCGATTAAAACCGAATATCGTGGCGTCACAATCTATACGATTCCGCCGCCCAGCGCCGGCGGCGCCACACTGATTGAGTCTCTCAACCTTATCGCCCACAATAAAGCGACAAGTGCGGGGATGGGTAAGTTTGAGAGCGTTCATTTGATGGGACAGTGCATTAATCAGGCTTACGCCGATGCTGAGGCGACAATCGGAGATCCCGAATTCGTCAAGCGCGATTGGCGACGCTTGCTGACTCCCGCCTTTGCTTCGAGCGCTTCGTCAGGCATTTCCGTCGCCGCCAAAGCTGCTCAACGAACGCCGGTTGTAGTTCCTGCCACGACCGACCACGGCAATACAACGCATCTTGTGGTGATCGACCGCTGGGGAAATATGGTCTCATTGACACAGTCGATTAATTACTTCTTCGGCGCCGGAGTGATGGCTGGTTCGACCGGCATTCTGCTTAATAATCAGGCCGCCGACTTCAGCGCCCCGCCTGACAGCCTTAACCTGATCGCGCCGCGTCACCGCCCCCGCTCTAACATGGCTCCGGTATTGGCTATAAAAGACGGCAAACCGTTCATCGCCGTAGGCACACCGGGCGGCGGTCGTATTCCGAGTACCGTCACCGAGATTCTCGTCAACATCATCGACGGTGGAATGAACATCTCAGGCGCAATCGACTACCCCCGCTTCTTCCCCGCAGGCGAGTTCATTGTGATGGAAAACCGCTATCCCATCGAAACCATGAAGGGCTTGCATAAACTCGGCTATAAAATCCCCTCGGTTCCGCCCTACCATTACTACTTCGGCGGAGCGCACGGAATCATGGTCTCTCCAGACGGGAAACTATCCGGTTCGGCAGATAAGCGACGCGGCGGCGCGGCGCGGGGGTATTAGAATCCATATCCTTAAACAGTCAACCCTCTGCGGTTGATTGAGTTTAACAATAAGCAGTCAACCCTCCGCGGTTGACTGCGTTATTGACTTGGGTAGTTAATAGTGTTCTTGGCGCGTCATTCCCGCGAAGGCGGGAATCCAGACAACTCTTCCAATGACAACAGTTTGACTGGATTCCAACCTTCGTGGGAATGATAATCCAACTCCAAACATGATCTGCCCCGCGTAATAAGCAATTTGAATTTGTATCTGTCAACCACGGAGGGTTGACAGCTTGTCGTGTAGTGACCGCTAACGAGCAGAATTAGTTTGCACACCGATTCAATCTTTACCGGCGGCTGGCTGATCTTCGGCGCAATGGTCCTCGTCTTCCTCGGGGCTCAGTATTGGCGTCGTCAGCCAATCGGGCTTTCCCTGTTGCTCGGCGCGATTGCCGGCGCTCTGGTCGCTGGCAAGGGGCTCCCGATCCGACATCTGGTCGAAGGAGCTTTCACCTACTTCGATGCGATTCTCATCATCTTCACCGCGATGCTCTTTATGCGGGTTATCGAAGAAAACGGCACTCTTGGAGCGCTTGGATCGGGAATCATAAAGATCTTCGGTAAAGTTCCTTTTCTGCTGACCGCCGTGGTGACGTTGTTCATCATGTTTCCCGCCATGCTCACCGGCATCACCACTACTTCAGTATTGACTACCGGCGCTCTGATGGCGCCCGCTCTCATTGCGCTTGGAGCGCCGCGTGAGAAGGCCGCGACGGCCATTGCAATCGCGTCGGTAATGGGAATGCTTGCTCCTCCGATCAACCTGCTGGCGATGCTGATCGGGCAGGGCGTCGATATGCCCTATATCGGATTCGAAGGCCCTCTCCTCGCAATCGCTCTCCCGGTCGCTTTGATTGCCTCGTATTTCCTGATATATCCGTCGCTGCGCAAGTCAAATCCGCAAGCCGCACTCCAGAGTCTTGCTTCAGCAGGCTCAACAAATGTAGGAGCATGGGGCTTCACACCGTTATTGTTAGTATTTGCGTTAATGGCTGGCGTTCGTATCATTCCGCAATATCTGCCCGACGTCGGCATCCCACTGATCTTTACCCTCGGAACGTTGCTTGCGTTGACTGGCGGAAAGAAAGTAAGCCTTTGGGGAGCGGCGAATCGGGCGCTCCTGATGGCGTTGCCGGTGCTCGGCCTTTTGGCAGGAGTCGGAGCTTTTCTTCAGATTATGACTCTCACCGGCGTCCGTGGATTATTGGTCGTCTCGGTGCTTGGACTGCCTCCCGCAATGAAGTATGTCGGGCTGCTGGTTAGCCTTCCACTCTTCGGCGGAGTCTCCGCTTTCGCCTCGGCGATGGTGTTCGGTGTACCGTTCTTGCTCTCGTTTCTCGGAGCTGGCAGCGAAATTGTCATTTGCGCGGCGATCTCGGTGCTGGCTGGTTTGGGAGACGTTCTACCGCCGAGCGCTATCAACGCTCGCTTCTCGGCGCAAGTCACCGGAGACGTCACATATATGGCGGTTGTAAGGCGCTGCTTACCCTATGTTGCATTAGCGGCATTGCTTGCGTTGACCGCAATATTATCCGCCCCGGCCATAAGCAAGCTCGGCAACTAAGATCGCATGATTGCCTCTCCAAAGAAACAAATTGCGCTTAAGCAACGTATAACCCTCTACCAACTCCACAATCCAAAACGGTCATCGATACGGCGGATACTAATACAATCAAGATCCTGACTCCAGCGAAGACGTCTCGTCTGATTTTGACGTTCTTACTGATTGCTTCCTTCGCTTTTCAACTTAAGGCGCAACCAGCCAGAACGCCCGACAGCAGCGATGAGACGTTCGCGATTGCGCGAGTAAAATATGGAGGAGGAGGCGACTGGTATTCGAATCCTTCTTCCATACCCAATTTGCTCCGGTTTGTTCGTGAACAAACCGGCATCCCGACAGCGCCCGAAGAGGCGGTGGTGGAACTGACCAGCCCCCGCCTTTTCAGTTTTCCGTATCTTTACCTCAACGGTCATGGCAATGTCCGCCTGACCGACCGCGAAGTTGAACAACTACGCCTCTACTTTGAGGCGGGGGGTTTTCTCCACGCCGATGATAACTACGGGATGGATAAGTCCTTTCGCCGCGAAATGAAGCGAGTGATCCCGGAAAGTGATTTTGTCGAACTCCCTTTCAACCATCCGATCTATTCGAGCCAATTTTCCTTTCCGAATGGTCCTCCGAAGATCCACGAACACGATAACCAACCTGCACAAGGACTTGGGCTTTTTATCGACGGCAAACTCGTTGTTTATTATACCTTCCAATCAGATCTCGGGGACGGCTGGGAAGATTCTGACGTGCACAACGATCCCCCGGAAAAGCGCATTGCTGCGCTGAAGATGGGGACAAATCTGATCGTCTGGCGCTTGCGGGGCGGCAAGTGAGCGCGAACCTTCGGATACCGGCAACTGAAGTCGCCGATACTGCTTTGAATAACTCCAACATCGCTCGCGCCCGCCAACTCCTCGACTCGACGCGCCTGAGGCAGCGTCAATTTTCCCGTCAGGCTGCGGGAGCCTCGTTGCTCGCCCTCTTGATCGTCATCTGGGTTCCAGCGATCTTGATCGAGTCGCTTTTCCACCTTCCCGCTTCCGGCCGTTTTATCCTTACATTGCTCGCCGCAGTTTCTTCTCTTGGCAGCGCCGCTTTCATCTGGATACGACTGACGCGGAATTCTCTAATCAACCCCGGTCGAACCGCTGAAGAGTACTGGGCGTTAAGATTGGGTGAATTGGCTTCAGATTCAGAGCGCGACCGCCTGTTAAACGCCATCCAGATCAGCCGTCCCGCACCCGGTTCTCGTGAAACACCCTCGCCCGAGCTTACTGCAGAAGCGCTTTATCGCGCGGTTTCACAGATCGAGAATGTCCAGATCGAAGCGGCAACCGATCCGCTTCCTCGCAAGCGAGCGTATCGAATGGCATATGCTGCATCCGTAGCGATTCTGTTGATATTTTTCAGCAGCCCTGCTCGATTTAGCGGCGCAGTCACTCGCCTCTCTCATCCATTTACCGATTTTCAGCCGCCTCCGTCTTTCCGAATCTCTGTCACGCCTGCCGGTGGATGGGCTTATCGCGGCGAACCGGTTGACTTTCAGATTCAGGTTTCAGGCGATCAGCCCAAGAGTATAACATTCTCTTACTCTCTATCCGGCGGCGGCGAGACTTCGGTTGATCTTCGACTTGTCCAAGGCGCTGCGACGGCTCACTTTGAAGGCTTTCCTGCTGATATCGACTACCGTGTTCACTCAGGCAAAGTCACCGCGGGAAGTTATCAGCTCGATATTGTTGCGCGCCCTCAGGTCACCGAGCTACAATACAAGCTCACGCCGCCAGCATACACACGGCTTCCGGTTCAAGTTGGCCGCGAGAATGTATTGTAGCTCGGTGACCTGAG
>Ga0247841_10003250_pt1 | contig 30613 bp, 27 predicted proteins | sample LaCruzMarch2015__2_FD_192410 | JGI IMG/M metagenome (GOLD analysis project Ga0247841, IMG submission 192410) | Freshwater microbial communities from meromictic Lake La Cruz, Castile-La Mancha, Spain - LaCruzMarch2015_18m | ecosystem: Environmental > Aquatic > Freshwater > Lake | place: Spain... | reverse complement strand
TAAAAGGCAACCGCCAGGACGGTAATAAATTTATCCGTGAGGCGATTGCTAGAGGGGCGAAAGCGGTAATAGTCGATGATGCCCGGCAGTTGAAAGCCGCAGGCAAAGGGGGAGTTCCTTTTATCGCGGTCAAAGATACAAGAAAAGCATTAGCAAAATTAGCCGCGGAGTTTTACGGCAACCCGTCTTCAAAGATAAAGATTGCCGGCATAACCGGCACCAATGGCAAGACCACCATAACTTATTTAATCGAAGCCTTATTAAAAAAAGCCGGTTTCTCTGCCGGCGTTATCGGCACTATCAATTACCGTTTTAAAAATAAAATAATTGTTTCCAAAAATACTACCCCCGGGCCGGTAGAGCTTGAATCTATGCTTGCCGATATGTTAAAGCAGGGTATTGATTATTGCCTGATGGAGGTTTCATCTCATGCTTTGCATCAGGAGAGGGTAGGCGGGATAAGTTTCCATTCGGCTATTTTTACCAACCTGACCCAGGACCACTTGGACTATCACAAGACATTAGGAAATTATTTTAGGAATAAAGCAAAGCTCTTTAAAAATTTGAGCCAGGGTGCCTTCGCGGTAATCAACAATGACGATAGCTATGGAAAGAGGCTTAAAAAATTAACCAAAGGAAAAATAATCACCTATGGCATAGATACTCATGCCAGGGTAATGGCCAGGGATATAGAATTTGATTGTAAGCGCACAAGGTTCCGTCTGGTTTGTCCCGAAGGAAAAACAATCCTCAACAGCCGGCTTATAGGAAAACACAATGTGTACAACATACTGGCAACTGTTGCCTGGGGGTTGAGCGAGGGTATCAAATTATCTACGATAAAGTCCGCCATTGAAGGGTTTGATTTTGTCCCGGGCAGGCTGCAGAGGATAGTTTCCGGGAGCAAATTTTCGGTTTTCGTTGATTACGCTCACACAGAAGATGCTTTAAAAAATGTGATTGGTTCCTTGAGGCATTTGTCAAAAGGAAAAATCATCGTAGTTTTCGGCTGCGGCGGAGAGCGTGATAAGACAAAAAGGCCAAAGATGGGAAAGACGGTAACCCGGCTATCCGATTTCGCGGTCATCACTAATGATAATCCCCGTTCTGAAGGTCCTCTGGATATAATAGAAGACATTAAAAGAGGCATAACTAAAAACAATTATTGCGTTATCCCCGACCGCTTGGAGGCAATAAGAAAATCTTTATCCCTGGCCGGGCCGGGAGATATTGTGTTGGTAGCGGGCAAGGGCCACGAAAATTATCAGATTACTAAAGGCAGGATGGCGCATTTTGACGACCAGGAAGCGGTAAGAAAATGTTTAAAATCAATGAATTATTAAAAGCTACGGCTGGCGTTTTGGTTTGCGGCGAGATAAACGCTTCGGCCAAGGGTATCTCTATTGATTCTAGGACAATCAAACCAGGGGAGGTTTTTGTAGCCATCAAAGGAGATAATTTTGACGGGCACAATTTTATCGGCCGGGCAGTGAAGAAAAAAGCAAGCTGTATCATCGCGCAAACAATAAATAGGAAACAGCCGGTAAAAGGGGTGGCTTTTATAAAGGTGGCAGACAGCGTAAAGGCTTTAGGGGATATCGCGCGGTTCAACCGCGAGAGATTTAATACTCCGGTCATAGCAGTGACCGGCTCCAGCGGTAAAACCACCCTGAAAGAAATGATTTTCCGGGTATTGTCGGGGAAATTTAAGGTACTTAAAAATATCGGCACAGAGAATAATCATATCGGCTTACCGATGGCTTTGCTGAATCTTGACAAGAGCCATGATTTGGCGGTTTTAGAGATTGGGACCAATCATTTCGGGGAAGTGGGCTATCTCGCCGGAGTCTGCCTTCCCAATATAGGCGTAATTACCAACATCGGGCAAGCGCACCTGGAACACTTCGGGAATTTAAACGGCGTCTTTAAGGAAAAATATACTTTGATAAAGCTGCTTAAGAACCCCGGTATCGCGGTATTAAATTCCGATGATGGCCTATTAAATAAGCAGTTGGCCATAAAAAAGAAGCCCGGATTAATCCTCGGGTTAGGCATTGACAATCGCGCTGATTTTTCCGCTTCAGGTATTAAGAATCTTTCCGGGAAGTTGGAGTTTCTGGTCAATAAAAAATATAGGTTTACATTAAAGACATTGGGGTATTATAATATTTATAATGCCCTCGCCGCCATAGCGGTGGCGCGCGTCTTTGGCATGAGTTATGATGAAATCAGCCGGAGATTGCAGTCTTTTGATTTTCCGCAGGGCAGGCTTAAAGCCAGGAAATTGGGTAATATCCGCTTTATTGACGATACTTATAATTCTAACCCCCTCTCTCTGAAGCAAGCTTTAGAGGTATTAGCTAATCTTAAGGTAAAGGGAAGGAAAATTTTCGTGATGGGTGATATGCTGGAATTAGGAAAGTACCGGGAATTATTCCATCGCCAGGCAGGCCGCCAGGCAGCTTCTGTTTGTGACGCCTTTATAACCGTAGGCGGGCTTTCCAGGTTATCCGCGCAGTCAGCAAGGGATTCCGGGTTCTCTGCCAGGAATATATTTTCCTGCGAAGATTCCCGCCAGGCCCGGGAAGTATTATTTGGTAAATTATCTCCTGATAAGGATGATGTTGTGCTGGTTAAAGGTTCGCGCAGGATGCACATGGAGGAGGTCTTTAAAGCCTAATGTTATATTACCTGCTTTATCCTCTGCACGAAATGTTCTCGGTGCTCAATCTTTTCCGCTACATCACTTTCCGCTCGGTGATGGCTGCCCTGACTGCTTTTCTGATATGTCTTATTTTCGGGCCCGGCCTGATAAGAAAGCTTAAAGAATATAAGATCGGCGAAAAAATAAAAAAAGAAGACAGCGTTAAATTGGATGAGTTGCACCGTCATAAGCAGGACACGCCTACTATGGGCGGGATCCTGATATTAGCGGCGATAGTGGTCTCCACATTGCTCTGGGCGGAACTATTAAATAAGTACATATTGATCGCCTTATTCAGTACTGTCTGGCTGGGAGTGACCGGGTTTATTGATGATTACCTGAAACAGGTGAAAAAAAAGCCAAAGGGCCTGAGCGCTGTCGCCAAGTTGACCAGCCAGATTGTTCTGGGGTTGATATTGGGGACGATTCTTTTGCTGGATCCTCATAGCAGCCTGCGCCTGGATGTCCCTTTCTTAAAAGATGTTTCTTTAAACCTGGACGGGCTCTATATAATATTCGTAATCCTGGTGATTGCCGGTTCTTCCAACGCGGTAAACCTTACCGATGGCTTAGACGGCTTGGCAATAGGCATTGTGGTCATGGTATCCATTGCTTTTTGCGTATTAAGTTATGTCTCGGGGAATATGAAGATCAGCGAGTATCTGCTGGTGCCTTTTATCAAGGGTAGCGGCGAATTGACAGTTTTTTGCGCCAGCATATTAGGCGCGGGGCTGGGTTTTCTCTGGTTTAACTGTTACCCGGCGTCAATTTTTATGGGAGATGTGGGTTCTCTGGCTTTAGGCGGCGCCTTAGGGACAGTGGCGTTGTTAATAAAAAAAGAATTGCTCCTGGTGATTGTCGGCGGGATATTTGTCGTTGAGGCAGTCTCGGTGATTTTGCAGGTATTTTCCTTTCGTTACTTTAAAAAACGTCTATTTAAAATAGCTCCCCTGCACCACCATTTTCAATTTTTGAATTGGCCGGAGAACAAAGTAATCGTGAGGTTCTGGATTATTGCCGGCTTGTTGGCGCTTCTGACATTACTAACCCTGAAAGTAAGATAGTGAGAAACACGGATTATTTTAAAAACAAAAAAGTCATCATCGCCGGTCTCGCCCGTTCAGGATTAGCCTGCGCGAACCTGCTTCATGATTTAGGCGCCCGAGTCAGTGTAACCGATAACCAGGATTCCGACGCTACCCGTTTAAATGCCTCTAAGCTCAAATCAAATAATATCAAGTTCGAATTAGGCCGGCATCAGCCGGAATTTTTAAAAGAAAATGAACTGTTGGTGATTTCTCCGGGTGTCCCCAATGAGGCTTTGCCTATTGTCTGGGCAAAGCAGTCGGGGATGCCGGTAATAAGCGAGATAGAGCTGGCATGGATGCTCTGTCCGGCAACGGTTGTTGCGGTTACCGGCTCAAACGGCAAAACTACCGTAACTACTTTGATCGGCAGGATATTAGCGGCAGGCGGGAAGAATGTTTTTACCTGCGGCAATATCGGCAATCCTTTTGCCGGAGAAGTAGAGAAGATGCGGGAAGGTGATTTTGTCTCCCTGGAAGTAAGCTCTTTTCAACTGGAGAATATACAGAAGTTTAAACCGAAAATAGCGGTTGTGCTTAATTTCAGCCCCAACCATCTGGATAGATATAAAAACATACGGGAATATCTTGAAGCTAAAAAACGCATATTTATGAACCAGGACAAATCAGATTATCTGGTTTTGAATTGCGATGACCCGGTGTTAAAAGGATTGGCCAAAGAGGCGCTTTCCCAGGTGGCCACTTTTACTAAAGAAGAAAAATTCAATCCCAACCAGTCCGCAGTTTTAGCGGTCGGCTCGATATTGGGTATAGAGAGGAAGCTGATTTTAGATATATTTAAAGATTTTAAAGGCATCGAGCACCGCATGGAATATGCGGCAGAAATAAATAAAATAAAATTTATCAATGATTCCAAAAGCACTACCGTAGATTCGGCAATGTGGGCATTGGGGAATATCGAGGGCCCGGTGATTATGATTGCCGGCGGTAAACATAAGGGAGTGGATTACGGGGTTATCGAAGATTTGGCGCGGAAAAAGGTCCGTAATCTTATTTTAATCGGCGAGGCGAAAGAAAGGATAAGATCAGCGCTGGGAGAATTTCTTCCTACCGAGGAAGCTGTCAACCTGGAAGAAGCGGTCGAGAAGGCATATAAGAAAGCAAAGCCCGGGGATTGCGTATTGTTCTCTCCGATGTGCTCCAGCTTTGATATGTTTTTGAATTATGAAGAGCGGGGCAGGGTTTTTAAAAGAGCGGTGCAGGATTTGCTAAAAAAAGAGGGATCAAAATGATCCGCAATACCAGGATAAGCCTGTTCACGGTCTCGGTAATTTTGATCTGTATCGGCATCGTGATGATTTACAGTGCTTCGAGTATCTATGCCCTGGAAAGATACAAAGACGGATTCTTTTTCCTGAAGCGGCATATCAGCTTCCTGGCCATCGGGACAGTACTTACTTTCCTGGTGATGCTGGTGGATTATAGAAAATTTAAGAAGTGGTCTAAGCCGCTTTTGATTGTTTCGTTTCTGCTTCTGGTCCTTGTTTTGATACCGGGGTTAGGCAGGGAGGTCGCCGGAGCCCGCCGTTGGTTCAGGTATAAATTCATCAGTTTCCAGCCTTCGGAGTTCGCTAATTTAGCGTTGATAATATATATCGCGGATTTTATCAGCCGTAAAAGCGGGGCACTGAAATCGTTTTTCAAAGGGTTCCTGCCGCCGATGATTGTTTTAGGGGCGACTTCGTTATTGATCCTTATGCAGCCGGATTTAGGCACTACTGTGGCTTTAGGGATAGTGGTGTTTATTATGCTCTTTGTCGCCAGGGTAAGGTTGACTTATCTTTTATCTTTGGTCCTTATCAGCCTGCCGGCACTTTACTTGTTGATATTCAGCGTCCCTTACAGGAGGGCACGTATCCTGGCATTCTTGAGTCCCTGGTCAGACCCTCAGGGCAGCGGTTTTCAAATTATCCAATCGCAGGTCTCCCTGGGTTCGGGCGGGCTATTTGGCGTAGGCCTGGGGCATTCCAAGCAAAAATTATTTTATCTTCCTGCCGCGCATACCGATTTCATTTTCTCCATAATCGGAGAGGAGCTGGGATTAATAGGCACGGTGGGGGTAATCATATTGTTCATGATTTTTATCCAGCAGGGGCTTAAGATCGTAAAAAACGCGCCTGACAAATTCAGTTATTTTCTGGCCTTGGGTTTAATCCTGATGATTTCTCTTAAGGCAATAATAAATATCGGCGTTTCCTGCGGCATACTGCCGACAAAAGGGCTGCCGCTGCCTTTTATAAGTTACGGCGGGTCTTCTTTTATTTTTGATATGGTCAGCGTAGGCATACTTATTAATATCGCGCGCACCGGAGAGTATCCTTAAATGAAAATTTTGGTGGTTACAGGCTCAAGCGGTGGGCATATATTTCCTGCTGTAAGTTTTTTGGACAGCTTGAAGGAAAAATATATTGATTCGGAAGTACTCCTGGTTTTACCGAAAAGAAGTATCATTACCGGAATATTGCCGGATAATTATAAAGTAAAATATATTTCTACTCTGCCTATAGGCCTTAAATTAAATACGAAGAACCTTCTTGCTGGTCTTTCGTTTCTTAAGGGGTCTTTTGAAAGTTTGATCCTGTTGCTCAAATTCAAGCCGGATATCGTGGCCGGATTTGGCGGGATTGATTGTATCCCTCTGGTGATGTTTGCCTGGATTTTCAGGATCAGGACCATCATCCATGAACAAAATGTGATTCCCGGTAAGGCCAATAAGCTGCTGGCGAAATTTGCCGACAAAGTAGCTGTTTCTTTTGAAAGTACCCAGGGTTGCCTGGGGGTCAACCGCAATAAAATAATATTTACCGGTAACCCCAGGCGGGCGCAGCTAAAGAAAGTCGATAGGGCCAGGGCTTTGAGTTTCTTTGGGCTAAGCGATAATAAGTTTACCATATTGGTAATGGGAGGCAGCCAGGGCAGCCATAGCATAAACAGTTGTTTCCCGCTTGCCCTGTCAATGATGCGCGATAAAGATAAACTGCAGGTTATCCATATAACCGGGGTTAAAGACCGCGCGGAATTGGAGGACAGTTACAAAGACATAGAGGTTGATACCAGATTATTTGATTTTTTGAGCCAGATGCAGTATGCTTATAGTATCTCTGATTTAGCTGTCTGCCGGGCAGGGGCGAGCACGATAGCGGAGTTGATGTTTTTCAAGCTTCCGGCAATAATCATTCCTTATTCCTTTGCTTATGAGCATCAGTTGAGCAACGCCAAAGTCCTGGAAAAGACAGGGGCTTGTCAGGTAATCAATGACGGCCAGTTAAACCCGAAGATTTTATGCCAGGCATTGGAAGAGCTTCTGGATGACCGGCAGAGATTAGAGAGCATGCGTTCAGGGTATGATTCTTTTTCGGAAAACGATGCTAACCAGGCGTTGGTTAACGCGGTTTTATCTTTGCATTCATTCTGACAAATGATGAAAAAATATATTTTATGTTTTTGGTTGTTGGCCGGATTTTACGCTGTTTCATCCGCGCAAGATGAAGTCAAATGGAATACCGAAAAGAGCACCCATTTTATCGTGTATTACAAAAAAGCGGCTCCCGATTTCATTAAGCAGCTTATAGAAAGGTCCGAGGAATATTATAACAAAATAGCCGATAACCTGGGGTTCATGAGGTTTAATTTCTGGCTCTGGGATAACCGGGCAAAGATCTATATCTACGATGATGCCAAAGATTATCAAGCCTCCACCGGATATCCTAAATGGTCAGCCGGTTGCGCGATAGCCAGGCTGAAGACGATCAAGACCTTCCCTTATGCCCAGGGGTTTTTTGATACCATACTCCCCCATGAAATGGGGCATATCATCTTCAGGGAATTTGTGGGTTTTGATAATAACGACGTGCCTATTTGGCTTGAGGAGGGAGTGGCTTGTTATCAGGAGGATTTTAAAAGGGCGACGTCAAATGCGATAGTCAAAGACGCAATGAAGAAGGGCATTCTTATGAGCCTGGATAAACTGACTTATTTTGTTTTTGTTGATAGAAACGAGAAAGATAATATTGCGGTCAACCTTTTTTATAGCGAGTCAGTAAGCATAGTCGATTACCTGATTAAAGAATTCGGCAAGGATAAATTTGTGCTTTTTTGCCAGAATTTAAGAGATAAGAAAGATTTAGATAGGGCAGTGGCTTCGGTTTATCCTTTCAGCAATACTGATGAGTTGGACCTGGCCTGGCAGAAACATTTGAAAGATGAGTGAAAGCTACCACTTTATAGGCATCGGCGGTATCGGGATGAGCGGGATTGCCCAGTTGCTTTTACGCGGCGGTTCAAAAGTCAGCGGCTCTGATTTGAAAGACAGCTCAAATATAAAAGAGCTTAAGGCATTAGGGGCGCAGATTTTTATCGGGCATAACCCGGAAAATATAAAAGGCGCCAGCCTGGTCATCTATTCTTCCGCTATCAAAGAAAATAACTCCGAGATCGCCGCAGCTAAGAAGGCCGGTATCCCAATCATAAAACGGGCTCAGGCCCTGGCAAGGCTTATGGGGGAAAAGACGGTTATCACGGTTACCGGCAGCCATGGCAAAACTACTACTACTTCTTTAGTATCATATCTTTTATTGGAGGCCGGGTTGTCTCCTAGCGTAGCTATCGGAGGGATCCTGAAAAATATTGACAGTAATGCCTGCCTGGGAGATGGTAAATTTTTTGTGGCTGAAGCAGATGAATCAGACGGCTCCTTTTTATATTACCGCCCAAAATATTCCATCATCACCAACATAGACCGCGAGCACCTTGATTACTATAAGGAATTCTCCAGAGAGCTGGGTGCCTTCAGGGAATTTATAAATAATACAGAAGAGGGCGGTTGTGTTTTCGCTTGCGATGACGACGCGAATCTAAAAAGCATACTCGCGGGTTATAAAAATAGATACGTGTTGTTCGGAATGAAAGAGAACGCCGATATCTATCCCGGGAATATACAATTCCGCGGGCTTAGTTCAGAATTCGATTGTTACTATAAAAATAAATTCGTAGACAGGTTCGCTTTAAATCTTGGCGGTATGCATAATATTTCTAACGCCCTCTCGGTTATTGCCCTGGGCATGGAATTAGGCATAGGGCTGGATTTTATCAAGAAGACCCTCGGGCAGTATAAGGGCGCCAAGCGTAGGTTGGAAGTCAAATCCGGGGATTCGCAAATAATGGTAGTCGATGATTACGCCCATCATCCTACCGAGATAAAGGCGACCCTGGCCGCGCTGAAGAATTTAAATCCCAAAAGGGTGATCGCCATATTCCAGCCTCATCGTTATACCCGGACCAAAATACTACTGGATGAATTTTCCGCCAGTTTTGATTCGGCGGATTATGTTATTATCACTGATATATACGCTGCCAGCGAGATTCCTTTAGAGGGAGTAAGCGGCAGGCTCTTGAGCGATAAGATCAAAGAACGCAGTCCTTCTAAGGAAGTTATATTTTTAGCGGAAGAAGAAATCATCGGGCAGATATCAGAGATTGCCAGGCCCGGAGATTTAGTGATAACTTTAGGAGCAGGAGACATTGTCAAAATCAGCGATGAATTGGTGGAGAGGGTCAAAAGGTAAAGTCAAGCTTGGCGAACCGTTAAGCAGGCATACTACCTTTAAAATCGGCGGCCCGGCGGAATTTTTTATAAACCCGCAGGATGTCGATGATTTAAAATTATTGATAGCCGGAGCTAAAAAAGAGAATGTCCCGGTTTTGCTGCTGGGCGCGGGAAGCAATATCCTGGCAAGCGACAACGGGGTCAAGGCGGCGGTCTTACAGTTAAATTCACCCTGCTTCAAGAGGATAGTTATTAACGGTGATTGCCTTGAGGCAGGATGCGGGTTGGGGCTATGGCAGCTTGTAGAGGCGGCCAGGCAGCGCGGTTTGTCGGGGGTAGAGTTTATGGTCGGTATCCCCGGGACAGTGGGCGGGGCGTTGGTGATGAACGCCGGTGCCTGGGGAAAAAATATCGCCGGGGTAGTAGAAAAAGTCAGAGTGATGGATTACCAGGGGAAGGTAAGGATTTTAAATAAGAGCCAGATAGAATTCGGCTACCGTACTTCCGATCTGGGGAAGTATATTATTTTAAGCGCTTATTTAAAACTTAATAAAATGGATAAAAAAGAAATTAGTGATAATATAAAGAAGTACCTTAAGCACCGTTTTGACGCTCAGGACAATAGCCTTCCTAACGCCGGCTGTATCTTTAAAAACCCTCCCGGTGAATCTGCGGGTAGATTGATAGACATGTGCGGGTTAAAAGGAAAAAAGATAGGCGGCGCGGTTATCTCCAAGAGGCATGCTAATTTTATATTAAATCAGGGCCGCGCGACTAGCCGCGATGTTTTAGGGCTGGCGGATTTAATTGTAGAGAGAGTGAGCGAGAAATTTAAACTGGACTTACAACCAGAGATAAAGATATGGGAATAAAATATAAATTAGGGAAGATCGGAATCCTGATGGGCGGCCCTTCCACGGAGAGGGAAATTTCATTTAAATCAGGCAAAGCAGTGCATCTTGCCTTGGGGCAGCTGGGCCTTGAAATCGAAGCAATTGATATTGAAACCGATAGCCCGAAAGAGAATAAGCGTTTAATAAAATCCCGTAAAATAGACTGTGCCTTTCTGGCTTTACACGGCCGTTTTGGCGAGGATGGCTCGATACAGGAGATCCTTGAGGCCCTTGAGATTCCTTATACCGGATCAGGCGTCCTGGCCAGCAGATTAGCCATGGATAAGATCGCTTCCCGCCGGGTATTCCAGGCACATGGGCTGAAAGTCCCCCGGTATAAAATATTAAATAAGGCTTCCTGCGGTATGGCGCGTAAGATTTGTGCTGATTTCGGCTTTCCTTTAGTGGTAAAGCCTGCGGCAGGCGGCTCAAGTATCGGGCTCTCCATCATCAATAAAACAAAAGAGCTGGATAAAGCAATAGATTCGGCATTCAGTTTTGATGAAAAGATAATCATCGAAGAATATGTAAAGGGGAGGGAATTGACCGTGGGGATATTAGAAGAGCGGGCCCTGCCGGTGATAGAAATAATCCCCAAAAAAATATTTTTCGATTATGAAGCCAAATATCACGCCGGGTTGACCGATTACATAGTGCCGGCTAAATTAAAAGAAAGCCTGGCCAGGAAAACAAGGGATGCGGCTTTATCCGCGCACAGGCTTCTGGGTTGTTTTGGCTGTTCCAGGGTGGATATTATCCTGGATGAAAGCAACCTGCCTTGCGTCCTGGAGGTAAATACCATACCGGGTTTAACCTCGACCAGCCTTCTGCCAAAAGCAGCCGGCGCCGTGGGCATTCCTTTTGACGAGTTGTGCCTTAAATTGATAAAACTAGCGTATGAAAAAAAATAAATTTATTTTTCCGGTCAAATTATTGATCCTTTTGTTAATAATTTTTCTTGCTAAGTGCTTTATTGTAGGTTATATTTGGAAGAAATCCAGTGCTTCGGATTATTTCAAGATAAAAGAAATCATAGTCAAAGACGCCGATGCCGCAGATCTTTCTTACTTGAAAGGCAGGAATATATTCATCCTTGATTTAAAGAAGGAATCTGAGTATATTTTAGAGTCTTATCCGGGTTATAATAAGATCAACCTGGTTAGGATTTTGCCTAATCGTTTGTTCGTGGATTTTATAAAGCGTAACCCGGTCGCCATGGTAAAATTGTATAAATATTTTGCCTTGGATGAAGACGGAGTGCTTTTTAACGCCTCGGTTCAGCCGGAAGAATCAGGGTTGCCGGTTATCCTGGGGTTGGAAACAAAGATTTTCGGCCCAAAGCCGGGCAGAAGTTATAATATCAGGGAAATCAGCTTTGCCCTGGATACGATTAAAGAGATAAAGAGAAGCAGGGCGCTGAGGAATTACAGGATCAAAAAGCTTGATGTGGCAACCCGGGCTAACGCGGCGGTTTTTATCTCTTTACCCGGACAGAAAGGGGCCCAGGAATCCCTGTTAGAGGTAAGGCTGGGCGCGGATAATATAGAAAATAAAATCGCTATCCTCGACGGCATATTCGCACAGGGAAAGTTTGACCTCTATAAAATAAAATATATCGACCTGAGGTTTAAAGGGCCGGTAGTAAAAAATAAAGATGCTAAATAATTATATTTGCGCGTTGGATATCGGTTCCAGTAAAATCGCCGCTTGCGTCGCCCGGATCAAGAAGAAGCGGGTGGAGAGTTTATTTTTTGAAAGTACGCCCTCAAAAGGGGTTAGGGAAGGTACGATTGTAGATTCCATAGAGCTGGTTAATTGCCTGAGTAAGCTGATGAAGAATTTAAAAGCTAAATCAGGAATAAATATTAAAGTCCTCTATACTAATATCTCCGGGCAAGACATAGTCACAAAACACAGCCGGGCAATCGTGCCGTTGGCCGAAAGAGGCAATAAGGTGATTACCATACCGGATATAGAGAGGGTAAATGATGAGGCCCGGATACTCGGCTCCAGCCTTGAAGAAGAAATCATCCATATGACCCCTACCAGTTATACCATAGATTCAAAGTCCAGCGTGGTAAACCCTCTGGGGTTATATAGCCACAGGCTGGAGGTGGATTTATACCTGACATGCGGAAAATTGTCATCCATACAGAGCCTTAGCCGGGCAATGAACCAGTCCGGTTACGAAATAAAGAAATTATTTTTTTCAGGGTTAGGCACGATTAAAGCCATATTTACCCGGGAATTTAACGAAGGGATAAATTTATTCTGCGACATAGGCAGCGATATTACCGAGATACTGCTTTTTAAAGACGGCGTCTTAAGTGATATTGAAATCCTGCTCCTGGGAAGCAATAACCTGACTGCCCAGATCCAGGATGCCTTAGGGATTCCTTTTGATTTAGCCGAGGACATAAAAAGGTCTTACGGGGCGGTAGGCGACTCTGCCGGGCAGGACGAAGATAAAGAGATACTGGTAAAAAAGAGCAACCTTTATAAGCCGATAAAGCAAAAACTTGTCTCGGAGATAATTACCTCCGGAGTAAAATCGATCTGCGCTAAAATTAAAGATTGTGTGGATAAAAAAGTGGCGAATTATGAAGTGAATAACTTCGTAGTCGCGGGAAGAACGGTATTGCTGGAAGGTTTCATAGAGACGCTGGAAAACACTTTGAGTATTCCGGTCAAGCTAGGCCGTATCAGTAATCCCCAGATACTTTCTTTGGTAAAAGAAGACAGCGCCTTGTCGGGCCAAAAATACCTGATGTACCTGACTGCTTTAGGTATGATCTGTGAGGCGCAAGAGGGCAAACCGGTTATGGCTTTGTCTGCCAGTCAGCCCCCCAAAAACCTTATCCTGAGGTCCATAAATAGATTCAAGGAATTGTATCAGGAATACTTTTAATGAGCGCATGATTAAGGAAAATATCCTTAAAATAAGAGAACGTATTTTTTCGGCATGCTCAAAGAGCGGCAGGGGGTCCAGCCAGGTAACTGTCATTGCCGTAAGTAAGAACAGGGCTGTCGAGCAGATCGAAGAAGCAGCGGCATCCGGCATCGACGATATAGGCGAGAATAAGGTGCAGGAAGCTCTTTTGAAATATAAAAAATTTGCAGCTATTACCGGAGCCTGGAGTATAAAATGGCATATGGTCGGCCATCTGCAGACTAATAAAGCGAGAGAGGCAGTGGGAATTTTTAGCCTGATCCATTCGGTAGACAGCCTGCGCCTTGCCCTGGTGATAGATAAGGAAGCAGCCAGGATAAAAAAAGTCCAGAATATCCTGGTGGAAGTGAATACTTCCGGCGAACCCGCTAAATTCGGGATAAAGCCCGATGAAGCGCTTGAAGCTGTCAAAGAAATTGCCAAACTCAAGAACATAAGAGTAGAAGGCTTGATGACTGTCGCGCCGGTGGTAAATAATCCGGAAGAAGTTCGTTCTTATTTCAGGATGCTCAGGGATCTTAGAGATAGAATCAATCATTCAGGGTTAGTTGGTTACGAGTTACGGGTTTTATCCATGGGAATGACCGATGATTTTGAGGTAGCCATTGAAGAGGGTTCCAATATGGTCAGGTTAGGCAGGGCAATCTTCGGAGGATAAATGGCAAAGTCAATAGGGATAATCGGGTTTGGCAATATGGGCTCGGCGATAGCCGAGCAGGTTAAAACCAAATACGCGGTTTCGGTTTTTGATAAGGACAACAGTAAACTCAAGGGCCTCTCCGGAATAAAAGTGGCGCAGGGCGTTAAAGATTTAGCCGATAAATCCGAGGCGGTGATCCTGGCGGTAAAGCCGCAGGATTTTGGCGCGGTTTTAAAAGAGATAAAAAATTCCGTTAAGGATAAGTTGATAATTTCCATAGCCGCCGGTATTAGTACCAGCCGTATCGAGAAAGCGCTGGGAAAAGCGAGGGTGGTTCGGGTGATGCCTAATATAGGAATAAAGATAGGCGAGTCTGTTACTTGTTTATCCGGTGGCGTTTCCGCTAGCGATGAAGACCTGAAATTTACCAATGAATTATTCGGTTATTTAGGGGTGACCAGGGTCATAGAAGAAAAAATGATGAACGCGGCTACCGCTATTTCCGGCAGCGGGCCGGCGTATATTTTTGATTTTATTGAATCCGATAGCTCTATAAGTCCGGATAATATCCCAGACCACATCAAGCACAATATTATGAAACGGTTAGAACGGGCAGCTGAAGCTGTAGGGTTTAATTCCGAGGATGCTAATTTTCTGGCAGCCGATACCGGCAGTGCCAGCTTTCTTTTGCTCCAGAGAGCTGGATTATCACCCAAGGAATTGAAAGAACAAGTTACTTCAAAAGGCGGCACTACCGAGGCAGCGTTGGCTGTTCTGCATAAAGGCGCCAGCTGGGAGGACGCGGCTGTGGCGGCAATGAAAAGGGCTGAAGAATTATCCAAGAAGGAGTAATCATATGGGGCGTATCGGAATCATCGGCGGCAGCGGGCTGTATAAAATCGAAAGATTAAAAAATTTTAAAAAAGTTTCTGTAAAGACTCCATTCGGCAGCCCTTCAGATAAATTTATGCTGGGGAGCCTGGAGGGCAAGGAAGTGGTTTTCCTGCCTCGCCACGGCGTAGGCCATCATATTTCGCCCAGCAGTATAAATTACCGCGCCAATATTTTTGCCATGAAAAAGCTCGGAGTGGATAGGATTATTTCGGTGACTGCCTGCGGGAGCCTGAGAGAAGAGATGCGGCCAATGGATTTTGTCATGGCGGACCAGTTTGTGGACAGGACTAACCATGCCCGCGAAATGTCTTTTTTTGAGAAGGGTATTGTCGCCCATGTTGAATTTTCTCGCCCGGTTTGCGAAAGCCTCAGGACTGCGCTCTATGATGCAGCTACGGGTTTCGGTTTGAGGGTCCATAACAAAGGCACCTACATCAACATGGAGGGCCCGGCGTTTTCTACCCGCGCAGAGTCTAATCTTTACCGCAGCTGGGGAATGGATATTATCGGGATGACCAATTTCGCCGAGGCAAAATTGGCCCGCGAAGCCGAGATCTGCTATGCCACTTTGGCAGCAGTCACCGATTATGACTGCTGGCACCCAAACCATGAATCCGTGACTATAGACATGGTGATCAAGAACCTGCAAAATAATATTGAAAACTCTAAAAAGATATTATTGGCGGCGATAAAAAAACTCCCCGATAAGAGAAGCTGCGCCTGCGGTGAGGCTTTGAAATTCGCGATTGTCACCGATAAAAAACTAATCCCTGCCAAGACAAAGAAAGACCTGAAGATTATTATAGGAAAATATGTCAAATAACGCTGATTATAAAAATACTTTAAATCTGCCCCAGACCAGTTTCCCGATGAAGGCGGACTTGCCTAAAAGGGAACCGCTTTTATTAAAGGAGTGGTATGACGCCGGAATTTATCAGCTTATCCGCGAGAACTCAAAAGGCAGGCCAAAATATACCCTTCACGACGGCCCTCCGTATGCCAACGGCGATATCCATATCGGCCATGCTCTTAACAAGACCTTAAAAGACATAATCGTAAAATATAAGACTATGCAGGGATTTGATTCTGCTTATGTCCCGGGGTGGGATTGCCACGGGCTTCCTGTGGAGCATCAGCTTTTTAAAGAGTTAAAGATAGCCAAGCATCAGATCCCCCAGCTTGAGTTTCGCAAAAAAGCTTTTGATTACGCCCTGCGTTATGTCGGGATTCAAAAAGAAGAATTCAAACGTTTAGGGGTGTTCGGGGATTGGGAAAATCCCTATTTGACCCTTTCTCCCGAATATGAAGAGGGGATAATCAGTTCCCTGGAAATCCTGGTTGAAAAGGGTTATGTCTACCGGGGCTTAAAACCGGTGAATTGGTGTTTTAGATGCGAGACCGCGCTCGCCGAAGCGGAAGTAGAATACGAGGACCATGCTTCGCCGTCGATATTCGTTAAATTTAAATTAGATGAGAACAAAGATTGCCCGCAGGATTCATATCTTTTGATCTGGACGACCACGCCCTGGACTTTGATTGCCAATGTGGCGGTAGCAGTGCATCCCGGTTTTCGCTATTGCCTGATCAAGACAGAGAAAGGCAACCTGGTCATCGCCAAAGATTTACTGGAAAATGTTTTATCCAAGGCAGGGTTAGAGAAGTATGAGCTCATTAAAGAATTTAACGGCAAAGAATTAGAGGGGTTAGTTTATACCCATCCTTTTGGATTAAGAAAAGGTAAAGTTGTCCTGGCGGATTACGTTTCCAGGGAAGAAGGCAGCGGCCTGGTACATACCGCGCCCGGGCACGGCAATGAAGATTATTTTACCGGCATAAAATATAAACTGGATATCGTTATGCCTGTTGATGCCAGGGGAAAATTTGATGCCGGGGTGGCTGACTTCGCGGGAATGAATGTTTTTGACGCCAACCCGCTGATACTTGAAAAATTGCAAAAAATCGGCGCCCTGCTTTTTTCCGGAAAGATCCAGCATTCGTATCCGCATTGCTGGCGCTGTAAGAACCCGGTTATATTTCGGGCGACAAAACAATGGTTTTTGAATATTGACCATGATGATTTAAGAAAAAAATTGCTTAAGGCCATAGAAAAAGATGTCCGCTGGATCCCTGCGGCGGGAAAAGAACGCATTTCGGCAATGGTCCAATTAAGGCCGGATTGGTGTTTATCCCGTCAGAGGTACTGGGGCGTGCCTATTCCTGCTTTGGTCTGCGAAAAATGCCATGAAGAAACCCTGGAGCCGGCGGTAATCAAAAAATTCGCCGAGTTTAGCTCCAGCGAAGGCTCGGATGCTTGGTTTAGCAGGCAGGTATCGGATTTCATCCCCCAGGGTTATAAGTGCAAACACTGCGGTAATGATAAATTCACCAAGGGTTCTGATATTCTTGATGTCTGGTTTGATTCCGGAGTAAGCTCGCAAGCGGTACTAAAGAAGAGAAAAGAACTGGGATTTCCCTGCGCGTTATATCTGGAAGGTTCTGACCAGCACCGCGGATGGTTCCAGTCTTCGATAATCCCGTCAATCGCGATTGATAATATCCCGCCTTTTAAAAGCGTGCTCACCCATGGTTTTGTCGTAGACGGAGAGGGAAGAAAAATGTCAAAATCTCAGGGCAATGTCATTTCGCCTTTTGAGATTATCAAAGATTACGGCGCGGATATTCTAAGGATGTGGGTGGCCTCTAGCGACTACAATGAAGATATCCGCATTTCCAAGGAGATCCTTACCCGGCTTTCCGAGGCTTACCGTAAAATCAGGAATACCGCCAAGTTCATCTTGAGCAACCTCTATGATTTTAATCCGGATACGGATAGAGTAAGCTGTGAGAATTTCAGGAAAATAGATAAATGGATCCTTTGTAGGATGGAGCATGTTATTTGTTCTGTTACGGACGCTTACGGGACAGAGGCGGCCCCCAGTTTTGAATTCCATAAGGCGTATAAAAGCATCTATGATTTTTGTAACGAAGACCTCTCTATGTATTATCTTGATATGGTAAAGGGGAGGCTTTACACAGCCGGGGCAAAATCCCCTGAGCGCAGGGCTGCTCAAACCGTCATTTATGAAGTTCTGAATACCCTGATAAGATTGATGGCTCCGATCCTGGTGTTTACTTCTGAAGAGATATGGCGGGCTTTACCCAAAGAGAAAAAATACGCCTCTGCGCTAAGTGTGCATCTTTTGGATTTCCCGCGCGGCATTGCTTCCGGCGGCAAAGAGAATATAGGCGAAGAATTAAAGGGTATTATAGAGATGATCCCGGATGTGGCTAAGGCGCTGGAAGAGAAACGTAGCGCCGGCTTGATCGGCAGTTCCTTCGACGCAAAAATAAATCTATTGACAAACAGTGAAGAACGTTATAAATTCTTAACGAGCTTGAAGAACGATCTTTCTGAGATTTTTAAAGTTTCACAAGTTGAGATTACCTTAGGCAAGGATTTGCCCAGGGTGGAGGTCAGCAAGGCAGAGGGGGTCAAATGCGCGCGTTGCTGGAATTATTCTCAATCTGTGGGGAGCAATAAAGAACATCCCTTAATCTGCGAGAACTGCCTAAAGGCCATGGGAGGAATTTAAATTGAGAAAGAAACTGAATAAAAAGGAATTAAACGAATTCAAGAAGCTTGTTATAAAAAAGAAGGATGAGGCTCTTGATGAAATAAAACATATCTCCGAGGATACGCTTAAGAAATCACAGAAAGAAGCCTCCGGCGATATATCCGGTTATACCTACCATATGGCTGATGTAGCCACAGACACCTATGACAGGGAGTTTTCCCTGGGCCTGGCCTCCAACGAAAGGACATTCATATACGAGTTGGATGATGCCCTGAAGAAAATAGAAGACGGCACTTTTGGCATCTGTGAAGATTGCAAGACCGCGATTTCTAAGACCAGATTAAGGGCCGTGCCTTATGCGCGCCTCTGTGTCAAGTGCCAAGAAAAAAAGGAAAAGAAATAAAATCTCTTATCCGATGATTCTCATCATCGTATCAGTAATCCTTTCCCTGGATCAGCTCTCAAAGTTTATCGTTACCAGCAATGTATCGTATTTTCAGCCCGTCCCTGTAATAAAGAATTTTTTTTATATTTCTCTTGTCCATAACCGGGGCGCGGCTTTTGGCATCCTGAAAAATCAAACCCCTTTATTCATATTTACCTCGATATTAGCTATAATCCTGATCATCCTTAACCTGAAAAGCGGCAAGAACGGGAAATCTTACAGCATATTCCTCAGTCTTATCCTGGCCGGCGCCCTGGGCAATCTTATCGACCGGGTTTTTTTCGGTTACGTTATCGATTTTCTTGATTTTCGGATATGGCCGGTATTTAACGTTGCCGACAGCGCGATAACCATAGGCGCGGTACTGTTGGCCTGGAACATATTATTTGATAAAAAAAATGTATCCCTTCATCTGTAAAATAGGCCCCTTTACCATTTATTCATACGGCTTTATGCTTGCTTTGGCTTTTGTAGTGAGTTTGGTCCTTATCAGGGAGCAGGCCGGCAAGAAGGGGGTCAATTTTGACTTGATCTTTAACCTGTCTTTCGTGGCTTTTGTTTTTGGCATAATCGGTGCCCGGGTTTTTTATATAGGAGAAAATCTGCGTTATTATTTTGAAAACCCTTTAGAGATGATCATGTTGCAGCACGGGGGTATGTCCTGGTTCGGCGGATTGATATCGGGGACCTGGGCGGGCACTATATTTTTAAAGAAGAAAAAGGCAGCGATTTATCCGACATTGGATTCCATCGTGCCGTATGTTGCCTTATCCCAGGCCATAGGCAGGATAGGCTGTTTATTGAACGGCTGTTGTTACGGCAAGCCCTCTGAATACGGACTTTATTTTCCGGTCCATGACGCGGTGTTGATTCCGACGCAGATTTATTCTTCACTGATCATGATCTTGATATTTGTTATTTTAAGGTTTCTGCAGGACAGGCCGCACAAAGCAGGCCAGATCCTTTTTGTCTACCTGTTATTATATTCAGTGAAGAGATTTTTTATTGAATTCTGGCGCGATGATAACTCGGTAATTTTTTCCGGTGTCACTCTCTTCCAACTCCTGAGTATCGCAATATTCTTCCTTTCCATAATAAAGCTTATCTCAATTAACAAATCAAAATAAATGCAAGAACATAAGATAAAAGTTTCTTCGCAGGAAGCGGGCAAGCGTTTAGATTTGTTCCTCCTGGATTTTTCTAAGAGCAGGAGCCTGGGGTTTTCCCGGACGCTGATCCAGAAGTTGATTTCTGACGGTAAAGTTAAGCAGGCAGGCTCAGGCCCGATAAAAGCGAATTACAAAATAAAGGCAGGAGATGAATTCAGCGTCCAGCTTGATGAAAAAAAGAAAAATACCCTGGAAGCGGAAGATATGCCTTTAGATATTGTTTACCAGGACCAGGACCTGGCGGTGATAAATAAACCGGTGGGTTTAGTGGTCCATCCGGCACCGGGGAATTACCAGCATACATTAGTCAACGCCCTGCTGAAACATTTGAAGGATTTATCAAATGTCAATCCTCAGAGGCCCGGTATAGTGCACAGGTTGGATAAGGAGACCTCCGGGCTTTTAGTCATCGCCAAAAATAATTTCGCCCATCTCTTGCTGGCAGAGCAGTTCGCCAAGCATACCATCAAACGCAGGTATCTTGCTCTGGTAAAAGGTAGGATGGAATTTGATGAAGATGTCATTGAATTGCCTATCGGCAGGCACCCTTTTAAAAGAACAAATATGTCCGTGGAGTTTAGCAAAAAATCCAGGTACGCCAAGACGCATTACCGTACTTTAAAACGCGGGAAAGATTTTAGTTTTCTGGAATTGGAGCCTTATACAGGCAGGACCCATCAGTTAAGGGTGCACCTGGCTTTTATAGGCCATCCTATTTTGGGCGATGCCAAATATGGCAAGAATACCCAGTTCAGCCGCCTCGCCCTGCATGCTAAATCCATCGGTTTTACCCACCCCCGCAATAATAAATTCATAGAGTTTTCTTCTGATACACCTCCAGAATTCACCAATTACCTAGGGCAGAAAGTATAATGCTGGCCCACTGCGAAAATCGCCTGGTTTTGGCAGGAAAAGTGAATTATCGCTAGTCGATTTTCTTGAAATAAAAATATAGCTTGACTTTTATATGCCGGATGATAAAATAAATTCAAATATAGTATAATTTATTGGTATTCAAGAGGTTCGAAAGGAGGAAGAATGAGTGACAAAATTAAATCGCCTATATTGTTGTTAATCGTTTTAATAGTAGTCTCCTTATCTTTAGCGGGCGGTGTATTTTACATGCTGCAAAAAGAGCGCGCCAAGAGTGTCTCCCTCCAGGAAGAATTGGATGATGTAAAAATGAAGCAGAAAGTCACCGAGGCGAAGCTTGATGAGTCCAAAAAAACCATTTCTGGGTTAGAAGTGAAAATGCAGGAAGCCAAAATCCAGATTGATAAAATAAACAACGAGTTGGCGCAGGAAAAGGCTGCTAGGGAAGATGCCCTGAACCAGCTTACCCAATTAAAATCAGAGCTGGACCAGCAGAAAACCCTGAGGGCAGATTTAGAAAAGAAGTTGGGCTCTGCCCAAAAGGTCACAGAAAAAATACAGACCCAGTTGAAGGATTTATCGTCGAAGAAGACTGAACTGGAGAAAAAGATTAAAGACCTGGAAGCCCAGGCTAAAAACGCGCAGGACGAGGGGGTAGAATTAGGCACGGTAATAGTTACTCCTGAAACCAGCGTTGTTGTGCCGACTCAGTCCGCTAAACCGGGGTCAGAAAAACAGGCAGCCGCCGCTAAGCCCGCAGGAAAACAGCCGGTTAAATCTGCTTCCGAGGGTAAAGTGCTGGTGATAAACAAAGATTATAATTTCGCAGTCATAGATTTAGGCGCCAAAGACGGAATAGAGATAGGCAATACTTTTACCGTCTTCCATGGCAACAAGAATATCGGCGAAGTAAAAGTGGAAAAAGTGCATGACTCTATGGCAGCCGCCGGATTTGTCAGCCCGGATATAAAAGATAAGATCAGCGAGGGTGATAAGGTCGTGCGCAAGGCCAAATAATAATGGGGTCTTTTTCAGTCAGGCCTGCCTCTTGCGTTAAGGGAAAGTTATCTTTTCTAGGCGATAAGTCGATAGCTCACCGTTCTATAATCTGCAGTTCTCTTTCTACGGGAAAAACTGTTATTAAAAATTTCCCTGCCAATCAAGATTGCCTCAATACACTGAAAGCCTTAAAAAAATTAGGGGTAAAAATCACCCAACGTAAGGAAAGCAAGAATTTATTAACGCTTACTGTCTTTGGAAAAGGGCTTTATGGGTTTAAAAAACCCAAGAGCCCTATTTTTGTCGGTGAATCCGGGACCACCTTGAGGATCATGCTGGGAGTTTTAGCCGGCCAGGATTTTCAGGTTAAGATATTTGCGGCCAGGTCTCTTTCTCAGAGGCCGATGTTACGGGTAGCAACGCCGCTAAGAATGATGGGAGCTCAGATTTGCGCGGTAAGAAAGAAATCGCCTGATGGAAGAATAGATGAGTACCCCCCGATTACGATTAAGGGAGGCAATCTGAATCCTATTAATTACAGGATGCCGGTTGCTTCCGCTCAGGTGAAGTCAGCCATTTTGTTTTCCGGCCTATACGCCAAAGGAATAACCCGGGTAAAGGAATCGGTAAGTACCCGAGACCATACTGAGAGGATACTGAAACTATTTAAGGCAGGTATAAAAGTCCAGCAAAATCAGATACTTATAAAAGGGAGAACGAGGCTGGTTTCTCCCGGGAATATCTACGTGCCGGGGGACATATCTTCGGCCGGATTTTTTATGGTGTTGGCGAGCATATTGCCGGGTTCGGAAATTATCATAAAGAACGTAAGCCTGAATCCTTCGCGCTCAGGTATAATCAGGGTTTTAAAAAAAATGGGCGCTAATATCCGGGAATTGTCCAGGAGCCACAGTGTAGAGCCTATGGGGGATCTATTGATAAAGAGCAGCCGGTTAAAAGGGATAACCGTGAAGAAAGAGCTGATTCCTTCGTTAATAGATGAGATACCCATACTTATGGTAGCTGCTTGTTTTGCCCGCGGGAAGACGGTATTTGAAGGCGCCCAGGAGTTGCGGGTCAAGGAAACCGACCGGGTCAATTCGATGTCCAAAAATTTAACAAAAATGGGGGCTAAAGTCAGGGTATCTGGCGCCAGTGGTTCGGAAAAGATAATTATAGATGGTGTAAAACAGCTTAAAGGAATTAGAGTTAAGAGTTTTGGCGACCACCGCACCGCTATGAGCATGGTTGTTGCGGGAATGGCTGCATCCGGTAAGACTTGCATAGATGATATTGCCTGTATTAATAAATCCTTCCCCAATTTCTTAGGCCTCATAGCCTCTTTAAAGCGATAAAGCCCAAAAATAACTTTACTTTTTATTTGACATAGGGTTTAATCTCTGATAGAATTGCCAATACTAACCTAAGGAGCCTGCCTGGACGCAGGCAGGGAGATAGAAAGATGGGAAAATTTAAATATATAGTAAAAAAGATAGTTAATTATATATTAGCCTTATTTTCCAATGATATAGGTATTGATTTGGGTACGGCTACTACCCTTGTTTATGTAAAAGGGGAAGGGGTGGTGCTTTGTGAGCCATCAGTGGTAGCTGTAGAGCGCGGCACCTCTCATGTTCTGGCGGTGGGAGAAGAGGCAAAGAGGATGTTAGGCCGCACGCCCGGAAATATCATTGCCATAAGGCCGATGAGAGACGGAGTAATCACGGATTTTGAGATAACTGAGGCGATGTTGCGGCATTTTATCAGAAGAGTGCGCCATCGCCGTTTTCAGATAAGGCCAAGGATTGTTATAGCCATCCCTTCCGGTATTACCGAAGTGGAAAGGCGCGCGGTTAAAGAGTCCGCCGAGCGTGCCGGCGCAAGAGAGGTCTATTTGGTAGAAGAGCCGATTGCCGCGGCAATCGGGGTGGGCCTGCCTATCCAGGAGCCGATAGGAAATATGATAATCGATATCGGCGGAGGCACTACGGAGATAGCGGTTATCTCTCTGTCCGGGACAGTTTTTTCCAAGTCTATCCGCATCGGCGGAGATGAAATGAACGAAGCGATCATCGAGTATCTGAAAAAGACCTATAATCTGATGGTGGGAGAACGTACCGCCGAAGATATAAAGATAAAAATCGGCTCAGCTTATCCTTTGGAAGAAGAGATGACCCTGGAAGTAAAAGGCAGGGACCTGGTAGCCGGTTTACCTAAGACCGTGACCATAACTTCCGAAGAAGTAAGAGAAGCGCTGCAGGAACCCCTGCGCGCGATATTAGAAATAACCAAGATATCCCTGGAGAGGACGCCTCCGGAATTAGCCGCGGATTTAATAGACCATGGTATTGTTATAGCCGGCGGCGGTTCATTGTTAAGGGGGCTAGATAAAATAATCTCCGAAGAAACAGGCCTTCCCGTGCATATCGCGGATGATCCCATGACAGCTGTTGCCAAAGGCACAGGTATTATTTTGAATGAAATCCGCTATCTTAAAAAAGTCACCGTCGGCATAAAATCAGAGATGCACCTTTAACTTCCTCAGATAGAATGTGTTTAATCTCAAAAAGAAAAGTTTAGTTTATTTAATCAGCGTTGTTTTATTGCTCCTGTTTATCTCTGGATTAGTCCCCGCCCTGAGAGATCCTCTCTTAAATATTTCGGAATACCCGCTTAAATTTTTGTCTTTAATTAAAAATGAATTGTCAGGCATGGTTTTCTACCACCGTAACTTTATCCAGAACGAAAGGATGAAGAAAGAGGCGGATTTATTAAAGCAGAAAATCAATAACTTAAGGGAAGCCGCCCTGGAAAACGCGCGCCTGAAGAATATCCTGCGTTTCAAACAAAAATCTTCTTATAAGGTTATTGCCGCCGCAGTTATCGGCCGTTCTCCGGACAGCTGGTCATCAATGATCATTATTGATAAGGGAAGCTCCAGCGGTATAAGGCCCGGGATGGCGGTGATCACTTACCTGGGTTTGGCGGGCAGGGTTATTGAAACTACCGGGTCAGTCAGCAAAATAATGCTTATAAATGACCCTGACTTCGGCGTTTCCGCCGTAGTCCAGCGCAGCCGCCAGGAAGGCCTGGTATCCGGTACTCTGGGGAACTATTTAATAATGAGATACCTGCCTAAAGACGCAGACATCAAAGTTTCCGATTTGATTGTTACTTCGGGCCTGACCGGTAAATATATAAAAGGGCTGCTTATCGGAATAGTAGTTGAGATCGGCGATGAGTTTTCGGGCTTAAGCCGTTATTGCCTGATAAAGCCTGCGGTCAGCTTATCTAATATTGAAGAAGCACTGATAGTCGTCCCATGAAAAAATGTTTTTTTTTGCTGCTTATCCTTACCGCGGTATTTCTTGAAGTATCCATTTTGAATTCCTTCAGGATTTTCAACGTAAAGCCCAGCCTGCTTTTGATTTTGGTAGTGATTGCCAGCCTTTCTTTTGAGTTGAGGTGGGCTCTTTTCTTCTGCATCCTAGCCGGAGCGTTGAAAGATATATTCTGCGTTAATATCTTCTGTTGGAATGCCCTGATGTTCGCCTTGCTGTGTTTCCTGATCTCAAAATTATCCCGTGAGATAACCGTCGATAATTATTTAGTCTCTATCATCCTGGTTTTTTTTGTGGTATTTTTGAGTGATATTATTGTCAGATTGGCTTTTGCTTATTCGGGCAAGTATATCCCTTTAGGTATTTTTCTGCGCACCGCTTTCTTTGAGTCTTTGTATACCATGTTGGTGGCTCCTTTGGTCTTTAAGGTCGTCAAACCGGAATTCTATTTATCCCCCTTCGCATAAGGCTACGTGCATGCGCGTGGATGAATGCGAAGAAAGAGTTGCTTCGGGGGATTTCACTGGATGGGCAAGCCCGTGGGGGTGTTCAAAATATGGACAGGGAAAAAATTGTCGGCATAGCGGTAATTTTTATGTTTTTATTATTGGGCCTTGGCGTTTTGAACATTGAGGTTATACAGAGCAGGCAATACAGGGAGCTTAGCAATAAGAACTGCCTGAGGTTAATACCTCAGGTCGGCGCGCGCGGGATAATCTTTGATTCCGAAGGCGATATTATTGTTGATAATAAGCTTTCCTATGATGTGATGCTGCTGCCTCAGAATACAAAACAGCCGACGCAGGTATTAAACAGCGTATCCGGTATTTTGGGAGCGAGCCCCGATAATTTAAAAAAAGCCTTTAACGAAGGATTCATAGCACCTTCCGTACCCATTACCATTGCCAAAAATATAGATATAAAAAAGGCCATTGCCCTGGAAGAACTTAAACTCGACCTTCCCGGAATAATCATCCAGCCCCGCCCCCAAAGAAGATACCCCTACGGAAAACTTGCCAGCCACGTCCTGGGCTATGTCAATGAAATTGACCGTTGGCGCCTGACAAAATTGGAAGACTATGGGTATAAAACAAAAGACATAGTAGGTTTTGGCGGCGTGGAAGAGAAGTACGACTATTATCTGCGCCAGGAAGAAGGAGGATTATCGGTTGAGGTAGACCATCAGGGAAGGTTTATGCGTGTGTTAGGTTTTAAGCCGCCGCGCAACGGCAAAGATATGCAGTTGACTTTGAATATAAAGATACAAAAAATAGTGGAAGATATGCTCAGGGATAGAAAAGGCTGCGTTGTGTTGATGGACCCTTTTAGCGGCGAGATCGTTGCCATGGCAAGTTCCCCTGATTTTAACCCCGCGGTATTTGTAGACAAGGCAAGTTCTTCAATTCTCGATCTTTTCAATGACTCCCGTTCCCCCTTAATAAACCGGGCTATCAGCGCTACTTATCCGGCGGGTTCGGTATTCAAGGTGATAGTGGCGGCCGCGGCATTAGAGACCGGGAAGATCAATCTGCATACTACTTTTCTCTGCCAGGGGGGTACGCTTGTGGGGAATAAGGAATTTGCCTGTTGGAACAAACACGGCGAGCAGGATCTGACCGCGGCGATTACCCATTCCTGCAATGTTTTTTTCTATAAAACGGGGTTGATGGTCGGCCCCCAATCCATACATGATTATGCGGTTAAATTCGGTTTATCAAAACCCACTTCGATCGACCTGCCTTATGAGGCCGCAGGGTTGATTTCTTCTCCCTTATGGCAGAAGATCCATAAATTCAGGAATTGGTTTCCCGGCGATACCGCAAATTTTTCCATCGGGCAGGGGGATGTCCTGGTCAGCCCTTTGCAGATGGCGCGTGTGTACGCGGTATTCGCAAATAAAGGTTACCTGGTGAAGCCTTATGTTGTCAAGGCGATAGAGTCAAAAGATATTTCTGCTGATCAGAGAGAGATAGAAAAAGTCCCTTTAAAAAACAGCACCATTGATTATATAAGGCAGGGGTTAAGAAACGTGGTTTCTAATACCGGCGGCACGGGAAATGTTTTATCAACCCTGCCGGTTTCGGTTGCCGGTAAGACCGGCACTGCCCAGGCTCCCAACGGGCAGCCGCATGCCTGGTTCGCCGGTTTCTTCCCTTATAAGAATCCCAGGTTTGTTATCTGCGTCTTCCTGGAAAGAGGAGGCCCCGGTTATCTCTCCTGCGTATTGGCAAAAGAAATAATACAGGAGATGAGCGTACAGGGCTTGATTTAAAGCGATGAGAAATTCTTTTTTCATAATATTAATAATCGTTATTTTGATCTGCCTGATGGGCGTGTTGTGCATCTATAGCAGCACTTATCAGAAAGAAGGCAGGTTTTGGCAGACGATTTACGGCCGTCAGTTACTCTGGATGGCGATAGGGTTGGTTTTTTTCCTGATTATGTCCCAGATGGATTACCGGCGGCTTTGGGATTGGACATATATATTTTATGGGTTGGCATTATTTTTGCTGCTTTTGGTTGTTGTCCTGGGGGTGGCCCGTTTGGGCGCCCAGCGCTGGCTTAAGATCGGCTGGTTTAATTTCCAGCCTTCGGAATTTTCCAAATTGATCATCGTGATATTCTTAGCAAGATACTTCAGCGGTAAATCCCTGGATAATGTTTCTTTGTCGACATATAAGTTCGGAATATTCCGCGGCCTTATCCTGCCTTTTATGCTGGTGGCTGTCCCAATGGGATTGATTATTGAACAGCCGGATTTGGGCAGCGGCGTAATGATACTGTTTTTATTCATAGCCGTGCTTTTTGTGACCGGGGTAAAGCTAAGGTATATTTTTATATTTTTATTGCTGATTACTTTGCCGCTTCCTTTCTTTTGGCATCTCCTGCGTGATTATCAGAAGGAGAGGCTGATGGTATTTCTAAATCCCAATATAGACCCGCTGGGAGCAGGCTATACCATAATCCAGTCTAAGATCGCCATTGGTTCAGGCGGTTTCTTTGGGAAGGGCTGGCTCTCCGGAACGCAAAGCCAGCTGCATTTTCTGCCCGAGTCCCACACTGATTTTATCTTTGCCACCTTCGCGGAAGAATGGGGTTTCCTGGGGAGCGCACTATTGATACTTTTATATTATTTTTTAATCAGGGAGGGGATACTGATCGCCCGGAGGACTTCCGATTATTTCGGAAAATTGCTGGCCTTCGGGATATCTTTGATGTTAGCCATACAAGTTTTTACGAATATCGCCATGAATATGGGGCTTGCCCCGGTGGTGGGGCTGCCTTTGCCTTTGATGAGTTACGGCGGCTCTTCTGTCCTGGTGACTCTCATATCGCTGGGGATACTGGCAAATATCAATAAAACCAGAACGGTATTTTGATGGTAGAAGATATTTTATCACAGGTAAATAAACCCGGCCGTTATATCGGGAATGAATGGAATTCCCCAAAGAAAGACTTTGGCCGCGCCGGCCTGAAGTTTGCCTTATGCTTTCCTGATTTGTACGAAATCGGGATGAGTAACCTGGGCTTGAGGATTATTTACGGGATGATCAATAACCTCCCCGGTGTTGCCTGTGAAAGGTTTTTCTCTCCGGCAAGCGACATGGAAAAAGTTTTACAGGACAACAATATGGAGATTTTTTCCCTTGAGTCTAAGAGGCCGCTCAGGGAATTTGATATTGTCGGGTTCTCATTAAGTTATGAATTATGCTATACCAATGTTTTGAGTATGCTGGCGCAGGGGAGAATCCCCCTGCAAGCATCTATCCGGGATTGTTCATACCCTCTGGTTATCGGCGGAGGGCCTTGCGTGATGAACCCGGAACCGATGCACGAATTTTTTGATTTGTTTGTCATCGGGGAAGCCGAAGATGTGCTCCTGGAAGTATTAGATGCCTACGGAAAGCTAAAAGATAAATTTAAAAATTCACAGATAAGCAAACGCGATTTATTAGTCATCCTATCCGGTATCGAAGGGGTATATGTCCCTTCTTTGTATGAAGTAGTTTATGAGCCATCGGGAAAAATAAAGGAATTTAAGCCCAGCCAGGATGGCCTGCCTGTCAAAATCAAGAAGCGCTTTGTCAAAGATTTAGACAAGGCGTATTTTCCTCTGGAATGGCTTGTGCCTTATATCGAGATAGTACATGACCGGATCACTCTGGAGATAATGCGCGGCTGTCCGAACAGGTGCAGTTTTTGCCAGGCGAGGAGCCAGTATTTTCCATTCAGGCAGCGTAATGCTGATAATGTGTTAAACCTGGCTTTCAGCACCTATAAAAATACCGGTTATGAAGACATATCTTTGTGCGGATTGTCTGTGAGCGATTACTCCGGGATGGAAGGATTGTTAAAAACCCTGGTGGATTATTTTAAGGAAAAGGCGGTAAGCGTATCTTTGCCTTCGATAAAGCCCAAGGTCATGGTCGGAGAGCTTTCTTCGCTGATTGCCACTATTAAAAAGACCGGCCTGACATTTGCCCCTGAAGCGGCTACGGAAAAATTACGCAAGGTCCTGAACAAGGATTTTGATACCGAAGAATTTTTTCATGCCATAGAACGGGCATATCTTTCAGGTTACCAGCATATAAAACTTTATTTTATGATCGGGCTTCCTTCTGAAGAGGACACGGACCTGGACGGTATCATAGATTTTGCCAATAGTGTTTCACGGGCCAGGGCTAAAGTTGGCAAGCCTCCGGCGCAGGTAAACCTGAGCGTCAATACTTTGATCCCCAAGCCGCATACTTCTTTTCAGTGGCTCAAGATGCAGGATTTTGAAGGCATAAAATATAAGCAGGATTACCTTAAGAAAAAAATAAATAACAGAAGGTTGAAGATAAGTTTCCATAACCGCTCCACGAGTATCCTGGAAGGGGTGCTTTCCCGCGGGGACAGGAGATTGAGCCGGGTAATCCTCGCCGCTTTTAACAAAGGAGCAAGATTTGACGCCTGGGACAGCCATTTTGTTTTCGAAAGATGGCAGGATGCATTTAATGAATGCGGGGTAGATTACAATTATTATTTAGGGGAGAAATCAAGAGATGAGATTTTGCCTTGGGATTTCTTGGATGTCGGAATAAGCAAAGAAGCCTTAAGGGCGGAATTCGATAAAAGTATTGATATATAACGGGATAAGGGGTATAATTACTCAAGGTTTTTTATAACTTATATCCAGGGAGGTAAAAATGGCTAAGCACAATGACAGTTCTCTTGTTTCAAAAGGTATCCGGTATAAATTAAAGATAGCTTTTTCTTTGATGTCTATTCTGCCGCTTCTGGTCTGTATGTATCTGGTTTCAAATTACATCCTGCCCAGCGCCGGACTGAGGGTAGACATAGCCTTGGCTATAGCGATAAGCATTTTTATCGCTGTCATCGGGTTTTTTGTAATAAAAGAGGTGTTTGACCGCATCTTGTCGGTTACCACCGAAGCAAAATTAATCGCAGCCGGTGATATCAGCCGTAAGGTGGACCA
>Ga0247841_10003249_pt1 | contig 30615 bp, 18 predicted proteins | sample LaCruzMarch2015__2_FD_192410 | JGI IMG/M metagenome (GOLD analysis project Ga0247841, IMG submission 192410) | Freshwater microbial communities from meromictic Lake La Cruz, Castile-La Mancha, Spain - LaCruzMarch2015_18m | ecosystem: Environmental > Aquatic > Freshwater > Lake | place: Spain... | reverse complement strand
GCGACCGGTGCCATGAGGGGGAATCTGATATTCCAACAAACGGCCGGCCAGGAACCCAAGTTCAGTATGGACCTTGAGGCCCCTCAGCCCGGCGGAGATATCCAGGCCCGGTTTTTTGACCTCTTCCTTCCCTATCTTCCGGCTTCCCTTCAAAAACAAAAAGTCGAGAAAATCTCCAAAAGCCAAAAACTAGTCCGCTACGATCAGGCCGCTTTGAAGGTCAGCCTTCCTCAAAGCGACCAATTAAAAATTCTCCTACAGATCTTTGTTCCGGCTTATAATCTTAAGCTGACGTTAAACGTGTTTATAAAAACCGATCAAAAAGACGCGTTCTCACAGATCGCCCAGCTTATGGGATTCATTGCCTGATTATCAATATTTTTCGACTTGGAAATCAGTGCAATCCAAGTCAACCGTAAAAAAATTAATCAATGACTTGGATGAGGTGAAATAATGAGACCTATCATGAAAAAAACAGCATTGTTACTGGCCGTGCTTGCCATCACCGGCTGTACCGTCAAGGCCGTGGGAGATCCCAACCGTCCCATTACGATCAACGCGAATGTCGTGGTGGATATCCGGGGCCTCAAACAGACCGCCACTAATATTGAAGATATGGTCGCACAGGGAGCCATGAAATGAACCGTCATATTCTGAATTTCAAGGAGGGTCTCGCCATGAGACAAATCTATACTTTCGGACTCGCCGTAGTTCTAGTGATCCTGGCTGTTGCTTCGAACTGCTTCGCAGCGGATTATGATTACAAAACCATGACACCGGATATTGAAAAGGCCCTGAAAAACCGTCAGTCACGGTATTACCAGCTTCAAAGCCTTAAACAGGAAGGTGTGATCGGAGAGAACAACAAGGGTTATATAACCGATTTGAAAAATAACGCCACGGCCGCTACGTTGACCGCCGCCGAAAACCGGGACCGCCGTGTTCTTTACGAAGCACTTGTGGAACAGAACAAGCTCGGCAACACGGGACTTCTGGAAGTCCAGAAAGCCTTCGCCGAAGTCCAGAGCCAGAAAGCACTCGCCGGAGACATGGTGCAATCCTCATCAGGCGATTGGAAACGGAAATAATACAGGGACTGGGGACTCGCCCCTAGGGACTCGTTTGAGTTCTCGTTTTTTTACGAATCCCGAGTCCCGAGGAACGATTGTTTGTTTTAACGCACCGTTTTATAGATCTCGCGTATCCCTTTAGTCGTTTCCTGATATTCCACGGCATCGGTGATCAGGGATTTTTCGCCCAGTGGTAATTTCTGGAATTCCTTCCGGATGGCCTTCATACGTTCTTCCGTGATTGGACGGGACTGGTAGTAATCAAGAAAATAAGGCGCCATTTTCTCCCCGGCTCTCAGAAAATGCTCCTGCACATCCATCAAGGCCTGCGGGTCATACCCGGTCTTCATCAGATACTTCATGGCCGCAGCATCACTCCCCAACAGCCTTTCCCCAGGTGTCTTGAACGTGCTTTCATTATAAACCTGTAAAAGAACAAGACCCAAACTTGCCAAAGAACCCAGAGGCCCGAACATCGGCCCCACCTGCGAACCGATCTGGGCCATAGCATTGATCGCATCATCACTTTTTGTAAAACGTTTATCGGCATATTGTTGCTCCGCGATCTCGTGTGCGAGCACTGCAGCGAGTTCCGCTTCGTTCTCAAGAAAATTCAGCATGCCGGTCGTCATGTAAACATAACCTCCCGGGGCCGAAGTTGCGTAGATCTTTTCACTGTAAAGGATCGTGAACCGGTATTGGAGATCGTGACGTTTAGCCTGGGCCGCAAGCGATTGCCCCAGGTCATTCACATATTTCACGATTTTGGGATCTGTGTAGGGATAAAAGGACGCGAGGATCTCGCGATGGATCTGGGCACCGACCGCCTGTTCGCTGGAGGCGGCACTTTCCCGGGCGATCGCCTCCGTATCCAGACCTCTTTTCTCCGGCGTCGCACAACTATTCAGAAGGATCAAACCGCCGAGAAGCAGCGGGCAAAACTTCGGAAAGTTCTTCAAGTCAAAATCCTTCTTGAACTTAGATGAAGTTTCGAGATACGATGAACTTCTTCAAGCGCCCATAGCTCAACTGGATAGAGCATCAGCCTTCGGAGCTGAGGGTTGCAGGTTCGACCCCTGCTGGGCGCGTTTCACCTCAAGGGTCAAACACCTCGCCTCTGGAACTTCTTGAATGTTCCGTACGGCAAGGCATCTTCCTAATTTTTCACTCTCACCCCTGAATTTTTGAACACCAGCGCCAAGGCGCCAAGATTGCCGACATGTCCTTTGAGCTGGGACCGGACGATCCTTACCGTACGGAACGACTCGGGCCAGGCATGCTGCTTTGCGCTTTTCATCATCGTCGCCCAGAAAATCTTGTGCGCGGATTTCAGGACTCCGCCGCCGATCACGATCTTCTCGGGATTCAGGACATTCAAAAGGTTCGCGATGCCGATCCCGAGGTAATAACCCGCCTGACGATAGCTTTCGATCGCAAGCTTGTCCCCTTCGCGCGCGGCCATGCCGACCTGTCTGGCACTCACTTTTTTATTTCCCTCGAGAAATTTCCAAACCTTTGTGTTCTTTTTAGTCATACGCTCCCGCACAAAATTCCCGATCGCAGTCCCGGAAGCATACGCCTCAAGGCATCCTCTTTGCCCGCAATTGCATTTTCGTCCTTCGGGAACAATGCTCATGTGACCGATCTCACCTGCCACGAAACCGGCACCTTCATAAAGCTGTCCATGAACGATGATACCGCCGCCCACACCGGTGCTGACGGTGATATAAATAATGTTTTTGGAATTTCTCCCGGCGCCAAAAAAACTTTCACCCAAGGCCGCGGCGTTGGCATCATTGGCAAGATACACGGGAAGCCCGGTCGTTTTTTTGAGAATGTGTCCTAACGGAAGCCCCGCCCATCCGGGAAGATTCGGGGACCTGGGAAGGGTCCCTTTCTGCGTATTCACGGCACCCGGACAACCGACGCCGATCCCGAGGATCTTTTTGGGAGAAATACCACTCGCGAGGATCAAGGTTTTGAGGTTCTCCCCAAGTTCTTTGACGCAAGCTCTTGTTCTTGCGCCAGTTTGAGCAGGGATTTCCCGGCAAGTCAGAATTTTTCCCGAAGAAGTCCCGAGGACCATAGAGATCTTGGTCCCGCCGATGTCAATGCCAACAGCATACTGGATCATAGCTTTGGGAATTCCGTTTTTTTGACAGAAAAAAGAATGGGCAGCACTTGATTCCCAGTAATTAAAAAATAAAGGTAATCAGTGCAGTCCAAACTAACCCTTTAAGAAATAAATAGAAAAGTTTGGGCAGGGAGGGAATTGAACCCCCGACACAGGGATTTTCAGTCCCTTGCTCTACCGACTGAGCTACCTGCCCACGAATGGAGATATGTTAGGATGGCGTTAAATTTTTGTCGAGCTGTTTATCGGCGGAGTGAATTATAAAGAAGCTTCCGGGAATGTCAAAAACTTTAAACAGCCTTTTACTCTTTTTTCTTTGCGGTACGTTTTTTTGAGGCCTCGCGGTCTAGGCAGGATATCCTTCGAAGAAACTCCAAACGGCCTGACTGGCGTCAAGGGCCTGAGTTGTGGGGCCTAGCTGCTGGTCAGTATATGAGTTGCTGGTTCCGCCCGGCCAAGTATGCCCTCCTCCGTTCACGGTGATCAAAACGAGATCAGCACCATTCGGGCTCGAAAGAATATTGGCCTCTATTTCAGGGCTTTCAACAAATCCTTCATAGGGCACATAAGGTGTGGGAGATGCCCCTTGGACCTGATTCACTTCGATAAGATAACCCGCGAGTTCAGTGGCCGACATATAGGAGTAATCATCCGCAAGTCCGTTTCCCGTGCCTCCTTCATAGGGAATATTTTCATCCGCCGTTCCATGGATCACCATGGTCGGAACGGGAGAAGAAGGCTGATAATCGCTCGGAGAACCCATCCCGCTTTCAATCACCGCAATCGCGGCGATCTGATCCGATTCGGCGGCAAGCGTGTAACACATCTGCCCGCCGTTTGAGATCCCGGTCGCGTAGATCTGGTCCGAAGCAATGTTTAGCTGCTCATCAAGATCTTCAATGATATATTCAATAAACCCGACATCATCAACATTGTATATAGCGGCAGGAGCACTGGGAAGTATCGAGTTCCAGGTACGTCCAAGACCCTGAGGATAAACCACAATGAACCCCTCTGCTTCCGCCACTTCATTCAGGCCGGTATAATTCATCATCTGCTCGGAGGTTCCTGTTCCCCCATGCAGGGCTATAACTACGGGTGTTGGAACACTTGGGTCATATGAAGAGGGCACATAAACCAACGCTTCCCGGTTGACCACCATTTCAAGATTTTTATCGTAAAGACGATAGGTCGCGGCAGTCACTTGCCCCGGGGTATAAACATTCTCATTCGTATTCATCAAACCTTCCGGCAAGAACGAATTATGAATTCCGTCTTTCACCGCTTCCTGGATCTGTTCTTTGACTTCTTCCTTGACCGCTTCCACCACCTGCGGCTTCACAATGTTTTCTTTAATCGCTTCCTGGACCTTCTCCTTCACTTCCTCCTTGACTGCTTCTGCCAACTGCGACTCCTCAATATTTTCTTTTATCGCTTCCTGGATCTTCTCTTTGACTTCTTCCTTGACCGCTTCCACGACCTGCGGCTTCACAATGTTTTCTTTGATCGCTTCCTGGATCTTCTCTTTCACTTCTTCCTTGGCCGCTTCTACCAATTGCGACTCCTCAATATTTTCTTTTATCGCTTCCTGGATCTTCTCTTTCACTTCTTCCTTGGCCGCTTCCACGACCTGCGGCTTATTGATGCTTTCTTTTATCGCTTCCTGGACCTTTTCTTTCACTTCTTCCTTGGCTGCTTCCACTACCTGCGGCTTATCGACGCTGTCTTTTACCTTCGCAGTCACTTTTTCTAATACCGATGAATTGGATAAAAAGTCCGTTGTTGTGACCGGTTTTTTCACGGCCTCAGATTCCTTTTTCGCGACGGCAGCAGCTGCCGTGGGAACCGTCGGTGAGCCGGAACGAGTGACTTGATCGTCCCCTTTCGATGGACGGCCTGCATAACCTGCGGGTACGGTTTGCAAGAACGCCAGGCAAACAACCGCTATCATCGCGATAATCTTGGTCGCCTTTTCCTTCTTCATCGCCTCTGCTCCCATTCTTTTTTTCAGTTCCACCATCTATTTAAAATATAACCAATGAATGAAATACTCTCAATGGCCTTTTAAAAAATACGTCATAGCAAAAACTATCATTTATAGCAAAACCTAACATTCCTGCCATAAGAGGCAGGACCCCTGGAGCTGGCATGCCCGCCGAAAACCCGGCCGGCCTTACTGCCCCAGGGGCGATAGCAGGAAAAATCATTCAGAATTTAAGGAATATTCTGAAAAATTCAGCTTACTAAGAGACTTCGCCATTTCTGAGCTTCCGGAATGTTGTAAATTTGCGAACGAATATCCGCTAATGACTGCCCGGAGGAAGCCCAGCTATAAGCCGCATTGGCTTCAGGCTCTCGCCCCAGGAATGCCTGATACATCCTTGTGATCTTTTTCAACCGCTCCGGACATACCTTGATTTGTCGCTCTATCTCCTCAATCCTCAACCCGGATTTATTCCAATTGGCAAGTCCGTTGGGATCGGGATTTCGCCCCAAAAGTTTTTTGTATATATCCGTGATGCTTTGCACCCTTCGAAAAACACGGGCCTCAGAACTGTTGTAAATCCCCGAACGGATATCAGCTAATGACTGCCCGGAGGAAGCCCAGCTATAAGCCGCATTGGCTTCAGGCTCGCGTCCCAGGAACTCCCGGTACATCCCCGCGATCAGCTCCAACCTCTCCGGGCATAGTATGATGTTCCGTTCTATTCCCTGAAGCAACAGTCCCGAGTTATTCTGATGAGCAAGTCCGTCGGGATCGGGTTCACGGCCCAAAAATGTTTGATATATATTTGTGATACCCTGGATCCTCCGGCGGGCCTGGGCCTCGGCACTGTTGTAAATTCCCGAACGGATATCCGCCATTAACTGCCAGGAAGCGGCCCAATTATAAGCCGCATTGGCTTCAGGCTCGCGTCCCAGGAACTCCCGGTACATCCCCGCGATCAGTTCCAACCGCTCCGGGCATACTACAATTTGTTCTTCTATCTTCCGAAGCGACAATCCTGACCTGTGCCAATCTTCCAACCTTGTAGGATCGAGATCACGACCCAAAAATATCTGGTACAGATTTGTTATGCTCTGGATTCTCCGGGAGGCTAGGCCTTCGATTTTCGAACGAATATCGGCTAATGCCCGCCCGGAGGAAGCCAAGTCATAAGCCGCATTGGCTTCAGGATCACTGCCCACAAGTGTTCTGAATTTGAAGTCCTCAGGTACCTGCCCAAAGGTCTGCCGGAGCATGTTGGCGATCTTTTGCAACCGCTCCGGGCATAGCATGATGTTCTGTTCTATTTCCTGAAGCGACAGTCCTGAGTTGTTCTGATGAGCAAGTCCGTTGGGATCGGGATCACGGCCCAAAAACGTTTGATATATATTTGTGATACCCTGGATTCTCCGGCGGGCCTGGGCCTCGGCACTGTTGTAAATCCCCGAACGGATATTCGCCATTAACTGCCAGGAAGCAGCCCAGTTATAAGCCGCATTGGCTTCAGGCTCGCGCCCAAGAAACTCCCGGTACATCCCCGCGATCAGTTCCAACCGCTCCGGGCATACTACAATTTGTTCTTCTATCTTCCGAACCGACAATCCTGACCTGTGCCAACCTTCCAACCCCGCTGGGTCGGGATCATGATCCAAAAACATCCTGTACAGATTCGTTATGCTCTGCCTTCTTTGCAGGGCCAGATTGGAGATCGTCGAACGGACATCGGCCAATGACAGTCCGGAGGAAGCCAAGTCATAAGCCGGATTAGATTCAGAATTATTTCCCGCAAGTTCCCTGCTTAGTGCCCCGTTTAGTGCCCTGCTTAACTGGATGTCCTCAGGTACCTGCCCGAAGGCTTGACGGAGCATGTTAGCGATCTTTTGCACACGCTCCGGGCAGACCATGATCTGTTGCTCTATCGCTTGAAGTGACAATCCCGAATTGTTCCAATTCGATAATCCGTTGGGATCGGGTTCACGCCCCAAGAGCGTTCTATAAATAGTGGCGATACTCTGGATCCTCCGGAAGGCTTGGGCTTCGGGACTGTTATAAATGTTTGAACGAATCTCCGCTAACGACTGCCCTGTGGAAGCCCTGTCATAAGCCGCATTGGCTTCAGGCTCGCGCCCCAGGAGTTGCCGGTACATTTCAGAGATCTTTTCCAGCCGTTCCGGGCACACGATGATATATCGCCTTATCTCTTCAATCGACAATCCCGAGTTATTCCAACCCGCAAGTCCCTCGGGATCCGGATCACGGCCTAAAAAAGTCCGGTATATATTTGTGATGGCAATAGTCTTAGGCACATTGACCCATTGCAGAACTTTAAAGTTTTGTGAGACAGCCTTAAGAGATAAGGTTAAAAGTCCATACCCGATTCCCCATGGATTGAAAATCGAAACCATTTTTGTCACAGCATCATAACCTACGATCGCATAGGCATGGTGGCCCCTCACCCGAGAATCTTGGGGACTTTGGCGGCTGGATAAAGTCATAAGCGCACCAACGCTCCAGAGCGCCGCAAGGGTAGAGACTCCGGCTCCAGCCGTAAGTACTGTGACGTCATGGCATCGATTTGTGATCTGGGCGAGAACGTCGGATGCATGTCCACCGTCAATATCCCAGTAATGACCGTTCTGACGACCATCCCATTTAGCCACCATTTTGACATAGGCCTTCTCAGCCAGAGCCGTCCATAACTCAGCATTGGGATCGTAGGCTGAAGCTTCATGATTAGCATAAACAAAACGCCCTCTCTCATCGACCGGAAGTTGACGGTCAACGGTCACATATTCAGCCCGGCTATGGCGAAAAAACCGGACGGTGAATGTACCGTCATGGTTGTCAATGAACATGTCATAGATAGCGCCCGAATCCCGAAAAGCCAATTCAGCAAGCGCTGCCATGAAATAACAATCGCCGACGCTCCCCTGCACTATATCTTGATAGGTCACACCATCTACAAAAAGCCTCCCAACGGTCTGTGTATAAGTACCAATGGATGTACCCGGATTATCGGAGCCTAAACTGTTCACACCATCGTTGTCGCTATTGCTGGCAAGAAGCGAAAGGGACGTCTCCGGATTTTCTGAGCCCCGGAACCATTTATTCACAAATGTGTTGAGTGCGCTCGCGGACGGAAGAGAATCCGCCGTGCCTTGACTCATGGAATTCCGCAGGTCGAACATTACGGAATCCGCAAGATCACGCACATACTCGAGTTCCGGATAAAGTTCCGGATGGTCCTGCATCTTCTTCAGAATTTCGTATTCTTCCTGGGAAACCACGTCATCAGCCGTGATCCGGCTGAACACCAACAGCATTTCAGTACGGTCGATCACCTGATCGTTTTCCAGATAGGTCTGGATCACAGATTCAAGACGCAGCGCATTGGCCGTCGCTTCGGCCGCTGTCTGGGCCGGCGCCTCCTGGTTCACCGCGTTCTGTGTTACTTCTGCCGACACCGACTGATTCAACGTCTCCGTTGCCGCTACCGGCTGCTGGACTGCCGGAGCTGCTTCCGGAGAAACGGGTGAAGCAGCGGAATCCGATTTTGATAATCCACCGTTATCCATCTGGAAATCAGTGGTCGTGGCTGGCGCAGGAACAGGTTCAGGGGCAGGGTTTTCCGTAGCCTCTGTCGCAGATTTTTCGGAAACAGGCGCGATCGTCAGATCGACCGGAACAGCCGGCGCGTTAGCCGCACCAGCAAAAGGAACCGCTTGAAAAAATGCAAAATTGACGGCCATGAAGATCGCTACGATCTTTTTTGCATTGGTTTTTTTCATGATCTATGCGCCTCCATGGTTTATTTATTTAATTTGATGTTTCACCAGAACAACTAGCATCTGCTTAAAACTTTTGCAATAGCGTTACTGAAAATAAAGCATAGCAAGAACTAGCGTTTCTAGCGAAAATTATCTAATTTCAACTTCTGTAAACTTCTAAATACAAATCGGAACTATCAAGATACTTCACCATTTAAAAAAGTATCACTACCTATACGATAAGCGGGATTCGTTGAGGAAACCAGAGGAATGAAATAGGTCTAAAAGAAGCGGGGGACGACAACAACAAGAACGGGTGCAGGCTTGATCAGTGCCCGGAATGATAGGGCTGGTGATGAAGAATGGTGAGCGCCCGGTAGATCTGTTCTGCGGCAACCACTGCGGCAAGTTCATGAGGCAGGGTCATAGGACCAAAGCTCCAGCGGAAAGCAGGCTTCATCTCGTCCAGAGCTTCGCACGTGAAACCGTCCGGGCCTCCGATCACGATCTCAAGGATCTGTACGCCGGAATTCATGCATTTCTGGAGCTCCTTTGCCAGGTCCTCGGAAGCGGCCGTCCTGCTTTTCTTCCCTCTTTCGCACACCCAAATACAGGACTTTGTTTTCGAGGGATAGGCGCCGGTCTCGCAAGGCAGGAAATGCCCGATCCTTTCTATATATTCCCGGACCAGAGAAAAGGCAGCGGAAGATTTGAACCCCTTGACCGGAGCTTGTGCGGGCTTGAGCCAGGCTAAAGAAAAACGGATGCGCATAGAGTTGGAAGATCCCTTTCCACTGCTAGTATCGCCTTTTTGTCCGTTTCTTCAATAATTTTTCTTCTCAGCATGTCCAGGATGCCGTTAGAATAGCGCATGAGATCAAAACAAATCCCTGAGATCGATCATATCTATCTGGATAAAAATGCCGCGTGCACGCCTCTTGCCAAACGTGTTCTGCGGACCCTCCGGGGTGTTCCGGTCACGATCGTGGCGAACAAGGCCGCCTTTCTCCGGGACATCGGGAAAATGCCCCTGACCGCCGGCAAGAAAAAACTCTGGCTCACGGACTTCAAGGGCCCTTTCCTCAAACCCTGTCCCGCCACCGGAACGGATTACCTTTGCTGCCGGTACAGGACCCTGAACGCGCAGACCCACTGCCCTCTCGACTGCACCTATTGCATCCTGCAGAATTATCTGAATGTCCCGCTCATGACGATCTACGTGAATATCGGAAACATCCCCCGGGAGATCGACCGCCTGGTCCGAAGCCAGCCCGGACGTCTTTTCAGGATGGGCACCGGCGAACTGACGGACAGCCTCGCGCTCGACCGGCTGACGCGGCTGAATGAAAACCTGATCCGCCATGTGCTCGGGAAAAAAATGATCCTGGAGATCAAAACCAAGACCGCCGGGATCGATCATCTGCCGGACATTCCAAAAAGCAATGTCCTCGTTTCCTGGTCAATGAACCCCGACGCATTCATCCGGACGGAGGAACATAAAGCCGCTTCTTTTGACGCGCGCCTGAAAGCCGCCCAAAGGGCTCTCAAAAAAGGCTACCGTCTGGGTTTTCATTTCGATCCCCTGCTCATGCTTCCGGGCTGGAAAAAACAGTACGCGGAACTCCTCGAAAAAATGACCTCGACACTTCCGGAAAAAGAAGTGATGTGGATCAGCCTGGGGAGTCTCCGCTATCCTTCGTCGCTTAAAAAGATCATCGAAGAACGCTTCCCGAAAACAAGGATCACAACGGCGGAATTCGTGAAGGGCCTCGACGGAAAGATGCGCTATTTCCGTCCGGAACGCGTCAGGCTCTATCAACATATTGTTGCCGGGATCCGGAAGCGCTGGAAGGATGTCTTTATTTACTTTTGCATGGAAAACAGGCCCGTTTGGCAGGATGTGATGGGCTATGCCCCCGGGGGCAATGATCATCTGGATCATTTGTTCCACGAAAGCATCCGGAGAAGATTTCCGGATCTGGAATTGCCGCCCGCGGAATGGAGCCGGTACACGGCGCAGGATATTTAACCCCGGCCGTTCGATGGGCTAGGCGGGTTTGTTCTTCTCGGTCTCAAGCCAGTAGTCATACCCGTAGTTCAGGAGTTTCATTTTGTCCGAAGGATGGATCTGGGTAAAACAAAGACCCAGCCAGTACGTCTTGTCGGGAGCCATCTCGCTCCAGCGGACCTCCCCCTCGCAAACGAAATCCAGGACTCTCGGGACGTTGATCCTGATATTGAGAAGCGTTCCCTTTTCGATCGCGGCCAAAGAGAAGATGCGCAATCCACTGTGGCTCACATCCCAGACATCGCTGACGCCTGAAATGCTTTTTTCTTCCTTCCCTTGATAACGGGCAACGGGAAGCAAGAACCGTTTGTACTGTCTTTTTTCTTGTGGATCGACCATGGCTGCCGGGACCTCTCTGAAGGGCTTTATCATAACTGACCGGTAAATAACCTGAAAGGGGAAAAATCTACTTTCTGAAGCCGGTGGACCGGATGACGCCCGGCTTGCACTTTTCTAAAAAAGCTTCCACGTAACCCTTCCTGCGGCTATACTTTCACCTGGAGATCCGGTTTCGGGTGCGGCGTTCATTATTAAAATCTGAGGGGGATTTTTATGGATGATGATCTTATTTATGTCCTGGGAGATCAAGGGGATCAACCGGAAAACCCTAGCCAGCCTCCCCCGAAGATCACGATCGCGCCCAAAAGCAAGGACGCCGTGCTGAACATCTTGCAGAACGCCGTGAACCGGAACGCCTCGGACATCCATTTGCAGGTGGGAAGCCATCCGATCATCAGGATCGACGGCATTCTGTCCCCCTTCATGGCGGCAAAACCCGTCACAAGTGAGTTCATGAACGACTGCGTGAATCTGTTCCTCAACGAGAAACAAAAAAAGACCCTTTCCGAGGAACGCCAGTTCGATTGTTCCGCAACGCTTCCGAATTTTATTCACCGGTTCCGCCTCAATTTTTTCTATCAACGGAACACCCTGAGCTGTGTTTTACGCGCCAACCCCGTCGTCCCGCCCACGATGGAGCAACTCGGGATCCCTCCCATGATGGAAAATCTGGCCGCCCTGCCCAACGGACTGGTCCTGATCACCGGCGCCACGGGTTCCGGTAAAACCACGACCCTGGCGGCGATCGTGGACCACATGAACAAACACAGGAACGCGCACATCATCACGCTCGCGGACCCCATCGAATACATCCACAAGAACAAAAGCTGCCTGATCAGCCAACGCGAGATCGGGGACGATGCGACTTCTTTTGCGAGCGCCTTACGCGTCGTGCTCCGGGAAGACCCGGACATCATCGTCGTGGAAGAGATCCGCGATCTGGACACTATTTCCATGGCGCTGACAGCGGCCGAAACAGGCCACCTGGTCTTTGCGACACTCCACACCAACGATGTCGTGCAGGCCATTGACCGCATCATCGATATCTTCCCTCCCCATCAACAGTCCCAGGTGAGGATCCAGATGGCGATGTCCCTGCAGGCGGTCGTCTTCCAGGTCCTGCTGAAAAGAAAGAACACCCCCGGCCGTATCGCGGTCTTTGAGGTCATGCCGGTCACGACCCCGATCCGTCATCTGATCCGCAATAACCAGACCGTGCAGATCTACAACGTCATTGCGACGAGCCGCGCTCAAGGCATGATCCTGCGCAATGACGCCTTGAGGGACTACATCCAGAAAGACCTGATCTCGAAAGAAGAAGCCGAAGAATATTTTGTGGATACCGCCATCTTCAAGACCACATAACAAAATCGGCGGTAGCTTTAGGCGGGTAGTCTCAGGTTCGCAGACCCCGGCGGGTTATTTTAGAGAATAGTCGATATACAGTATTTCTTCCGTATTCAGCCGCGACTTTTGTAACACACACCCTGTCTTATCGATGAAAGCACTGTACCCATTCGGGGAAACCCGCGCAAGCGGAAGACCCGTTTCCATCACGCGAAGCTGATCCTGTTGAAAATAATAGTAAGGTAAAGGGGTATTCACAAACAACCCGGGATTGGAAAGCGCCACCAGAATCTCAGCCCCTGATTTAACAGCTTCTTCAGGAATCCGGGATGTCACATCTTCGTAGCACAACAAAATCCCGAGCTTCCCAAACGGTGTTTGGATGACCTGATATTTTTTCGCCGACAACTGGGAGACCTCGCCAAAAGGCGCTGAGGCCATCGCCTGATAAATACCTCCGAGTTCTCCTTCCGGCGTAAAAAGAAGCGCCAGATTCATAAAACCAAAATCCAAGATCGACTTTCCTGTTTCAATGGGAACATGCGCCCCAGTCAGGATATAAACGCCTGTTTTCCTGGCCAACCCGGCAAAAAAGTCCGGCTTGCGATAAATGTCTTCCGGAAAAGTATATTGTGGGAAAATGACCAGGTCCGGGTGCTGTTTTGCGGCCTCCATCGCCAGCATTTCATACTTTTTCTTCACTTCGTCAGGATGATCGATCCTCCATTCTTCGGAGAATGGAAGGTTATGCTGCACCAGAGCTATCTTCATAGAATGCCGCGGCCCGCTTTTCCCCGATCGCATATCCATATTTGCCAAACCGGTCAGGATTCCCATAGCAATCAAAGAAGCACAAAAAACCACGAGCGTTTTCAAAGAATGCTTATGCATCAAAAAACCTGCGGCAAAGCAAGTCGCCATGAGCCAGGCACACCAGATCCTGAAATCAACAAAATGAAGAATTCTCAGCATTTCAACCGGAGCATTGAAGAAAAAATCAACGGGAGCTGTTCCTGCTACAGGTGTGCTCGATAAAAAAAATCCCAGAAGACAAAAAATCCCGAACGCAGTAATAACGTTAAGAACAACAGACCGGAACTTTTGAGCGATGAGGTGATAAATGAAAAAGAAAAATGGAAAGATCAGCGAAAGCGCAAGTGTCCCAAGGAAATAAACCCAGAATTTATACTCGAGGAGCCAATAGAGACAGGCCGCATAAACAATGAAAAATACCAGCCAACAAGGGATGAGGAATCCCTTTAAAAAATTTTCCCGCCGTCTTTCATACAAAAACCACAACCCGGCAAAACCCAACCAGTGGCACCAGAAAAAGTGTGCGTTAAAGAATATCCCGGTCAGAAACAGCGTTGTGATCCCAAAAAATATATAGCGTTTTCTAATGGCCCTTCCCCTTCCCTGCCGGGTACCGTCTGGTTAGCGACTAGACTCCCCGCTTCAAACGTTTGAGTGCGATCTCATAGATCTCGGCATCGCGACGGATACCAACCGCCAGAATGAAAACGATCACCTCATCGCGGTCCACCCTGTAAATGACACGATAATTATTGAAAACCACAAGTTTGCGGTAATGGCCCAGTGGAGGGCGGAGTGGTTCCCCGGCTTTTTCGGGTTCATAGGAAAGAAGTTGCAGGCATTTTTGCTTGATCTTGTCTTTGGTACGAGGGTCGATTTTTTTGCTATCTTCAGAGATCACTTCTTTGTGAAGTTTGATTTTATAGCGGACAGGATCGGAAGACATGGGAAGCTTACGCCTTTTTCACCACTGTTCGATATCGACAAAATCTTTTTTGGAGGATTTCTTGTCCCGCTCAAACGCCGTCATACCGAGGGCGTATTCCTCGACCAGATCCAGCAGTTTGTTAAACTGCTCATACTGGCGATACCCGATCATCACGGCCACAGGCTTGTTGTGCCTTTGTAAAATAACGCGATGGTCCGCAAGTTGCTTCAGAATATCTTCGGATTTGTTCCTCAGCTCACTGATTGCCGCGATGGTTGCCTTGTCGTTTATCGTGATCATGTCACTCCTCCCATGTCTAGTTGAAGCATAGCATGGGGCATTATTTATGTCAATATTTGTCATAAAATTTGTCATAAACTAAAGAAGAAACCACACCCTGGTTCTGGGATCGCTCTATAGGGTTCCCTTTCCCGGAACGCCTGTTTCTTGCAGAAAGAACCTTACCTCTCGTTTTTCTTGCCATAACCGCTCATTCAACCAGTCATCTTCTCATCAAATCTGATGCCCGCCCCCTTTTAGGTGACTGTCACCTATTGTTTCCGCCTGGCACCCACAGTAACACCTCCGGTTTTTAAAGTTGTACCTGGTATTGTTCTATTTATACTGTTACCTCTTCGGGCATTTCATTCCAGACCTTGCCATCAAGTAAACGACCAGCCTTCTTTTTGTGGACTCCGCCCCACTGCTTGAAGAAAAATGCTACTTTCTGAGACAAGCATTGATCTCGGATATCTGCTACCCATTCTGGAGACATAGGACGCGCGCCCGGCCCACTTTCCCCGCCAACAATAACCCAATCTATTTTCTTTAAATTCAGGCCTTGTAGTGGTCCCAAAAGAGGCTCGATAGACAAAAATTTGACGGAAGCGTCCGTCTTCCGTAAACAGTCAATACGAGACACGTAATCCTGATTTTCAACGCTTACGCCCATCCAGATATTAGGCGCCCACTGTATCTGATCATTGAATTCAAGCAGCCTCTTGGCTCTTTTTGTAAGAACCTGAAACCGGTGCCAATGAGCTCTTTTCATGACATCAAAGACTCTTTCAACGTATTCGAACGGAACGTCCTCATGGAATAGATCACTCATAGAATTCACGAAAATAGTTTGAGGTTTCTTCCAGCGCAGCGGCAATTCCAAGACGTGGTCGTGGATCGCCACTCTAAAACCGTTCACATAATTGGGTTGCCCCATCGCCTTCAAGCGTTTGGCCATCCGCTCCGCATAACAATTCTTACAACCCGGGCTTATTTTGGAGCACCCTGTAACCGGATTCCACGTCGATTCAGTCCATTCAATTGATGATTTAAGGGCCATAGTTAAAGAGGTAGTTCCCCTTGCAGGTTATGGTCGTATTTACATGCTTTTTTCCAAAAATCCAGGCCAACATGCGATTTTGACGCAAAAAGCAGCTCGTAATAATGTTTCACAGGTTTTAAATCCGTATATGAATATCCATAGGCCTCGAGCTTTCTTATATACTCTTGCCTAAAAAGTCGCCTCAAGCCTTCATCATCACCAAGTTGTGCTTTGTTTATAGTTTCGGGTTTTACAAAGAAATCTGAAGAACCTAAAAAATCCTCGTACTTTTTTCGAACTTTGGCATGCGTTTTTTTAAGAATAGCATTTGAAAGATTCCGATTTGCATCTGTGCCAACGGCCACATTAATTAAAAGATCTGCTTTTGGGAGTGTGGCAATAATTGTTTCTACGGTTCTAAAAGGAATGTCACATTCCGTCGGATCAATGAAAACAAAATGAAGATGTCCCGTCGGCAAAACGCTTAAATGCTGTCTAATCTGTTTTTCATCCCCATAATTCCCAAGCAGAGCCAAAGCTTTATCTTCTGCCAACAATGCTTTTATTCTCGTGTTAAGGCTTTTGACTACCTGTTCATTAGCGTCCAGAAATAGTGCCTTTTTTATATGCCCAAAAACCGGGTTGTTAATTATGGCGAGTGAGCTTCCATCGATTTCTTTTCGCGTTTCCTTCACAACACATCGTCCGGGACCACAACAGATTTCAACATAATTTAATCCGCACCATCGATCTTTCATTCCGCTTGTGAAAATAGAAAAATATTTAATTAATCGGAATATTTTTTGATACGCCCAGGCGCCAACACACCGCACAATCTGACCATCAATCATGGATTGCGTTGCACCACAAATGCCGTCTTCTGTGAGATCTTTGCGTTGAAGGCGGTTGCAAATGCAACAGTTCGAATTTTCGATCTCTCTTAAATCTGGACGAGTTGCTTTCATTTTTCACTTCCGAATCGCCAGGGACACATCATTTAATTTCTCCCTCTTAATCGCGAACAGCGTGCCATTTTTCCGACAACAGGTTGTCAAAGTAAACCTCTTGCCTCTTAGCGTCAAGGCCACAAAACAGGCGCCTATCACCTATTTTGTGGCCTTCGGTCATAATTTACGCACTCCTAACACCTTGTGCATCTCGCACCAAGATTAAATTTCCATTTTCATCAAAATTTTTCTTCTCAATGCCACCCTGCTTCGTTTGCATAGTCGTTCTCAGTTTTCCATTTGAGTAATAATTTTTAGACTCCACCACGGCATAATTATTACTCATAGCTTCTTCCTCAAGAGAACCGTCTTCATAATAGACCTTAGTAATTGAATTGCCTGGCGAAGATGAATTTAAATCCATTTTGCGTTTACCGCTCGCATAATTCTCCTTCACATTCATCGGCAAACCCGCATTATTAAATTCGATTTCTTTGAGCAAAATTTTGTTTTGAAATATACGTGTTCGTCTCAATACACCACTGACATAGGAAAATTCTGTAGCGACATTACCATCCTTATCATATTCGTTAACCACGCCATCAGTTGGGGGTGGAGTATATTTAGCGGCAGTAAGTATTGGACATGAGAAACAAATCCAGGAAAATAAAACGGCTAAGCCAATTATACGTTTATTCATCTCTATAATTCCATCTTTTGCTTCTTTGTAGATGACCACCACCTTTTTTTGTTACCACGGGAAATATTCGGATTGAATAAGCGCTTTTGTTGCACGGCCAACACAACCGGGTTGTCCCATACAACCTTTTTTACCTTCTTGTTTGTCCTGTTCAAAAGCAATTCGCACTTGAAAATAAGGATTTTTCATAGTACGTGCGTATTTCTTTGCCGTTTTACCTGCTTTACCGGTTTCATCATACTTAATAACACTATCCACAAAAGCAACGCCGCCATCATAATCACCAATTTGATCATAACTGCGGACGATCGCAGAAGCTACTGTTGTGGTTATGTTTATATCATATTTTCTGGGCGGCAAAATGTCCTTGTATTTGATTCCCATATATTCGATAAATTGGCGTACTGCCTCGGCAGATCCTGAGTCTCGCGTTTTTATAATTGCTTCTAATTCCGTTTTTTCATTTTGCCAATTCCACTGTGTTGGATTCATTTGCACCAAAGGGTTTAAAGCTTCCAACGCCTTTTCATATTCCCCCTTCAAGTAATATGTTTCTCGAATCAGCCCTTTTGCAACGGTATCTTGAAATCCTTTTAATTTTAAAGCAGGGTCATCTGCTTGCAGAAATTTTATTAAAGCCTTATCGTACAAACCCTGTCTTAACAAGGCGCGTCCTTCCTTTTCTAGTTTTGCTTGCTGAAACGCTTTCCCCATACTGTCGCCCTGGGTAGCATCAACTGTTTTTTTCTCGAGACAAAAAAGCATAAAAAGCGACAAACTTAAAACGATTATGCGAGGGAAAAGCACGGCTTTCATGTTTGCTCTTTCGCCTGCCAACCAGGCAACCTGACCACCCATCGGTTATTCTCATAGCTAAAACACCCTTGGTATTGAGCTGGCGGTCTATTGAAGAAATCTAATGCCGTCGCTGTGGACTGACTTTTAACCATCAAAAGAGCTACAAAATCACTGACGGTTTGATTCCAAGTAGGATCTGAAGAGTCATCATCTTTCATATAGTCAAAGTGATCAGCCCCGACAATTTCAACATTGAACAAGGGATGATAAGAATCATTTACCGAAAACCCAAAAAGACTATCTCGATAGCCGCCGATCCCCGTCTGATACAAAATATCGTTCGTTCCATAAACATTCACAAATGTATCCGCTCCCTGGTTTATGATCGTCGGAAAATTCCAGGCAGGTATTTTGGGCAATACTGCAATAATCTCACGAAGCTTATCAATCACAAGACTTGATCCTTGCGAAACAAGATCCACGAGTTCATCGGCCAAATGCCCGACATTTAATACTTCAAGATGCAATTTTTCCAAGAGGAACCTCAAACTCGCGTCCAATGCGCCTGTGAACCACCCGACGACTTTTCCGATACTGCTTTGCGCAAAATCCACGATCGCAAGCAGCGCATCAAATATCTCGGAAGAAGCCAAGCTTAATGTCGCGGCGCCAAGTCCAACAACGCTTTGGACATTATAGGGGCCCCTCGCTATTCCTTCAAGCAAAGGGAGTAATCCTCCAGAATATCCCATAGCTACGATCGGCCGCGCAAGTGCTGCCGCACTGCCCGCGAGCATAGCCATGGTATGAAGTGTTAACTCCCAATGGATTGTCGGGCTTTGGGATTCCAAGGCCCATTTCAAAACATCGATGGCACCATCTCCAACGTTTTGATAAATTGTTGGATGATACAGGTCTATAGGCAAAGTATCATCACCCGGGACGATCTCCTGGTTACTTTGTTGATACAAAGCATATTCCAGATTTCTTATATAAGCTGGAACACCTCCGGAATCATTATTGATCCCATTTGCCAAGACATAAAAATCCTCGCTAACCTCCCCTGATTGACTACTCCCAGAACCCGTTTGAGCAGTTGCCTGCTGAAGCAACCCATTACGAAACACAAAATCCATGGCAAGCGGAATAAGCTTAAAGACCATTCCCCAAAAACCAGATGAAGAGTCGAACTGCTGTGCATCCGGATAACGGCCATCGATAGTAATACTCCCGTCCTCGTTCTCAGGAGTAAACTCACCAACTACTATCCCGTTTGAATCATAAAGTTTCCCTCGTTTAAGTTGGCCATCCTGTACATCCCCGGCAAATGCCCATCCACCCACCATATCTGCAATAAAACTTCCTGCCAAAAGCGCCCATTTACCCATGGAATTAAATCCGAAAGTACCGAGCTGTGTAACACCATTCTCTTTTTTGCCTATGAAATTACCCGCAAGGTCATAGAAAAGAGAGGTCGTGCTGTCGAGTTTTTGCTCCATGACGTTCTGGCCGTTGAGCGTAGTGGGGATCTTTGCCGCAGAACTGATGAATCCGCCAATACCTCCGGCACCCAATAACTTCTCTATCGTCTGACGGCTGAATATGGAAGTAGCCAAAGATTCAAAAGCACCGATAAGTCCTTTTTCCTGTATAAGAGCTCCGAAATCCTGGATGCCATTAAGCACGGCTTGAGCAATGCCATTGATAGCATTGACGGGAGCAAAAATTACCGTTTTAAGTATATCTAAAATCCCGTCGAAAAGTCCTTCACTGCCCAAAATGCTTCCAAGGGAAGATAGGATGTCACTGCTTAATAATGAACCGAAAATAGAACTTGACGTTATTCCGCCAAAATCAAAACCAACCGCTTGAGCAGTCTGACTAATTAACGCTCCCGTAATCGAATCCCAGATTGATCCTGTATCGTACGGATTTGTTACATAAATCGGCGTGCCATCACTCCGATAACCAACAAGAAGTCCTAAACTTTGCCCAGTAATATTTCCTACCGCTGCTGCCAGCGGCAATCCTATGAGTTCAGTGATGCGGGGATCGAGGCCGAGGGAGCGGCCGAGAAGTTCGATGCCGCCAAGGACCAATTGCTGGGCAAACAAGGGGAAAATTTGAGGAAGCGCATCTCTAAGAATAAATCTTGAGTCAAAAAAACCTGCCAGAGAGGCATTGACAGCTACGGATATGGCTGCGGCAATGGGCGGCGGCAGATCCAACTTTAACCCGATCTCTGAAACGCCCTGCAGTAAATACGACTGCATTCCTGACTGCAGGAACCCCGATGCTCCGGCACCAAGCCCGGCGATCCCTCCGGAGATAAAGGCACCGGCAAGTCGGCCCATTGTGGAATCGATACCGAGTCCTTCAAGCCCTTTTGAAACCGGGATATTGATGGCTGCCGCGATCAGATTGCGCCCGACCACTTGCCCGAACGTCAGGTTCTGGCGAACAAGCGCCCCCGACGGATCAAACATGATCTTCACGCCGTCCATCACAAAATTTCCTATGTCCGTGATCCCGGCACCCAGGGCACTGAAATTTCCCGTAAAAACATCCGTAAGAAACGTAAACCCTTCTTTCAAAAATTGGCCGACATGCGCCACACCTTCCCATATCGCAGTTCCAAGCGCCGTAAATCCGTTCTGGATCGACTGGAAGAGCCCTACACTATTAATAGAACTAAGCGCCATGCTGAATCCCTGGACCGCAAAATTCACGATGCCTGCCGCGATTGCCACGATCCCCGCCACCATGGCCGCATACCCCAGGACCCTTCCAAAAGCCGGGCTGATATAAGACACCGCAATACTTGCCACAGTCAGCGAGATGGAGATGATCGTAAACCAGAAAAACAGATCATCCAGACCAAAGAACGCGCCGCGAATTTTCATTGCTGTCTGGCCATCAATGGCTTTAGCAGTGATCGCCTGGTCTTTGTAAACCACCAGATGCCCCGTCCCGTTGCCGGTATCCCAGGTTTTCATAAACTGTTCGAATGTCTCGGTGATCAGTCCACCCGTGGGGCCTTTATTGGTTTCGAAGAAAGTTACGCTATCATTTGTCACAGCCGTGATCACCACAAAATGGTCGCCTTCAACGTGGGCAATGACCCGCAGACTGCACGACGCGGTTTTATCGACCAGAAGATCAGGGCACGCAGAAGCGTAGAGGGATTTAAGATCATTTACGTCATACCGAACCCCCGTGATATCTGCTGTATGAACTTTAGCGACACGTTGAAATGCAAAAACCGAAATAACAAGATCCCCCTCGGTAAATTTGTTGATCGTACCGGTAAGGATATCCACCAAGATCGTTTCGTAGCCAAGCATCACCATGGGTACTTCAATGCCACGCGAGGAAAGCATATTTTTTAATGATAGGAACGCGGACTGGCCAAAATGCAGATCGAGGCCTTCAAGCCAGCTCATGATTGTATTGACCTCCTCCTGGCTGAGGTCCACGACTTCTGAAGAACCGAGCTGAAGTGGCTGAATGAGCTGGGCGCGGGCGGCCGGATCATTTGCGGTGGCCATATAATTATCAAGAAATGTCCGGACCTGGCTGATGATCGCGGCTTTATCATTTGTTCTGGTTTGAAATTCGCTTGAACTCCTGATCTCAGTAATAGTCCTGCTGAGGTCGATCGCCTGCACCGTCCCGAATCGGGCGATCTCGACATCTACCTCCTCGGTGGAAGGATCCCGCCCCAGCAGGCGCCTGTAAATATCCGCAAGAACCGGCGCTACTTCCCGCTGAAGGATATCGTGAAAAACGGCCTGTTCCTGCGTGGCCAAATCTGCCATTTTCTCCGTGATCGCATCTTCGATCTCCTGTTTTTTTTCGGCGATCAAGGTGGGAAGGGTCGCGATCTGTTCGGGTTGAATACTCTGGAGAAGCTCCACTTTCTGGTTCTGCGCCTCACTGATCATACCTGCGACACCCGGGACTTCGAATGTTTTGCTCTCACAAGTTGTCCAGCACATTTCTTGCCGGCATTGTTTGACAGTCTGATAGCGCTGGGATTCCAGCTGACCGATATATGAATCAAGCGCGGCAATGCTGGCGGCAACTTCCTGTTTGATATTGGCCTGGGCGACTTCTTCCTGCTCTGCCAATTGATGAAGCGCATCGAATTTGACCTGCTCGATCTGCTGTCTTGATTTCGCGGACTCGGTTTCAAAATCAAGACGGGCTTTGACAAGCGTCACTTTCGAAAGATAGGGATCATTCGCATCCGGACAACTTCCCTCCGGACAGGCGTATTCGTGCGTATAGAGTAACTCTCCGCCGCTTGTATATGTTTCCCTCGGTTTCCCCTGGTCGTAAAAGGCCCGGGTCCCCTCCAGGGTTTCGGAATAAACGATCTGGTTTTGTTTGTTATAGACCGTGATCTTCTCAAGATCCCCGCCGGGTTTATTGGGTTCATAAGCCTTCAGGAACGCGGAGTAGGCATCCGTTACTTCTTGCGGCACAGACAAAACCAGATTCATTTCTCCAATGACAGGATTATTGACCCCGGTGAGATCCACATGGGTCATGTTTTCCGCGGCAGTAGAAAAGGAACCTCCTCCGGTCTGCTCGTAACCTTCTCCCTGGTCCAGGTACTCACTACCGAATAAATACCATGTCTGGTTTCCGGCGCTCGCCGCCCGCACCTGACCCGCGCCGATCCCTTCAAGAAGTGACAAGATCTCTTCTCCGGCCTGTGAAAAATTGGGATCATTCACCGTCGCTGCCACATACTGACCGGTCTTAAGATCCGTCAGAAAATTCTTTAAAAGAACACGGTCGCCCGCTGAAGTAAATTGACCGGAAAGGACTTTCCACTGGTTCAGGAATTCGTCATACGTACTGATCAGAAAACCGGGACTCCCGTCACGTTTGCCAATGACCCCGCTAGCATTCCTCAACACAAGATCCGTGCCCGTCTCCAAAGTCATTTCATCCGGAAAAGGAACGCCGTTAAACGCGACCTGTTGGTGATGCAGCAGATCATATCCTGTAGCATTCCCGGAAGTATTTGTCTGGTAGGTAAATTGATAAGACTCACCGTCGGGAGAAGTTATCTTCTTGAGAAAACCATAGGCATCATAGCTGTAATAGGTCCCATGGATCTGGAACATGCTTCCGATATAAGCCCCGGCTGAATCCTGCAGCAGAGTTGTTTCGGTACTTCCCGTCGGGAAATTCGTCGAAAAAAGAGCACCGTCTGCCAACCGGCCACGGACCGGAAGATAATCCTCGATCTCAAGGATCAATCCGTTCGCGAACTGGATCTGCCCGCTTTTGATCTTTCGTTCGTCATCCAAAACAACATTGACGGCCTTATCCCCCGCAGGAGAATCGATCTCCACCAGGTTGTCGTCCCCTTTTTTAATTTGCATACCGTCCTTGGCCTCGTAACCGATCAGGGAAACGGCCTTAAGGTCCGTCGCATTAAAAACATTGGTCCATTTGTAATCATGAGTCAGGTCTTCCGGATGATCGGGTGTTGAGGAATAATCGGAGTAGGCGTAAAGATAACCGTCTTTTGTAAGGTGTTTCGTGAGGTTCCCGTTCGCGTCGTAATACCACGTAGTGCCGTCATCATCCGTTATTTGCGTATCACCATTTATGAATTTATAACTTGAGTTTTGAAGTACACGGTTCTTGTAAAACAGTTCCGCGCCGATCAATTCTTCGTCCTGGTACTCGTAGGTCGTGCTGATACCACCGACCGACATGGACTCAATGAGCTTTCCATCCTTGAACCGACGAACATCCCCGGTAAGAGTATCCGTAATAACGGTGATTTGATTGCCCAGGGAGTCAAATTCATAACTGATCTCATAAACCTTACCGTCGGATTGCGTGATTTTCCTGAGCTCGCCGTAATGGTAGTTGAGGCTCCCCGCTTCCGCATTGGCCGTGGAAGAATCCTGGATCGTTCCCTGGGATGTGTTCCCCTGCGCCGAATACTCATTCACTGTTCCGTCGGGAAGAACCACTTTTGTAACACTGGAATCACTGATGCTGACTTCTGCGCCGTCAAAACGCCTGAAGCCGGTAAGTTGCCCAAGATGCGTCGCGTCCTGATCCGAATAATAAATTGAAGAGGGCATGTCCAAAAGCGGGACAAGATTGCTATAGGAAAGCGGCACGTGAGACGCGATTTCAGCGCCGACACTTGAAAAGATACCGGCTTCGACTTTCAGACCCTGAAGCTCGGACGCGCTGATGGAAAGATAATTCTCCCAAAGAGGATGATCGATGGTTTTGATCGCGATATAGGAAATATCCTTAATAAAAACCGTGCCGGTCTTCCCGACGCCCCCGGCTTCACGGATCACTTCGAGCGTGATCTCTCCTTCACTTCCTGATTTTCCCGCCAGTGAAAACCCGAATGCTTGATATTGATTCGGAGCGTCATCCAGTTCAAACGAATATAAATTACTCTTGGTCGCGGTCTTCAACACAAAATTAAAATCCTGGTTCCAGGTCATGCCTGGGCCTTGCGTGATCGTCAGCTGGATAAAATCATAGCTGCTGAGATTAACCGGCTGAGAATAATTCCCGGCGGCCATGCCGAGGATCGCCCCGGTTAATGAGTTGTACCGAAATTTATACCAACCATAAGGTGTCCCATTATCGTAAAGTTTCCGTCCTTCAGTCCATTCCCCATTGGGCAGGGACCCAACGCTGAATCCCCCGATACTGGCAATCGGGATGATCTGCAGAGGCTGTTCCCGGAGAATCTCTTCTTCTTCCAGAGTGCGTTCCGGCCGCAGAAGATAGTCAAATAACGACAGGGTCCGCGTCATGATGACAGGATTGCCCAACTCATCAACGACCGTTTCATCAAAGGTCGCATTGACAGCCGTCATTTGCCCGCTCGCGTTAAACGTGTAGGTAAATATCGTTTTCCCGTTCTGGGAAGTCTCGACACCAACGATGCGGGTTCCCTGATAGTAGACCTTGGTGCCATTCGGTCTCACGATGGTCTGTTCTCCGCTTTGATCAATATCGAATTCACGTCCGTCATTCATTTTGACATGGGCCTGAAGCAGGCTTTGATCGTCGGCGAAAACAAGCTGCGTCAGCGTTGATTCCGGAAGAACAATCGAGTCGATTGCTCCATTCTTGAAACACATGATCCGTCCGCCCTCGACGATCGTCTGAAGTTTCCCGTCCGATCCATAGGTTCTTTTACTATCATTATCCTGCATCACAAAGGATTTGATCTCACCCCGGAACGTCTCATCATAGTAAAAACGCCCTTCCTCGAGCTGCCCGCGCGCCAGATCAAGAAGGAATGTCGCGAGACCTTTTTCAAAGATCACGGTCCGGCCGTTCCTGAAAACCCATTTCATGAGTTGTCCGTTGCGAAAATACTGGATACCTCCGTCCGCGCGTTTCAAAATTCCGTTCACAAGCTTTCCGTCCGAATCGAGCGTAAAATTTTCGAGAACTTCGTCCGCTTCCACCGTGCCTCCGCCTGCCGGCTGGAGCAATACCTCGTTTTTGAGAAGCGCACGTATCTCGGAATCGCTTTTTCCGAGCATGGACTGCCAATCCACCTGGTTCGAGGTCCGGACCTTGAAAGCACTCAAAGGCCCGAGGTAAACGTCCCCGCTTACGGCCCCGCCATTGAGTGATTGAATGACCACCGCGATTTTCTGCAAAAGACCGGCGGGCTTGGAAACCGGTATCTGAAAATATTGCCAGTCCTGCGTCAGTTTCCCGGTCACGAAAATCTCGCCCATCCCCGTAAATTCGAATTTCAGAGTTACTCCTTCCGGCGCATCAGGGCCGAGACGAACCGGGACCGAGATGTAATCGTACTGCGAAAGATCACGGTTATCATAAAGAGCATAGAGACCGACCGGCATCGACGTCTGCTCAAGATCAAAATCGATATGACGCACCTCGCCGATGGAATCCGTCGCAAGGGAACTGTTGGCATATCCATGGAACGACGTGTAGAAAGCTCCCTGACTCGTCGCTTCATTCAACAGATCCAGACTGACCGCGCTAAAAAGAGAACGGGACATGTCCCCCCGTCCGGGAAGCAGCAGGTATTGCGCAAGGGTCATTTTTTTGAGGTTGCTCCCGCTTCCAAATTCGATCTCTGTATTATGAAAATTCCCGTCCGGATCCAGATAATCATAAATATGACCTTCCCCGTATTCGGGATCCACAAGCGTGGAAATAAAAGAGCCGCGTTTGGTAAGAGCATTCGTCAAACCATCCGGTTGAGGATTTGTCCCGGTATAAAGAGCCGGAGTTGAAAGACCAAACGCCGGAGGCGCAGGATTTGTCGCAGCCGCAGGCGCAAGGTTAAAATGCATGCCCTGGTAAAGTGCATCAAAACCCGAAGACAAGCCGTTTTGTTCAAGATACTGCGTAAAATAATTCTGGCTTGTCCCCAGAAGCGAGAGAATAAATGACGCCTGGTCTACACCAAAGGATTGGTCCGAAAACACGGCTTGCCCGTCCCGGATCGCCACGGAATCAACAAGACCCGCATTGGTCCGGATCCCCGAAAATCTTGATTCGATATTTTTAAAAAATTGGAGCGTGTAATGCGGCGCCAGTAAAAACGCGCTCGCCGTTCCGTAAAGAGAACCGATATTTGTTGAAAGCGCATCATCCGTTTCTGATGCCGCCGGCAATCCGATCTTTCCGTTATAACCGTTGCCCGGATCATCACCCGCCGAAAGGAGTCCGGGAGTCCCGTTCTGGCTGACGAATTCCGCCTGGGTATAAAGAAAATTCCTGAGTGCGACATTGAACTCAGGATATTTTGTTTCGTCCACATGCATGAGCGGCCAAAACATCTGGAAAGCGCCGCCGTCGAAAGGAACCGTGTTTTCGATTTCTGCACCGCTCTGGGTTTTGTAGGAGCGGATCGTAACATCCAGATTATCCAGCGCAGGTTTATAGTTCGGGTTGCGGGCCGCAAGCCATACAATCCCCGGTAAAAATTCGTTAAAAATGCGATCCATATGGCCATTGGTATCAAAATAGGAATTTCCGTTCGCGTAAAATTTGCGAGCACTGTAAAAACGGTTTACCGAGGTATCGTAAAATTGCGCGTATCCAACATCCTGAAGGGAAAGGATCGAATTGATGTGCGAAATAATAAGATTCCGATAAGAATAAAGCGATGGGTCCTGAAGCATCACTCCTGACAGAGCCCCGAGAACGCTCGCAAGGCTCACCGAAAGATTGAGGTTGTCGCCAATCCCAATATTGTCAAACTGCCGGCTGTAGCTGATGACAAGGTTAGTTCCGATCTGTTCGCCGTCCTCATCATAGATCGGTTGCAGTTCTTTTGAGATCTTGAAAAATGAGAACATGCCATTCCACCCGGCCTGGGCCTGGACTTTTTGAAGTTCGGCAAGAAGCGATTCCAGTTTCTGGAAGGCCTGGGCCTGACTCATCGAGGAAGGCGTGTAATCCCCTTTCGCGATAGCTGCCAGAATCTCCGCCCAAAAACCCACGAGTGTTGCCTGGCTGTAATCCGACTGTTGCTGGGTATCATTCAGGTAATTATCCACCGGCATTCCGCTATCGGCATCGATCCCCAACTGATCCGTGAAATAATTGAACTGGGCATCGACCAGTTCATTCCGATAATTGATTTCTTGAGTGGTAAGCGGTTCCGGCAAGATCGGCGTGGGTTTTTCAAAAGGAAGGGGATCCGTGCTTTGCACTTCCAGGATCTCTCCGTTTGCGGTGACTTGTTTTACAAGAGCTCCGTTTTCGATGAAATACTGAGTGCCGTCGTTAAAAAGGATCTCTCCGGAAAGAATCGAACCGGTGGAATCAATAGTAAGAGAGCGTAGTTCCGCGTTTGGCAGAACCACCGAAGCGACATAGGAGCGATCCGAAGAAAGCACGGGGACACTGTAAGGATCGAGTTGAACCTGCTCGCTTTTGATATAACGGACGGGCTTACCGTTTTCAAACTCAACACGACTGCCATCCGAAAGTACGATTTTCACAAGTTCAGTCTTTCGGTCCAGGAGCCCTTGCGCATTCTGATAAGTGATGAAGTGATAAGTCCGGCCATCGGAGGTCGTTAAAAGATCCGGCTGATCTGTCCCGTTGGAAATAATGTAAGTCGTAACGTTTCCGCTGGGTTCTTCCTTGCGAACCAAGTGAGAATTTGTATAAGTGGTTTTTGTACCGTCCGTGTAAGTCCTCACATAATCCGTCATGATCTGGGTTGTGGTATTCCACTTTAAACCGGTCAAGACGCTGCCGTCCGAAATTGTGATCGCTCCAAGCTTATTGTCCGTAACCTGGAACACGGTTCCATCACTCAAGGTAAGTGAGCTGATATTTCCGCTAGCGTCAAAAACCTGCGATGGAGTGTCGTCTTGTGCTAATTCCACCGAGGAAAGCGCTCCTGTAGCATTGAACGCATTTTCAAACAGTTTGAGATTTCCAGACGCATCGCGTAAAGACGCGGGCAATTGATTATTAAGCGTGAGAATTTCTCCTTTTCCTGAAGTAAATTGCGTCATCTTGGAATCTGCGTCATAGTCAATTTCAGTCGAGATTTTGTCATTTAGAGTATTTTGAATAGTTGGGTATAGGGAAAGGTTCGCGGAAATCTGGAAGAACGGGATTGCATCCGATTCCTCCGCAGGAGTAACCGTAAATAAGATAGATTTGTAACCGGTAATCGTACCGGAAGACTGTAATTCCGTGATCTGATATTGAAAAACATTACCACAAGAGTCGCGATAGCTGCTTAAAAGTCCGTTTTCATAACGGATATCGGAACCATCCTGCATGACGATCCGGGAAGGACTTCCCCCCTCATATAAACTCGCTGCAGGAGTGTCCCTGGATAAAAATGAAAGAATATTGCCTTGATCGTCCACCCGGTAGCTGAACCGAATGTTGCTCCCATCTGCCTCCGTCACGGAATAAACGATCCCTGTACTGTTATAGATGGTTTTTTCACCTGTCGTTGAAATTTTGAGAACCGGCTTGGAGTTTTGATAAAGAAGTTTGTCGCCATTTGAGAATTGAAGCACACCGTCCGTAAGTGTTCCATTTGCGTCAAACTGCGGCAAAAAAAGTTGAAAAATACCTGGGTTTTCAACGGAGACGACCGTGTCTCCGTCATATTTGACAACAAGTTCATTTTGGGCTGTCACGCTGACAAGCCCCTCCGGAAGCGCCGGGATGGAAGGCATGTCAGGGACCGTTATGCCGGGTTGATCCAGTGTCACATCAAATCTTGCGAAAGTGGAAGGATCTCCGGGAACCCGCACCAAAAGTGGGTTCACCCCGGAGGAAAGCTGCCAATGTTCCGATTGAAATATTCCATCAACAGTGTAAGTAAGCAGATAATCAGAATCCGAAACCGTCGAAGCCGAAGTAAATTGGACCACGATTTCTGTGACAAGCCGGATCGAATACGAAAAAACGGCTTTGTTTCCGGCTCTATCCACAATTTCCGCACGAACTTCCTTCATTCCGCTCCCCGAAGAAAGGGCGATTGCCTTATTTGCTGAAAAATTTTCAAAACCTGTCCAGGTTACACCGCCATCAATAGAAAAATGCATTTGATCGGGAGCCGAGAGAACATCGCTTATTTGCGAGAGATCGATCATAACATCCCGGGATGTCGTAGAAACTGCTCCATGATTGATTGAAATTGAACCGACAGGAGGCGTCTGATCCAAACACACAGTAATCTGTTCCGTGCTTTGATTGCCAAAAATATCGGAGGCGGAGACAACGAGATTGTTGTCACCTTCTGCAAGGATTCGTGAATCGAGGTACGGGATGTCATCGTCAATAGTATAAATAAGTGTAAAATCTGCTTGATTGGTCAAGGTTATGCCGGAAAAGATTTTAATGACAGGCGGTGTGGTATCGAGGACCTGACTGCCGTCCAGATAAAATTCCTCGTGAGAACCTTCACTGTAAACAAAACGCCAGCCGGTCAGTTCCTCTCCCGAAAGGATCTTTTCAATAACATAAGTCGCGCCTGCACGTTTCCGAACAGAATCGGCCCTGTCGATCGCGGCCCTCAAAACCTCCGGAACAAACGCCCCGCGGTAAAACGCGGGGGAAGTCTCGGGAACCGTATAATCCCCCTGGGCAGGATTAACGAATTGCGGATCCGAAAGCACGTTCCAACCCGTCCATCCTTCCCCTGTCTTCGGGCTTATCGCCGGAGGAAGATGCTGGCCCGAAGCATCTCCTTTTTCCCCGTTGTGGAAAAGGACATTGCCTTCCACCACGGCATTACCCGAAGAAGGCGTGGCGGTTTCTTCCCAAATAGACTGGACGGTCTGATGGGCAATGATGTTGTTTCGAACCACCGGGGCCTCGCCATCCAGGATCTCAATACCCGTCTTGCTTACAAAACTTTCC
>Ga0247841_10003248_pt1 | contig 30617 bp, 33 predicted proteins | sample LaCruzMarch2015__2_FD_192410 | JGI IMG/M metagenome (GOLD analysis project Ga0247841, IMG submission 192410) | Freshwater microbial communities from meromictic Lake La Cruz, Castile-La Mancha, Spain - LaCruzMarch2015_18m | ecosystem: Environmental > Aquatic > Freshwater > Lake | place: Spain... | reverse complement strand
ACCGGTTCGGTAGCCGGCCAACGACTTCACCCCAGGAGCCACCATGCGTCATCTTCTGACCCTCGTTACCCTACTGACCTTCAGTCCATTCGTGAGCGCCGAGGCGCTCCCATCCTGGACGGACGGACCGACCAGGACCGCGATCACCGCATTCGTCGAAGACGTGACGACCGCAAACAACCCAAGCTTCGTGCCCCCGGCCGAGCGCATCGCCGTCTTCGACAACGACGGCACCCTCTGGGTCGAGCAGCCCATGTACACCCAGCTCGCCTACGTCATCGACCGCGTCAAGGCACTCGCGCCCGAGCATCCGGAGTGGAAAGAAGAGCAGCCGTTCAAGGCGCTGCTGGAAGGTGATCTGGCGGCGCTGAAGGCAAGCGGCATGGGTGGCGTGACCAAGCTGCTGGCCGCCACCCATGCGAACATGACCACCACGGAATTCGAGCGGATCGTCAGCGACTGGATCGCCTCCGCACGCCACCCCCGCTTCGACCGGCTCTATACCCAGGTCGTCTACCAGCCCATGCTGGAGCTGCTGGACTACCTGCGCGCCAACGGCTTCAAGACCTTCATCGTCTCCGGCGGCGGAATCGACTTCATGCGCCCGTGGACCGAGCGCGTCTACGGCATCCCGCCGGAACAGGTCATCGGGTCGCAGATCGCCCTGCAATACGAGGTGAAGAACGGCGCGCCCGTGCTGATGCGCGAGCCGGAAATCGTCTTCATCGATGACAAGGCGGGCAAACCCGCAGGCATCCAGCGACATATCGGGCGCCGGCCCATCCTCGCCTTCGGCAATTCGGACGGCGACTACCAGATGCTCGAATGGACGACCGCCGGTGCCGGCAGGCGGCTGGGACTCATCCTCCACCACGACGACGGCGAGCGGGAGTACGCCTACGACCGCGAAAGCCATGTCGGACGCCTCTCCAAAGGGCTCGACGACGCCGGTTCCAAGGGCTGGGTCCTGGTCTCTATGAAACGCGACTGGGGGCAAGTCTTCCCCGCCGCACCGGCGGTCTCGCCGGGCACGCCTGGAAGTCGTCATGAGTGAAATCTCGGCGGCCTGGCTGCTCGCCCTTGGACTCTTCAGCGGCATCCTGATCCTGCTGGAGGTGGGCCGGCGGATCGGCGAGCGGCGTCTCAGGCGCGACCCCGACGGGACCCGCGCCGGGACGGGCGCCGTCGAGGGGGCCATCTTCGGTAATGATCATCTACGGGATGCTGGTCATCCTGACCCTGGCCGCGGCGCTCATGGCGGGCTACGGCATGGCCGGAAGCAAAGGGCGCCCCTGGCTGCACATCGTCGGCTTCGCCATGGTGATGGCGCTCGCGGTCTACATCATCCTCGACCTCGAGTACCCACGCCTCGGACTGATCCGGGTCGATGGCTTTGATCAGGCGTTGATGAATCTGCGCAGCGGCATGCAGTGATTTGCCCCAGTTGACATACAGAGGTACCACATGACACCGATACAGATGCGGAGCGCCCTGGCCATCGGTCTCCTCCTGGGACTTCCCGCTGCCCACGCCAACGATGCTGCGGCCCTCGCTAAGGAGCTGTCCAATCCCGTGGCTGCGCTGATCAGCGTGCCCTTGCAGTCGAATTGGGAGCAGAACATCGGGCCGGACGACCGGGGCAGCCGCTACACGCTGAACCTCCAACCGGTGATTCCGATCTCTATCGGCGAGGATTGGAACCTGATCTCCCGCACCATCCTGCCGATCGTCGATCAGTGGGGCATCGTTCCGGGCACCGACAGCCAGTTCGGCCTCTCGGATACGGTGCAGAGCCTCTTCTTCTCGCCCAAGGCGCCGACCGCCAGCGGGCTGATCTGGGGTGCCGGTCCAGTGTTCCTGCTGCCAACCGCCACCGATGAACTGCTGGGAAGCGAGCAATGGGGCGCCGGCCCGACCGCCGTCGGACTGGTCCAGAAAGGCCCCTGGACTTTGGGTCTGTTGGCAAATCACATCTGGTCTTTCGCCGGGCCGCGCGACCGCGCCGACATCAACGCCACTTTCATCCAACCCTTTGTCACCTACACCACACCCACCGCCTGGACCTTCACGCTCCAGACCGAATCCACCTACGATTGGGAGGGCGAGCAATGGAACGTGCCCATCGCCGCCCAGGTCGCCAAGTTGACCAAGATCGGCGGGCAATTGGTGCAGTTCCAGGGCGGCCCGCGCTATTACGCGGCGAGCACGGATACGGGGCCCGCGGGCTGGGCCTTGCGATTCAATGTCGTGCTGTTGTTTCCGAAATAGGGATGCTAAGGCGACTGTTTATGCCGAGTGGCACCCGAGGTCCGGGCGCTTTTGCCACCTCCATTACGAGGGCGACGCGGGGACCAAGAAAGCCCTTCCGGTCGCTGGCCTCGATTCCCTCGGCCTCAAGGCAACCCTCGACGCCCTGTTGATCGGCGGCTTCTATATGGAAAGCAGCGTCCAGCAGCTCATCCCCGCGGGGAAAGGCTTTCTCAGCCTGGGCCTCGAAGGCTTCTGGACGGAGCAGGTGACCGCAGCCCGCAGCCCGTAGGATGGGTAGAGCGCAGCGAAACCCATCCCGCACGCCCCTAACCCGCTGATTACTCGATTTCACTGCGCTCTACCCAGCCGACGAATCGGGCGCGCTGGGCGTTGCCCCGGGCTGGCAGGTCGCGCCCGTGCGGGGCTCAGTCTGGTCGCAAGGCAATAAGCGGAACGGCCTGCCGGCCCGCCCCGCCCGCCCCTGACGCCAAACCGCCGCACGCCGCCAACCCCGCCTTGCGCAACCCGTCGGCAAAGACCTCCGCGAGGTCCCCGAGCGGAAACCAGAACCCGAGGATCGCGTCGATGCGCCCCGCGGATTCGGGCCACAGCGCCATCATCCGCTCCCACGCCAGGCGCGCCGGCGCCCGCTGACCGAGGTGGCCATGGATGACCGCAAGGTTGATCTGAAAAGGAAAAAAATCCAACTGCGCGAAGCGCCCGAGCACCGCCAGGGCCTCGCGATACCGGCCCTGGTGCAGGTGGGCGAGCGAGAAGACCAGGTGATACCAGGCGGGATGAAACGGATTGAGCGCCATGGCCCGGCGCACCAGGGCCAGACCCCGCCCCCATTGACCGGCGAGCGCCAGGTGCATCCCGATGACGGCGAGGTTGTCCGGATGATGGGGCGCCATCCGCAAGGCCAGTTCCGCGGCGGCCAGGAAGCCGTCAAGATCCCTGGCGTAGAACAGGACCATCGCCAGGATGTAGTGGGCCATGACGCTATGCGGATCGAGCGCGACCGCCCGGTGCGCCGCGTCCAGGCACTTGGCCGTCAGGTCGGCCGCGGGCACCCGCTGATTGAAGCCGAACAGGGCCTCGCCCAAATAGACATTGGCGAGCACCGCCCAGGCCTCGGCATAGCCGGGTTCCTCCCGCACGGCCTCTTCCAGCGCGGTACGGGCCACCAGGTGGGTCTCACGGGAGAAGCGCTCCTCATACTCACGGTAGTGGAACACCGCAAGACAGGTGCCGAGGAGCGCCGCCGGCTTGCGCTTGAGTGATCGGTACAGCGCGCCGTGGGGGTCGAGGATGCGCGACGCAACGTGGCGGGCGACCTGTTCCTGGGCCTCGAACAGGCCCTGGGGGGAGAACCGGAAGTCGAAGGTCTCGCTCCAGGCCACGCAGCCGGTGCCCGCCTCCACCAGCGTAAACCCGACGCGCAACTGGTCGGCGTCCCGGCGCAGGCTGCCGCGTAACTGATAGACGATGCCGGGCGGCGGGGTGCCGGGATCACCGGGCCCGGCGGCGGGCGCCCGCACGACCACCAGCCGGTTGCCATACCCGCTCAAGTGGGTCACCAGTTCCTCGGTCAGGCCAGCCGCCAGGTAGTCCTGCTCCGGGGGGCCGCCGATCAGCGCCAGTCGCTCCACGGCGAGCAGGATCGGGCGGAAGCCCCCGGCCGCCCCCGCCGTCTGGTCCGGGCGGGCGGCGAACTCCGGCAGGTAGCGGCCCTTGGGGAGTTGGAAGCGGATCGGGTCCGCCCGGCCCGGCCCGGCGTAATAGTCCGCGAGCAGGCCCCGCAGCCGACCGGCATTCACGCGCACGATGGCGTCCCGGTCGGGATCGAAATCGGGGCGCCGTCCGAAGACCTCGACCCCAATGGTGTAGGCCTTGAGCCGTTCGGCCTGGCCGGCGAGCTTCGCCGCAACGACGAAGCGCAGGAGGTCACCCAGCTTCGGACTGGCCTGAAAGGCCCGGCTGGCAAGCACCCGGTGCAGACAGGCGGTGATGCGCTCCGGGTCGGTGTCGGTGTCGGTGTCCTGCGTGGTCTGCATAGCGATCGAGCCTTCTGATCCCGAACCAATCAGCGCCAGTGTAACGGCATTTAACGGTCCAGTCCGACCGGGCGGGGCCTTCATCGGCTATTCTGCCACCGATTATCACCCGAGCGGCCATCGCCGGCCGCGGGCCGCAGCGACCCTGTCCCCGTTCGCCGAAGGCCGTCGCCAGCCGCGCTGAGCGCGGCATCCCGGACACCTCCCCCCATCCACACCGCCGGCCTGTTGCTGAAGGTCATCCGGTGCGCGCCTAACGATGGCCTGAAGTTCCCGGGCGAATACTTGCACACTCTCTCCAGCCAAGCCCTGAGCCCGGTGTAACGGTATTTAACGGTAAAGTCTGCCCGCCCGACGGTCTTGGTCGACTATTCTTCGGCATCCGTCACTTCAGCGGCCGTCGCCAACCGCCGGCGGCGGGCCTTGGCCCCGGCACCCAGAGTCGCGATGCGTCGCTCAGGCCGCGGCGCCCTTTATCAGGAGACCATCCATGGGTAAGACCGAATCCGCCCTCCTGCTCGTCGCCACCCTGGCCCTCTCCGCCGGCCGCGCCGACAGCGGAACCCTGCGCGACTCCGGCGGCGGCGCCTCCGCCACGCCGCCGGCCGCGGGCACCGCGGCCCTGGGCTACGCCCCCGGCACCCGGGGCGCACGGCGCCCAACACCCGCGCTACACCGCTGGAGCGGTATCGCGCGGCACGAAACGAACCCTTTTCTTCACATATCGAGGTCCTTGCCCCGGGCTGGTATGTCGCACCCCTACGGGGCTTCGCGACTCACCTGGGGTGCCTGGACCCGCGCCCCCGCTTCGCTTAACCTTTAACAGGGGCGGACCCGCCTCCTTCGACACTGGAGACCCACCATGCACACGCGCGCACCGCAACTGCTCGCCGTCGGCCTCCTGGCCGTCGCCGCGACCTCGGCCCAGGCCGCGAGCCTGACCTTCACCATCGAGGCGCCCGGGGTGACTACCTCGCCCCTGGCCCAGCCCGGATCCGGTTACACCGCCCAGGTGGAGGGCTGGCAGGGCCTGTCGTCCGGCTACCTCGCCCCCGGCAACACGCTCAACTCGACTGTCGGCCGCTACACCCAGAGCGCGACGGGCACGGGCAGCACGATCCCGGCCGCCAATATCTACGGCGGTGCCACCACCAACAGCGGCGAGCAGTTCCTCTCCAACACCCAGGCGGGCGGCGCGCTCACCTGGACCGGCACGGGCGTGACGGACGGCCCCTACGTCGGCTACTTCGGCTTCTGGTGGAGCGCCGGCGACGGCAACAACGACCTGCTGGTCACCATGCAGAACGGCGAGCAGATCACCTTCACCACCCAGACCATCATGGATTCTCCCGCGCTGCAGGGTCATCCGACGGGGATCTCGGGGACCGTGAACGGTCACTACGGCAACCCGACCGGCAACGGCCTCCCGTATACCAATGCCAACGAGGTCTATGCCTTCGTGAACATCTATGCCAACAATGCGAACAACCGGATCGCATCCATCACCTTCAGCGAGCCGAACAGCGCGAGCGGATTCGAGAGCGACAATCACACCGTGGTCGCCGCCTACATCGATAACGATGACCACACCGGCCAGGATATCCCGCTCCCCGGCACCGCGCTGCTGTTCGGCCCGGGCCTTGCGCTCCTGGGCTGGGCGCGGGCCCGCCGGTCCAAGGCACGGACCTGAACGCGGCCCCGGGACCATCGCGACCATGACACAGCATCCAGCGACCCCTTGGCGCCCGTCCATCGCGGCACTCATCCTGGCCGTCCTGCTGAGCCGGCCGCCGCTGGCGGCGCAGACTGGTACGGCGGCGCCCGACCCCAAGGGTGCCGTACCTGCCGACGCCGTGGCCGCAGACCTGGATGCAGAAGATGCAGCGCCCGCCAAGGACAGCAGTCGGCTGCTCGGCGAGACGCGGGGGCTCCTCGCCCAGGGCGATGTCACCGGGGCCAAGGCGGCCCTGAAGCTGCTGTTGCGCAATGAGCCGAACAACCCCGAGGCCCTGTCGCTCCTGGCGGACATCGACCTGCTGCTGCGCCGCGGCGGACCCGCCGAGGTGGTCCTGCAACGGGCCATCACCCTGGGCCTGCCGCGGGAGGAGGCGCTCGCCCGGCTCGGCCAGGCCTATCTGCAGCAACGCCAGCCCCAGCAAGTGCTCGCTGAACTTGCACCGCCCGCCGATGACCCGGCGGTCGCCGCCGCGGTGCTGGCCGTGCAGGCGCAGGCCCAGGTACAGCTCGGCAACCGGGCGGCGGGGGCGGCCCTGCTCGCCGAGGCCCTGGGGCGCGACCCCGACAACCTCGCGGCACTGACCGGCACGGGGCTGCTCGCGCTCGCCAATGGCGAGCGCGACGGCGCCCGCGCCGCCCTGGAGCGCGCCGTCGCCACCCACGCCGACGCCCACGAGGCGCTGGCCGTGCTCGCCGAGATGGACCAACAGGACGGCCGCCTGACCGAGGCGCAGCGCCGCTACACGGCCGCCCTGGAGCTTTCCGGGCGACAGTGGCTCTATCGCTTCAAGCGTGCCCTGGTGCGCATCGACCTGGGCGACCTCGAGGGCGCCGGCACGGATCTGGACGGGGTCGAGAGCGCCTTCCCGCAGTTCGTCGGCCTGAACCTGTTGCGCGGCAGTCTGGCCCTCGCCCAGGGGCGGCCCGACGCGGCACTCGACGCGCTGGAGTCATACCTTACCATCGTCCCCCGGGATCAGATGGCCTTCCGCCTGGCCATCCGCGCCGCGGGACAATCGGGCGACCGCCGACGCATCTACGCGCTGGCCAAGCGCCTCCAGCGTGAAGCGCCGGGGAGCCCGGGGCCGGCACTGGTCACCGCCGAGGCCCTACTCCTGGCCGGCGACGGTCCGGGGGCATTGGAGGTGCTGGCGCCGGTGCAGGCCATGGACCAGCAGGACCCGGATGTGGCCCTACTGCGGGTGCGCGTCCTGCTCGCCGCGAACCAGGGCGAAGCAGCGCAACGGGCGCTCCAGGAGGCGGTCGGCCGCTTCCCCGGGCACGGCGGATTGGCCGTCGAGCGGGCGCGGCAGTTGCACGCGCAGGGGGCGAAGACGCAGGCCCTGACCGTCATCGACACCGTGCTGAAACAGACCCCCGCCGACCTGGACGCACGCGCCCTGCGGGCACAGGTCCTGCTGGATCTGAAGCGTCCCCAAGAGGCTCTGACGGACGGACGGGCCTTGGTAGATGCCGCCCCCAACCGCAGTTTCAGCTACCGGCTGGTCGCGGCAGCGAGTCTCGCCGCCAGCGACCAGGAGGGGGCCCGTGCGGCCCTGACCCAGGCCGCACAGCGCGCCCCCGACGAGGCCGACCTGCGGGTCGCGCTGGCGCGCCTGGAGATCGAGGCGGGCAATCTGGAGCAGGGGGTCACACGGTATCGCGAGGCCCTGGCGTTGGACCCCAACGAGCGGGACGCCCTGGCGGGTCTGGCACGCTGGGATAAGACCGCGGGCGAGGACCCGCTGGCGCCTTTGCAGCAGACACTGGCGCGGGAACCGAACAATCCCGCGCTGCGGGCCGACCTGATCGCCGGCCTGCTGGCACGCGGCCAGGTGGATGAGGCGCAGCGGCTCGCCGATGCCACGCCCACCGACCTGACCCAGGGCGGGCCGCCCCGCCTCGCCCGCGTGCGGGCGGTCGCGTACCTGGATGGGAAACGCCCGGCGGACGCCCTGGACCTGCTGCTGCCCCTGCTCGCCGCTGCCCCTGAGGATGCGGAACTCGCCTATCTCGCGGCCCGCGGCTATGCCGCCCGGGGCGACCGACGGGCCCGCCGGTATTTCCTCGACGGCTGGCGGCTCGACCCGCGCACCCCGCTCGCGGGCGCCGTACTCACCCAGGTGCTCGCGGTCATTCCGGACAAGACCCAGCAGGAGGCACTGGCCAAGGAACTGGCGCGGCTCCAACCCGACAGCACGACCCCGGAGGTGCTGCGGGCCCTGATCGCCGCCGACCGCGGCGACCTGAAACAGGCCGTCACGCGCTGGCGCGGGCTCCACACCAAGGCGCCGGATGATCCGCCGACCTTCCAGGCATATCTGCGGGCGCTCCTGGCCGCGGATCAGGGGGCCGAAGCGCAAGCCTTGGCCGCGACCTGGAGCGAGCGGCACCCGCAGGATTGGGGCGTCAGTCTATTGGTCGCAAACTTCCTGGCCGGGAAGAACCGCCCCGCCGACGCGGCGCCCTGGTATCGGCGCGTGCTCGCCGCTGCGCCGGACAACGTCTACGCGCTGAACAACCTGGCCCTGCACCTGGCGTCCAGCGATCCGCAGACCGCCCTGGGGTACGCCGAGCAGGCCCTGCGGCGTTATCCGGACCGGCCACCGATCATGGACACCGTCGGCACCGTGCGCCGCGCGGCCGGGGACGCCGCCGGTGCCGTCGAGATCCTGACCCGCGCCCACGCGGCCGCCCCCGCCGACCCGGGCATCGCCTTTCATCTCGCCCAGGCCCTGGCCGCGACGGGCGAAACGCAGCGGGCGGCCGAACTGCTGCGCGAGGTCGTCTCGGTGCGCTTCGCCGAGCAGTCCGAGGCGCAGGGGCTGCTGGCGCGCTTGGGAAACCATTCGCAGCGCCAATGATGGGTTTCGCTGATGGGTTTCGCTGCGCTCTACCCATCCTACGGGGGTACTTGCACCGTCCGGGAGCTTGGAACGTGTCAGCGCTCCTGCAAACCTTAGGAGAACCACGATGAGTCCCTTGGCCCTGTACCCGCCGATCGACAGCGCCCATGCGACCCGCAACGGGCGCTCCGGCCCGTGGCCGCGCCCCTGGACGAGCGCGGTCGCGGGCCTGCTCCTGGCGTTGGCCGCCGCCTCGATCCCCGCGGGTGCCGCCGCGCAGCCGCCGGCCCCGCTGACGCTCGAACAGGCCATGGCGATGGCGACGCGCGACTTCATGGGCGCGCCGGTCACCGCGGCCTGGTGGTCGGTAGACGCGCGGTCAGTCTTTTTCCGGTACCAGCCGCCGGGTGCGAAGGAGGCCGCCACCTTCGAGGTGAATCCCCGCAACGGCAGCGTCCGGGAGGTTCCGGCCGAAGACCTGGGCCTGGTGGACGCGGATGCCAGGGGCTATGACGGCAACCGCACCCATGCGGTCTATGAGCGCGCCGGCGACATCTGGTTTCGCGATATCGATCAGAGCACGCCCATCCAGGTGACCCGCGACGCCGCGGGCGCGGCCGATCCACTGTTCAGCGCCCAGGCGCCCGGCTCCGAGGCGGCGCGCGTCTTTTTTCGCCGCGGCAACGACTGGTTCGCCTGGGTCGCCAATGGCGGTGTCGAGACGCCGCTGCTGGCGTTGCGCGCCGGGCCGCCGCCGACGGCCGCCGCCGCGGCGCCGCTTGGTCGGACGACGGGCGCCAGCTGGCGGTCGTGATCGCGACGCTCGACCGCAAGGACTGGTGGCTCGCGGCCATCGACCCCGCCACCGGGCGGACTGACGTGCGCCACCACGATCGCGGCGCCTTGATGATCGCCTCCCAGCAGATCGGGTTCCTGCCCGACCACCGGCTGTGGTTCCTGTCCGAGCAGGGCGGCTGGTTCGGCCTCTATCTCGATGACGGCCAATCCACGCGGCCGGTGGCTACCGGTCCCTTCGAGGTCGCGAACGTGCAGTGGAGTCCCGACGGCCGGCGCGCCTTCTTCCAGTGCAACCGTAAGGAGCCGGGCGACCACGAGGTCTGCCGCGTGAATGCCGACGGCAGCGACCTGCGCGAACTCACCGCGCTCGATGGGGTCGGCACCTATTTGGATCTGGATGCCTTTCGGCTGTCGCCCGACGGCCGGCGCCTGGCGGTCCGCTACTCGGGTCCCTATCTGCCGATGCAGTTGGCACTGGTGGACGCCGAAACGGGCGAGACGCGGCGCATCGGCGACACCCGCGGCGCGGCGCTTAAAGCGCGCGCCGCGCCACTGGTCGAGCCGCAGATCGTGCAAGTACCGTCCACCCATTTCCCGGGCACCATCTGGTCCAAGCTGTTCCGGGGCGAGCGCCCCCAGTCGCGCATCCTTTCCAATCAATACCCTCACTGCGGAGTCAATCGAAGATGAATCAGAGCAAGCCTGTCCATGTCCAGCTCGGTGCCCTGCTGGCCCTGGCGCTCGCCGCACCCACTGTCGCCCTTGCCTACGGCGAAAGGGATGCCATCCGCGACTGCGAGAGCCGTCTGCGGAGCAAATATCAGATCAGCGACCTGCGCGACGCCACGGCCGAGCGGCTGCAAGACCGGCTGCATCATTACAAGGTTCAGGGACTCGCCAAGGTCGATGGGGAGAAGTACCCCTGGACCTGTGAGATCGTGAACCGGCGCGTCGCCGATATCCAGTACCAGGGACGCTGGTCCTCCCAGGGCGGGGGCGGGACGCCCGAGGTGGTGCCGCGTCGTTCCGGCGAGATCGAGGTACGGATGCCGAGCGGCTGCACCGCGCTGTACGGCCGCGACGGCCAGTTGATCAACCGCGGCAGCAGTTGCAGCCAAAGCGACCGTCGCCGCGCCGACGATGCCGCGGATTCTTACTTCCGTGAACAGGGACGCGACAGCGGCCGCGGCCGCTACGAAGGGGGCGGCGCGCCGCCCCAGCTCATCGCCGGCAGCAATGGCGAGGCCGAGGTCGTGTTCAAGAACGATTGTGTCGTCTACTATGATCGTCGCGGCCGGCGGACCAATGTATCGCCGAAATGCCAAGGCAGCCAGGTAACCAAGGCTGATCAGGCGCTGCGCGCCTACCGTCGCGAGCAGGGCCTTTAGCCGCTATGAAATACGTACTTTCAGTCACCGCGCTGCTGCTTGTTTCGACCGCCGCTGTCGCCATGACGCCCGGCAACATGCCCGCCTATTGCCGCGGCCAGGCCGCGAGCGACTTTGGCACCAAGCCGGTCTATATCAAGACCGGCAAATTGGTCCGCCTGAAGAAAGGCGGTTACACCATCAAGGGCACCGCCGACCTCGGCAATCAGGGCAAGAAGCCCTTTGCGTGCGACTTCGGCAAGAAGGGTGAGTTCCTGCACCTGAAATCGCTGGTGGACGAGGGTGCGCTATAAGAACAAATGCTCTTGTCCTGTGCCACTAACCCCTTGACATAACACAACCACTGATCCCAATCGAGGCCCGAGTTCCATTATGAGATCATTGCCTTTCATCTTTCTCGTCTGGCTCGTTGCGGCGCTGCCGGTCCTGGCCGCCGATGGCATCCGCGAGGAGGCCGTGCACTTCAAGGCCGGGACCTCGGGCACCACGCTCAAGGGCCGCCTGCACGGCGACCAGGATGTCGACTATGTGCTCGGGGCCAAGGCCGGGCAGCGGATGACGGTGGACCTGCACACGGACAATCCGCAAGCCTATTTCAATCTCCTGCCCCCGGGGACCGACGAGGCGATCTTCGTCGGCAGCAGCGCCGGCAATCGCTTCACCGGCACCCTGCCGGCCGACGGCAACTACCGCATCCGGGTCTACCTGATGCGCGCCGCCGCCCGCCGCGGCGAGACGGCGAACTATCGGCTCGGCATCAAGATCGGCGGCGGCGCCCATGCGGACGCGACTGCCCCGAAGGGCGACTTCGCGGACGGCCTGGCCGGCGGCCCGGACTTCTGGCAGGTCACCGGCGTCGCCGCGAATGACCAACTCAACGTCCGGCGCAGCCCCTCGGCGAAGGCCGCAACCATCGTTGGTCTGCCCAACGGCGCCGTCCTGCGCAATCACGGCTGCGAGATCCACGGCGGCCAGCGTTGGTGTCAGGTCTCCATGCAGGACGACCCCGGCCGCCGCGGCTGGGTCGCCGGCCGCTATCTGCGCGAGTCGTCCAATTAGTCGCCCCCGGATAGAATGCACACGCGGGCACCGGACCTGACGCCTTGGCCCAGGTCCAACCCTCCCGGCAGTCCACCGTGACGGCGCCTTAGAACCACCCAACCACCATCAGGAGTCCCCATGGACATTACCGCGTAGTGCTGCTGGTCGTCCTCGGGCTGATCAGGAAGGCCGTGCGGTAAGCGGCCCCGTGGGCGTTGCGTCGGTCGGGTTACCGTGAAAGTCGCGTAGCGACCCTGTGGGAGCGGCTTCAACCGCGACGAAGCCTCGCAAGCAGCCGCAACGCTTGACGCAGCCAGCGCTGCCGACCCACACTCGCAACCAACCCCAGTCGCTGCAACCCCCGATCAGCCCATATGTTGACCTCGGTCGAAGGCATCTACGAACACGGCGAGGTCCGCCTGCTCGAACCCCTACCCGGGATTGAGCGGGCGCGCGTGCTCGTGACCGTCCTACCCGACCCCAAGCCCCGAGCCCAAGACCCTCTTGACCTGCCCATGACCGCGGAAGAACGTGCCGTCTGGGACGACTTGCCGCGGTTTTGCGCCGAGCATCCGATCCAGTTCTCCTGGCTCGTGCCACCTGACGAGGTTGCGGAGGGTGGCGACTCCCGTCCGTGACCTGCCTCCTGGACACCAATACGATCAGCTACCTTCCATCGCTGCAATCTCGGAGTCCGGCACTGCTGTTCGCGCCGCTGCAATCCGATATACTAAGCGGTTACCAAGCCAATTCACTCTGATCTGTTCACCCGAGACCCTTGCCGATGACCATCAAGCTCGCCGCCCGCGTCCAGGCCGTCAAGCCCTCCGCCACCCTCGCCGTCGACGCCCGCGCCAAGGCCCTCAAAGCGGCGGGCAAGGACGTCGTCGGCCTGGGCGCCGGTGAGCCGGACTTCGACACCCCGGACCACGTCAAGGAGGCGGCCATCATGGCCATCCGCCAGGGATTCACCAAATACACCGCGGTGGACGGGATGCCCAGCCTCAAGGCCGCGGTCGTCTCCAAGTTCAAGCGCGAGAACGCCCTGGACTACACCCCTGAGCAGGTCCTGGTCTCCTGCGGCGGCAAGCAGAGCTTCTTCAACCTGGCGCTCGCGGTCGTCGACCCGGGCGACGAGGTGGTGATCCCGGCCCCCTACTGGGTCTCCTATCCGGATATCGTGCTGCTGGCCGGCGGGGCCCCGGTGCTGGTGCACGCGTCGGCCGAGCAACACTTCAAGATCTCCCCGGCCCAACTCAAGGCGGCGATGAACGACAAGACCCGGCTGGTGGTCATCAACAGCCCGTCCAATCCCACCGGCATGTCCTACAGCACGGATGAATTGAAGGCCCTGGGCGCGGTGCTGCGCAACTTCCCGCGGGCCCTGATCGCCACCGACGACATGTACGAGCACATCCGCTGGGACGCGGCCCCCTTCGTCAACATCCTCAATGTGTGCCCGGATCTCGCCCCCCGCACCCTGGTGCTCAACGGCGTCTCGAAGGCCTATGCCATGACCGGTTGGCGCATCGGCTATGCCGGCGGCCCGGTCGAGGTCATCAAGGCCATGACCAAGATCCAGTCCCAGAGCACCTCCAACCCGACCTCCATCGCCCAGGTAGCGGCGCAGGCCGCACTGGAAGGCCCCCAGGACTGCATCGGCGTGATGACCCGGGCCTTCAAGGAACGCCATGACCACATGGTCGAGCAGTTGAACCTGATCCCCGGCATCGAGTGCCTGCCCACGGATGGGACCTTCTATGTCTTCCCGCGGGTCCAGCAGGCCATCGAGCGTCTGGACGGCGTCAACAACGACCTGGAGTTTGCCGAGTATCTGCTGGAGAAGGTCGGGGTGGCCCTGGTGCCGGGCTCCGCCTTCGGGCTGGCCGGGCATGTGCGCATTTCCATTGCGACCAGCCCGAGCAACCTGGACCAGGCCTTGGAGCGGATCGGCAGGGCGGTCGGGTAGCGCCGGCTGGCCAACGTGCGCGACGCGCGGCTGCCGCCAAGCACCGACCGGCTGACAAACCCGCACGGCAGCGACTAGACTTGTGGCAGGTCACAAGGAGCGAAATCCCATGACAGCAACGCATCGCCGCCGCTTCGGGTTCACCCTGATCGAACTGATGGTCACCCTGCTGGTGCTGATCATCCTCCTGGCACTTGGGGTTCCGGCCTTCGCCGACCTCCTCTCCCGCACCAAGCTGACCAATACCGCCAACACCCTGCTGGGCCATCTCCAGTATGCCCGCTCCAACGCGGTCAAACGCGGGGGCGGCCGGGTCGCCGTAGGGGCCTGCAACAATGCCGCACAATGCACGGACAACGCCAACTGGCCAGCCGGGCAACTGTGGCAGGGCGGCTACATGGTCGCAACCGTCAACAACGCGTCACCGCCCAAGATCCTGCAAGTGCTACGGCGCGTGGACGCGGCCGAGCTGGCCGCCGTGACGATCGACAAGAACGGCACCTCGCCGCGCTTTTTCTTCCATCCCGATGGTACGGCAGGCGGTGCGGCAACCATCACGCTCTGCGATCGACGTATTCCCACCTTCGGGCGTGCCGTGATCGTCGATGCCGTGGGGCGCGTCCGGGTCGCACAGTATGCACCCGGCGGCGGGGCACTCCAGTGCCCCCCCCCCTAGTACCGCGTGACGCAAATGCCCGGACGACCGCGCCGCTGCCGTAGGGTGCGCCGTGCGCACCATGGCACCGCCCGAGACCCTGACCGCTGCGCTCGTGCGCAGGCACTTGCGGTGCGCGCCGCGCACCCTACGCCTACTGGTCCGAACAGGTGCGCTTGGTAGTGCCCGTCACCAGCGAGCCGACAAGGACAAGCCGACCAAATCTAGCGGTTGACCACAGTGCCGAGAGTGGCTAAAATAATGGGCTCTCGACATTCCCCGGTAGCTCAGTCGGTAGAGCGGATGACTGTTAATCATTAGGTCGGCGGTTCGAGCCCGTCCCGGGGAGCCAACTAAAAGAAGGGGTTAGGTGAAAGCCTAACCCCTTTTTTTGTGTCCATGGCGCACTCATCGCCCAGTCGCCGTCAACACCCCACGACCAGACGCCCCCCGGTCCGCGGTGCGGCCCCTGCCTGACACCCCCGTGCGCACACCAGAGGGCCCGCGTCCGGGGCGGCTCCGGGCGCACGGGCGACGGCTACCGACCCGAGCGGTACGCTTTGCCCCTGACCGTCGCGCCACCGTAATCTAGCGCAACGCGCGGGCGCCTGACGCGCACGTCCAAGACCAGCGGACCCCATGACATGCGGGAGTGGCTCAACAGCAACCCGAAGTGTACCGCATGCTCATCGTCGCCGGACCGGCCTGGTACCTCGTTACACCAGCTTCGCGACCTTCAGCAAGACGCCGATGATGATGGTCGTTTGCAGGACTCCCGCGCCGATGACCCAGCGGGTCAGGTCGGCCTTGGTTTCGGCAATGCGGGCGTTCGTCTCCGACAGTCTGGCCTCAAGTTCCAGTTTCGTTTCACGAATACGCGCATCTAACCGCAACTCGAGCTCGCGGATATCGCGCCGCAGGTGGTTCTCGTGCTCGGTTATTTCGGCCTTGGTCGCCATTTGCCGGTCGAGGATCTCGGCCAATGCGCGGGACTGGGTCTCCGCCTGCTGCGGGCTGAAACCGCCCGCTTTAAGGGTGTCGGCGTAGGCCAGGGTGTCAAGAATGAAGGTGGTCATGGCTGCCCCTCGTTGTTTGTTGCCCTCCAGGTCCTGCCGCGCGGCTTGCCCGGCGCCGACCGCGGCGGTCGGGGTGTCGGCCCGGTCCTGCGGCCCTGTCTCGTGGCGGAACATACCCTATCCTAGCACATTCACCGACCTTCACAGCGCGGGCGGCTTATCTACGATTCAATGACTTGGCGTTTTCGTTGACGACAGAGGAAGGCCGCTCGCCGGGGCCTCATGTGACTGTCGATCCTTAGGATCAGCAGTGCGAGCCCGCCCCGGGACGTCGAATAGGAATGGGGTGGCAGCCGACGGCTTATGTACGTCAGCGCACCGACCCGCCAAGCGACCCAGCCTATAAGGAGAGGGTCCCGGAAGGACTTGAGTGTCGGCGCCAAGCGTCTGAGGCGATCCCTGAGTCCTGTCACGCCCCCCTCACGTCACAAGGCCCTCGTCAGGTTGAGCCCTTCCGACCAAGCCCCTTATTGCAGGTCTTGGTCGCGCCACGGTACCGGACGGCACGCCAACCCAACTTTTTTTTCACAGAGAGTCATGATGAACCACCAGACCCAGATGCTTGTCCTTAGCCTGGCGATCACCGCCGCTTGCGTGGTCCAGCCCGCGCCGGCCGCGTCCGAAAACGTCATCGTCGGCGGCCCGCTGCCCTTCGCCGCCTACGACCAGGACGGTAACGGCAGTATCAGTGCGCAAGAGTTCAACCGCGTTCACGAGCAGCAGACCAGTGAGCGCGCGGCGGCCGGCGCGCCCATGGACGGGGTCGCCAACACGACGACCTTCGCGGTCTTTGACCGCAACGGCGATGGTCAGGTGACGGCCGCCGAATTCACCACGGTTCAGCCGCCCGCGCCGACGAGTGGTCCCGGGACCCAGGGGTCCGGCCCGCAGATGGGGCTCAGTGATGGCGGCGGGGTCGGCATGGCAGGGGCACTGCCCGCCTTTGCCGAGCTCGATGAGAATCACGACGGCGGCCTCAGTGCGTCTGAATTCAATGACGCACGAGCCAACCGCGCCGTGGAGAAGTCACAACAGGGCTTGCCGATCGGCAGTCTGCGCAATGCCCCGACCTTCGAGGCGATCGATCTCAATGGCGACGGACGGATCAGCGCGGAGGAATTCGCCGTGGTCCAGACCCAGCATTCGCAGCCGCAGCCCCAGCGCTGAAGCCAGGTCCGCGCGTGACGCATCGCCCCCCGCGGCGGGGGCGACCGCTTAGTAACGAGTCAAGAGCAAGTCAAGCACAACACCGTCGTTGTCGTAATCGAAGAAGCGATGCAATTCGGCGTGCGAGAGAATCCGGGGCGCTACGATCACCTCGATTACGACAACGACAACGACGCGACAAGCATTCCCTGATCCGGGGGCACTTGGAAGAAATCGCGGTAACACAATACCGGCAGGCCCGACCTTGCGGTCCGACCTGCCGGTTCTGCCCATCCGTTGCTCAGGACGGCGTATTGGCCGCAATCACGCGGCCGGCGGCACGCTATCCGACACGCAGCCCCGATAGGGAGCCCAAGAGCCCAAAGAGCGACAACAGCCACAGCACCACGGCGATGACGACGACCACATTCAAGATCGTCTTGATCTTCCCGTCCATCGGGATATAGTTATTGATCAGCCATAGGCCAACACCTACGACGACGAGCGTGACAACTAACGGAATCAATGGCATGATAGGTCTCCAATCAGGTTGCAGCAGCAGGTGTTCTGCGGTTGTCTTCGGTGCGATCGGCAGCGGGCTCACGGGGCTCGCACCTTGCCTTGGCAATGGTTGACAAGCGGGTCCGCTGCGATGTGCACCACTGTAGGCCCAAGGACCGGCCCAGTCGGTGCGCCGCAGAACATAGCGCGCGGACCGCAACCAGGCCCGGAAACCGGAACAGCACCCAGGGCGTTGCGCCTTAAGTGGCCAGGCCGATGAGTCCTCAGGAGCAGCCTGGAAAGAGCAGTTCTCACACCAAGGCGCCAAGCTCGCCAAGGAATTTCAAGGGATGGTCGAAGTGATTTGGCTCACCCATCGGGCGCTCCGGATGCTGCGCAGATCCCTTTGTTTCTTCTCGGCGTCTTGGCGTCTTAGCGTGAGCAATTGCCGGACTCGGGTTGAGGGTTCAGCATCGAGGGAGTTTCAGCGGCCTGTGGGCTACGTCACTCCCTCGCTCCCCAAGCCCGACACCTCACTGGTACGGGCAGCGCTCGCGCGGGCCTGCCGCGCCGCGGCGCCCGCCAGGTGACCGAACAGGGCCTGATAGAGGGCGCAGTGGGGGTCCTTCTCGAACAGGGTCCCGTGCACCGAGAAGGCCCGCACCGGGCAGCCGCCGTGGCACAAGGCCAGGTAGTCGCAGGCGATGCAGTCACGCGCGACCAGTGCCATGGGGCGTTGGTGAAAGCGCTCCACGACCGCACTGGCGGCGAGCAACTCGCTCAGGCTTGCGCACTCGAAGATGTTGCCGAAGCGGTAGTCCGGGTAGCTCGTGACCCAACAGTCGCACTGGGCAACGTGACCGCGGGCGTCGATACAGAGGATGTGGTTGGCACAGTCGTCGGTCCAGATGCAGGGCAATACCGTCGGCGTGCCGCTGAAATAGGCCAACAGCTCGTCGAAGGGGCCGACCCGGACCCCGTCGCGTTCGCCGCGCGCAAGCCACACCTCGGCGAGATCGACATAGAAGCCGATGAGCGCCGCGCTGCCCGTCGGCAACAGGCCCTTGGCCTGGTTGGACTCACCCCCGGGAAAGGGCGTATTGACCTGAAAGCTGCGAATACCGAGTTCATCGACGAAATGGCGGTAGAAGCGCTCGGCGCCGAGTTCCAGAGTCGCCGCGTTGGGCACCGCGATGACCCCCACCTCGATGCCCGCGGCGCGTGCCAGGCGCACGTTGCGCGTCCAGACCGCGTTGTAGTCGGCGGCGTCCTGCCCCCGGCGGCGCCGGTAGAGGTTGGGATAGTCCAGCGAGGTGCTGACGCTGTTGTCGAACATCTCGCGGATCACCGGATTCCACTTCGGGCTGTAACCAATCATGTTGGTCTGCAATCCGTGCGTCACGGTGCGCCCGCGCGCCGCGGCGGTCGCCGCGATCAGGGCCTGGGCCCGGGCGAACCAGGACGGCGGCAGGGTCATGGCCTCGCCGCCCTGCCAGTGGATCATGAGCCCGGCGATGTCCTGTTCGACCAGATGGTCCAACACCTTGTCGATCAGTTCCTGCAGGCGCGCCAGTGACAGCCGGTCGTTGGTCTTGACCTCGAAGCAGTAGTCACAGTCGGCATTGCACTGGAGCGTCGGGAGCAGGATCAGTGAAAAGACCTTGGTGCTCATGACGCGCTCAGCCCCGCGACGCGGCAAAGGCGGCGAGCCCCGCGCGCAGTTCGGCCGCCGCCGCGTGCAGTTCGGCGAACAGAGACTTCACACCAGTGCAGTCGGCGTCGGGCCGGGGCCATTTGAAATAGGCGCCGCAGGGGGCGAGCCAGGGGCAATCGCGACACTCGGCCCCGGCGGCGACCAGCCCCTCGCGCCAGGCCCTCACGCACACGGGGCCCTGATCGGGCGCCGCTTGGCCCTGGTCGTCCAGAATCAGGACCTCGGCCTGGTCGCGCTCCAGCAATGACCAGAGATCGACCGGGGTGTCATGGAGGAAGGCCAGCAACAGGCCGTGAAAGGGCTCCACCGGCTGGGCGACGGTGGGATTGTGGAGGTATCCCGTGAGTGCCTCCTGCAGTTCCGCGAGCAGCGCGGGAGACGCCTGATGCCCCGCCAGACGGACCGCAAAGCCGAGTGAAACCGCCAGCTTGACGGCCCGCGCCACCCCCGGGAGCAGCGCGATCGTCACGCGCACCGGATGGCGGTCGAGCAACCCGGTGCACCGGTAGAGCAAGGGGAGTTCGGTCGCCGGGTCGGCCATCAGCAGGTCGATGGCCAGCCCCTCACCCCAGTGGACCAGGGGCCCCAGGTCCGCCGTCAGGTCCGTGACCTGCAGGAACAAGACCCTCGCCGGCACGGCGGGCCCGAGCAGGGTCCGGGTCGCCGCCGGATCGGCGGTGCGCAGGATCACGCGACGGCCGGGGCAGACCTGAAACAGGGTCGCGGGAATGCTGAAAACGGTCTGATCCGGATGATCCCCGGGCGGGATCGGTGTCTGGTGTGACACGGCGGCCTGCTCCCCGCGGCGTCGGGGCGCCGCCTCGATGACTGGCCGGCCCCGGTGCTATCGCCCCGGGGCCGGGTGACAACCGGGCCTCGCTCAGCGCCGGTTGATCCAACTGCCGCCGCGGCCGCCGCCGTTGCGGTTGACCCAGCCGCCCCCGCCGCGGCGGTTGACCCAACCGCCGCCGCGGCGGTTGATCCAGCCGCCGCGGCGGTTGAGCCAGCCCGCCTCGGCGTCCGACTGCGGCACCGCCAGGCCGCCGAAGAGGGCGGCGCCGATCACGATCTTCGACCAGCGGCCCAGGCCGATCAGGAAACCCCGGCGGCTTTGCAGTTCGTCGTCGGTCAGTTCGGCCTCTGAGCCGGAGTCAGTCACGGATTTGTCGCTCATAGTGATCCTCTTTGCGTGTATTATCGAAGGGCGTCATCGCTCGTCTTGTGGTTCTGCGGCACCTCCACCCGGGCCATCGGCCGCGGGGATAAGCACTCACTGACGGCGCGGCGCCGCCCTTCAGTCCGGACGCCGGTGGACCCCGTCCAGCCAGCGCCGCAGATCCCCCGCCCAGCCGTCGAAGGCCTGGCGCGCATAGGCCCAGGTCGAATAGGACTTCACATAGTCCCCGACCCCGGTCGTGACGGCGCCGGTGAGACCCCCGCTGGTATCGACCACATACTTGCGCCCGACCCGGTTGTCCGCATACTCCGCGACCACCTGCTGGTTTTGGGCGTCGATCAGCATCCCGGCGATGCCGGTGCGACCCAGGTAGGCGGTGGAACCCGCGGGACGGCCGGCAACCGGACCGGACGCCAGGTCGGCGACCGTGGCATAGGGGACCACCAGTGCGGCCACACTATAGGCGGGCTTGGTCGGTACCAGGTCGGTGATGGCAATGCGCAGCTTCAGCACCCCGGGGCCGGGTTTGCTGACCACCTGGTAGGTGGCGCCCAGGGCCTTGGTGATCGCCTGCTGCAGGTAATCGGCCAGGGCCTTCAACTCAGCGGGATCGACCGTCTTGTAGGCGGCGTCGTCCGCCAGCCGGACCTGGATGGGCTCGATCAGGAACCGCTGGTAGCGTGCCAACTCCGCCCCAGGGTCGATCCACACCAAGGCGCCGCTCGCATTGGGGGCGGGGCGCAGCCGCTCCGGCTGGCTCAGAAAGTCCGCGTAGGCCGCCCGTTGGCCGCCGCCGTGGGGGGTCGCGCAGCCCCCCGTCAGGAGCAGGGCGGCCAGCGTGATCGGGGTCAGCAAGGTCTTCAAGGGCATGTTCCGCTCAAAGTTCCGGGACGCCGCGGACCGCGGCAGTGCCGCCTCTGGCGTGGTCGGCGCACGCACGAGGCACGCCGGTCATTTTACGCCAGATTGCCGCCGTACCGGGGCTGGGATGTCGCGGCCCGTTGCCGGGCACCCGCACGGGGCGGCGTCAGGCCCTTGAGTTCGCCAGCGGGGCCTTGGTCACGCTTGCGGCCACCGGGGGGTGATAGCCGTCGCGGCCGGGAGCCGCAGCGGCGCCTTAGGAGCGGCCCCCGGTCGCGACGGGTTGCCGCAAGGGCGCGCGGCCGGGGTTAATGATCGAGGCAGCCCGTAGGGTCCGCTGTGCGGACCGACGGCATTGCAGTCGGCAACATGGCCGGTGTTATGGTCGAGGCCGTCGGGCTTCCTGATCAGGGTATCGAGGTATCAGGGTTGCGACATCATTTGCCCGCGATGCGCGGCCTGGCTGGCGGCGAATTCGTCTGGCGTCACCTGGCCATTGCCGTCGGTGTCGATAGCACTGAAAGCAGGTGCCTTGCCGGCATTGCGCATCGCATACCCCTGGGCCGCACGCTCGGCCATGCGCTTGGCCCGCGCCTCATAGAATTCCGTTTCGGTCAGGGTGCCATCCCCGTTGAGGTCGAACTCGGCGAAGACGGGCATGTTGCGGCCCCTGCCCATGCCCATGCCGGGCCCGCCCCCCATACCAGCCCCGGGGCCAGGGCCGTTCCCCGGACGGCCCTGCATGAGCGCCTGGCGTCCGGCCTGGAACTCCTCGCTGGTCATGCGGCCGTCGCCGTTGCGATCGAAGTCGGCGAAGGTCGGCGCCGTGGCCGCACCACGCATGGGTGCGCCTTGGGCCGCGCGCGCGGCCATGTGCGCCCCGTGAGCGGTCGTGAACTCCTGCTCGGTAACGGCCCCATCGCCGTTCTTGTCCAGTTCGGAGAAGGTCATGGGACCGGGTGGTCCCGGGGTCTGCGCCGCCAGGGTGCCCGGCAGTAACAGGCAGGCAATGGTCAGGGTCACGCCGCGGGTGATCATCTTGGCTTGGTGTTTCATCTTGGTTATCCTCCAACGATCGCGTCGAAAAGCGCATCGAAGTGGATCTGCTCCGAGGCGGCGATCTGCGAGAACACTGGTGTCTTCCAGCGCGCGTAGAGCTTGAGGTAGACATCGCGGGCGACCTTTTCCTCTTCGCGCATCTTGAGCAAGTCGTCAGCGGCAACAGTGCTGAGGCTGGGGACCGTCACCGGGATTTGCGACGCGCCTGGGCTGTTGGGTCCCTTGGCCATGACCGGACCGGCGCCAACGCAGGCGAGAATGACCAGGGAGCTTAGTATACGAGTTTTCATGATGGTTACCTTCCAAGAGTAGATTCTAGGGTGTCAACGCTCAGCGTCCCCGTCCCATGCCGCCCCCACGCCCGCCCCCGCCCCCGCCCCCGCCATGACCGTGCCTGGCCTCGTAGCCGGTGCCGTAGGGCAAGTCAGCGCGGTGACTGCCACTGCGCCCGACGCCGCCGGCCCCCCCGACCGCGCCGGGGCCGCCGGGTTGCTCACCCAGCGCCGGCAGCCGTGCGGCATCCGCGCCAGTGGGCGAACCCCAGGTCCTGGTCAGGGCCCCGCTCGGCACGCTGAGGTCAAGCGGCCTGCTTGGCGCCGCGCTCGGATCCTGGCCCCAGGTCGCAGCGGCGAAGACGCAGAGGAGCACGCAGAGGGTTAGGCGGTTGATGATCGGAACTGCCTCGATGATGACGGTACCGATTCTCGCCGCATCCCGTAGCACCGTCTTGTCAGCGCCGTAACGGCTTGTATCGCTTTGTAACGGCGTGTATCCGCGCGGTCAGCGGGATAATCCGGTAACCGCCGATCGTCACCGAATTGCAACCTTCGTCCCTTAATCTCGGGTGGGCAAGCCCAACATCCGGGGGATTTACACCCATGAGCGTCGATGTTTTTGACCCTTTGCCGACGTCTCTCCGCGATCGTAATGGATAAAGTGAGCAACGAGAACCGCACCGTGGGCATTATCGGCGGCGGCGCGGCGGGCATGTCTTGCGCGCTTTGGCTCAAGCGGCTCGGGCATGACCCGGTGATCGTCGAGCAAAGGCCCGCGTTGGGCGGGCAACTGCAAGACATCGAGCGGACAAACCGCTGGGTACTCGGCAGCCGGAACCGGAGCAGCCCCGAGTTGGCCGTCGCCTACGCCGAGCATGTCGTCGCCGAAAATATCCGCGTACTCAGCGGTACCCGGGTCATCGGCCTTGCGTCGAACAGTGCCCCTTGGGATCTCATCGTCGAGGCTCCCGACGGACACGCAAGCACCTTGTGCTGCGCGCGGCTGGTCATTGCCACCGGAACACGGGTGAGAACCCACGAGGCCTTGGGGTACATTGCCGGCTTCGCAGCGGTCCGCGCCGCCGGCCTGATCTCGTTTTGGCCGCTCGATCACCTCGGGCGGCCAGAGGCGCTGCACGACAAACGCATCGCCGTCATCGGCGGCGGCGACAACGCGCATTTCACCGTTGCCGATCTGGCTTCCCTCACCGATCGCCTTTTCCTCCTCAGCCGCTCGCGCCCGGGTGCGCAACCGTCGATCAGAGCCACGGTCGAAGGGCTGATCGAGTCGGGCCGGGTAGTGGAATACCCGGGCGTCGAGATCGTCGGGCTGGTGCCGCTGGAGGGCGGGGTGCAGATCGATGCATCTCAAGCGGGGACGGGCTCGATCAGTATTGAAGTCGACATGATTTTCGCCCGCACCGGCTTCATGCCGAACACCGATTTTCTGGCCACGCTAGGGCCTCTCGCCGAGCTGGCCCGGAATACCCAAGGATATTTGCTCACCGACGCCGGAAAGCGGACCTCGCTTGCGAACGTCTACGCGATCGGCGACGTGGCCAATCCGGACTACCCAGCGGTCGTGGTGTCGGTCGCGGATGGCGCCATCGCGGCCCGCGCGATCATCCGGGATGCCGCCACTCTCATCGGCTGACAATGTACCCCAACCGCTTTGAGGTGGCCGCCGCGGGGCGCTCATGCGAGCCGCTCGTCTGGATCATCAACAGCGCCTATACCGGCGAGCTGAATGCCCGCATCGGCGTTGCGCAGCGCCTGGGCTTCCGGTTCGAGGTCATCCCGCTTCCTGACGGCACCGCTACGGCTTTTGTCGGCGCTGTACGGCGCCGCTACGACAGTATCCGCAGCGCCAGCCCTGCGCACCCGCTGATCGTTCTGAGCGGAACCGGAGAAGACACGGTGTGCGAGATCGCCGATCTCAGGACCGTCTTCGGGACGAGCCTGACGAACGTCTACCTGGCATCGATTTTGCCGGATGTCATCCACCCCCGGCTGACCGAATACGATCTGATCGCTTCGCCGCAGATCGCCGGCGCCAACGTGATCACGACGCTGGGCGTGCCCCATCGGATCACCACCGAATCGCTGCAGCAGGCATGCGGTGCCCACGAGGGATTGTTCGGCTCCCTGCCCCGCCCGCTGATCGGGCTGCTGCTCGGCGGCAACACCAGGTACTGCTCGGGCTTCGACGCAGAGTATGGCATGGCCCTGGCCGAGCGCGTGGCCAACACCGCGCGATCGATCGATGGCTATGTCGTCGTTGCAAACAGTCGGCGCACTCCGGCTTGTGCACTCACTGCCGTCCGTGATGCGCTCGGTGAGCACTGCTGCCACGTCTGCGATTGGCAAACATCGCCCAGCGACCTTTATCGTGCGGTATTGGGTCACTGCGATGTGCTGATCGTCAGCGGTGATTCACTCTCGATGTGCTCCGAGGCGAGCTTCACCGGCAAACCGGTGTTGGTCGATCTTGCCGACCAGGCCACCGAGAGCTATCATCGGGAGATCATCGGCCGACTGGTTTCCGGCGGCGTTGCGCGCCCACTCGGTGATCGGTTTGAACCTTGGACCTATGTTCCGCCCGACCCTACCGGCGACGTCGCGACCGCGATTCGCGAGCGACTGAGCCAACGGGTGCTCCCAACCGGGTCCGGCCGCTCGGCCAAGACGGCGCGGAACCCTTGAATCAACCGCATTGACCATCCAGCCGCGAGATGGGCCAGACGCGTTACAATATTCAGCTATACTTATCGAGAGATGGTGTAAGTGGGTAGGCTCGCTGCTGCCTGATCGGCGTCGCGGCTACCCGGCGATTGGCGTCAACAGATCGTTCATGTTTGGAGAATCATGATGTTATCCAGCCGGCTTTCCCGAGCTTCACTCTTGAATGGCTTGATCATCGGCGGCGATAATAAACTGACACTGACCGGTTTGACCACCTACGGCGAAGCCTTCTCGGGCACTGATTGGGTGCGAGTAATCAATATCTTGCCGCGCGGTCGTTGATCTTCTGCGAGTGCGGCTGCACTGCCCCCGGTGACGGGGGCGGTGCATCAACCACGGCTTACGGCCTATTTCTTGCCGTATTTCGGACCGGTGCCGTCACGCTTCGGGATACCGGTGCCGGTGCAGACGCCGGTGCCGGGGCCCTTGCCACCGGCCACGACCTGGTCCATCTGTGCGGCGCTGAGTTGAATCGGGGCTGGCTGGCTGCTTTGCCCCCGAGCGACCTGGGTCGCAGTGGTCTGATCCGCGGCGGCCGCCGTGCAAGCGGCGCCGGCCAGCAGGGCGATCAACAAGGCTTTTGCGTTCATTTGAATTTCCTCAAGCGACTGTTGTGGAGCACATGGTTCGGCTATCAACCCATACTGACAGCCGCTTCCGCAAACGGCCCCTGGTGAACCGCGTGTCACCTGGGGGCGTTTCTCCGTGTGGCGGTAGAGACATTATTCACGCAGGGTGTTTCGGCACCATGGCCAGGGAGTATCGCTTGGTTTCCCATCGTGTCAGACTGTATCAGTGCCACTAAAATCGGTACGGCAGCGACACCGAGACGATGAAGTCGTTGGCGTCGTCCGTGACCCCGGCCGCCGTCGACAGGTTCAGAAACAGGTTCTTGCCCAGTGTAAAGTCGGCGCCCAGGTTGATGTAACCGGCCGTGGCGGCCGCGCTGCGGTAGGCCTCGCCGTCCAGCGGTTCAACCTTATCATTGCCTGGAAAGTCAAAGGACAACCCCGCATCGAGTGAAATAGCGGGGGTCGCGGCCAGGGTGACGCCCAGGGTCAGGCCAAAGCGATCGGCCGGCGTGAGACGGCCGGTCTGATAGCCCGCACCGTCCCAAAAAGTCGCGGTCTTGGACCAGGCATAGCCATAGGATACCGTGCCATACAGCGCCACCGGCTCGCTGCGCTTGACGGCTGACAGTGACAGCGTGAGCGAGCGCAAGCCGTCGCCAATCGGTACGGGGGCGAACGGGGCGCTGCCGTTGTCGTGGGTGTAGGCCAGTCGCGCCACCAGTGACGGCCGGGATGCGGTTTCCTGCGTGAGCCGCTTGCCAAGACTGACCGCTACATCACCCGTGCCGTCGGCCCGCCCCAACGGGTAGTCGCGCTGGATGTACGGCAGATACAGCGCGGCGGCCATGCCCCAGGGGAGGCCGGCCTCCAGCCCCAGGCCATAGGCGATGGACTCATAATGGTCATCGCCCTGTCCGTCATGAAACCAGGTCAGGCTCGGGGTGAGGCGGAAGGTGCCGCTGGGCAGCAACACCAGCCCCTTGGTGACCAAGGCCTCTTCCATCGCGCTGTTCGCGGCTTGCGCCTCCACCGGGGGCTTGGCGGCATTGGCATCGAGGCCGATGAGCGGCGACCCGCCGCCCCGTTTGCCGGCGGCCAGTTGTCCTTCCAGGGCCTTGACGCGCGTATGCAACTGCTCGTTGATCGCCCGCTGGGCCGCCAGTTGTTGCCGCAACGATTCGACGGTTGCGGTGGCGGAATCAGCGCCAGGCGCCCGGGGGGCCGCCGCGTCTTGCGGGGTTTGTGACAACGCAAGCGTGGGTACTGGTGTTGCGCAGCAGGCCAGCAAGAGGCGCAGGGCGGTGTTTTTCATAGTGATACTCAGGGCGACGGCGGGCGGGTAACGACAAAGGCCATTCCCTCCATCCAGACGGCCGTGAAGCCGGCGATGGACAGGGTGCGGTTCCCAAAGGCCGGGTCGGCGAGTAAGACCCGATCGCCCGTAACCCCGTTGAACACCACATAATGGTTGTAGCCGTGCTGATCGATGGGCACGATGGGGGCGTGAAAGACGCGCAAGTCATCGAATCCGAGGTGCCGGTAGGCACTGCCCCGATAACCGCGACCCGTGACGAAGTGCTGCAAGTCCAGCAAGGAGAACCCGCCGCGCGCCTTGACCTTGGCCGGGGCGGTCTGCTCCAGCATGCGGGCGGCGGCGAGGCGCTCGCTGACCGGATCGTCGAAGCCGTAGGTGAGCACCGTGGCCACCGCTGCGGCGGCACAACTGCTTTCCCACTGCTGCATGACGACGCCGCGCTCACGGATTTCCTTGAGGCTGCGAAACGGTTGCGGTGTCTGCGCCGGCGCCGGCGCCGCGGCCAGGCACAGGGTGGCGGTGAAAATACTCAGGACGGCCTTGGTGATCATGGTGCCCATGCTCGACCCGCCCTGTAGCAACACCTTGTCAGCGCCGTAGCGGCCTGTATCGGTGTGTAACGGCGTGTATCCGTGCGGTCAGCGACGCCTCGTTCTCGGCTAAGATGACGGCATGAACCCCTCCGCCCGCATCCTGGTGGTAGACGATGATCCCGCACTGCGGGACCTCCTCTGCGCCTATCTCACCGACACCGGCTTCGTCGTCGACCTGGCCGGCGACGGGGACGCGATGCGCCGCGCCATGCAACAGGCCATGCCGGATGCCATCGTCCTGGACCTGATGTTGCCCAACGAAGACGGCCTGGTCCTCACCCGCGCGCTGCGGACGCACTCCAGCGTGCCGATCCTGATGCTGTCGGCCCGCGGCGAGGAGATCGACCGGGTGGTGGGCCTGGAGCTGGGCGCCGACGATTACCTGGCCAAGCCCTTCAGCCCACGGGAGTTGCTGGCCCGCCTGCGCGCCCTGCTGCGGCGGGCGCAGGGCCCGGCACCGACGCCGACACCGCACCCGCCGGGGGAGCGCTTCGGCCCCTACCGGCTCGACCAGGGGGCCCGTCGGCTGCTGCGCGGGGACCAGGACCTGGGCCTGTCCGGCGCCGAGTACGACCTGCTCAAGGTCTTCATCGAGCGGCCCAATCGGGTGCTGTCCCGGGACCTGCTCCTGGATCTCCTCAAGGGCTACGAGCGCGATCCCTATGACCGCACCGTGGACATCCGGGTGGCACGCCTGCGGCGCAAGATCGAGCCCGACCCCGCCAATCCGGTCTATGTCCGCACCCTGCGCGGCGCGGGCTATCTGTTCAATCCGCGCGGCGCCGAATCCTAGGGCCGGCGGCATGTCCTGGAATCTGACGCTGCGCCAGCAAAACGCGCTGCGGCTCGCCCTGGTCTTCGTGTTGTTCGAGGTGCTGACGACGCTGGCCGTGGTCTTCCTGCTCATGCAGCCCCTGGCCCGGCGGGCGACCAGCGATCTGGCCGGCCTGATGGTGCTCGCCGCCCAGACCTGGGCCGAACTGCCGCCCGAGACCCGGCCGGCCTTCGAGCGGGAACTGACGGCGTCCCACGGGCTGACGCTGGCCGCCGCACCGCCGCCGGGGGCGGTGTCGACGGCCTGGCACGGCATCTATGTACGCGAGTTGGAGGCGCAACTGACACAACGCACTGGGGCTCCCCTGGACTTGGCGAGCGTCGCCGCGGGGGCCGAGCCCTGGTTGTGGGCCGGGGTGCCGACCGCTGGCCGGACGCTGTGGCTGGGCTTTGCGCGCAGCCGCGTCGGCCCCCAGCCGCTGGCCGCCGCCCTGCTGACCCTGGCCGCCGCCCTCCTCCTGGCCGGCCTTGCCGCCTGGTGGCTCGGTCACAGCACGGTGGCGCCGCTCAAGCGTTTTGATGCCGCCGCCGCCGTCCTCGGCCGCGGCGCGACCCCGGAGCTCCTGCCTGAGACGGGTCCGCGCGAACTGGCATGCCTGGCGCGCCGCTTCAACCAATTGGCCCGCCAGGTCCATGACCTGCTGGAGGCGCGGACCACCCTGCTGGCGGGCCTGTCCCACGACCTGCGCACCCCGCTGGCACGGATGCGCCTGGCGCTCGCGATGCTCCAGCGGCGCCCCGATCAGACCTGGATCGAGCGGCTGGAAACCGATGTGGAGGAGATGAACCGGCTGGTGGGGGACGTTCTGGAACTGGCCCGCGGCCTGGACGGCGAGGCCGCGGTACCGGTGGACCTGACCGCCATGCTGGAGGCCCTGGCCGGGCACGCCTGGGAGGCCGGCGCCAAGGTCGCCGTGCAGTGTCCGGACCTGTGCCTCAGCGCCCCGCCCGCGGCCTTGCGGCGGGTGCTCGGCAACCTCCTGGCCAACGCGCAACGCTATGCCGGCGCCGAGCCGATCGAACTGCGCGCGCAATTGAGCGACGGCGCCTGCCTCATCGGCATCATCGACCAGGGTCCGGGCATCCCGGAGGACCAACTGGAGGCGGTCTTCCGGCCCTTCCACCGGGTCGACGCCTCCCGCAGCCCGGTCACCGGGGGTACCGGGCTTGGCTTGGCCATCGTTCGCCAGTTGGCCCAGGCCAATGGCTGGCAGGTCTGGTTGGAGAATCGCCGCGGCGGCGGCTTGGCGGCCTGGGTGAGGGTGCCGACACCTGTCGACGAGCCGTTGCGCCTGCCCCTGCCGAGACCGAGTGCGTTGAAAAACCTAGGTGACAGTTGACGGTAACCGGTATTGTGGAACACGCTAAAGGCATGGAAGCGACCCAGGACAGCATCCTGGATCTTGCGCAGGACCATCGCCCGACTCTGCCGGATCGCCAGTTTCTAAAACAAGTGAGTCTTCCGACCCTAGGGTTCGGTGGGAGAGTAGGTATAGCAGGCATGAAACTCGAAGACATCACGACAGGTCAGAGCCTTTCCGGAGTCGAACCGAGCCAGGTGGTTTCCGTGGTAGCCACGGTGCGGCTTGGTGAGGGTGCTATCCAACTGATCTATCGCACCCCGGACGGGGCGATGAAGGAGTGTCAGCTTGCGCGTGCCGACGAGGCATCCATCAGCCTGGCAAGCGCGGAGCGTCCGTTCTCTTTCGATGGTCAAGGAGGAGATCCTCAAGTTCGACGGCACGCCGCTCTTCCCGGAGCGCCGGGCCTACACGGTGAACTACACCCTCTCGAAGATCGAATCGGCCCTCTACGAGTCGGTGACTGAGTACGTCCAGACTGAGATGGGTAAGGCCGATCAGCTCAAGGGCTCCCGCAAGGGATCGGTCGGCTTCGCCCTTACCGCCCTGCAGCGGCGCTTGGCCTCAAGCCCGGAGGCCATCTTCCAGTCGCTCAAGCGGCGGCGGGAGCGGCTTGAGAACCGGTTGCGCGAAGAAAAACTTGGGATCAG
>Ga0247841_10003247_pt1 | contig 30624 bp, 24 predicted proteins | sample LaCruzMarch2015__2_FD_192410 | JGI IMG/M metagenome (GOLD analysis project Ga0247841, IMG submission 192410) | Freshwater microbial communities from meromictic Lake La Cruz, Castile-La Mancha, Spain - LaCruzMarch2015_18m | ecosystem: Environmental > Aquatic > Freshwater > Lake | place: Spain... | reverse complement strand
TGTTGTGGATGTGATCAGGGAAACCGGTCCGGCTGCCGAAAAGGTCGATATTGTGATCCTTGGCGACGGTTATACCCTCATGGAGATGGAAAAGTTCAGGAAAGATGCCAAACGGCTTTCCGAAGTCCTGTTGAACGTTGAACCGTTTAAATCACGGGCCAATGACATTAACATCCGTGCCGTGGAAACACCGGCGGAAGAATCGGGAGTATGCAAGCCCCATCCGGGTGTTTTTAAACGTACACCTCTGTCGGTGCAATATGGCGCGTTTGATTCGGAACGTTATGCCCTGACATATGATAATCGCACGGTACGGAATGTCGCATCCAATGTTCCCTATGATTTCATGGTGATCCTTGTGAATGAACGAACCTATGGTGGCGGGGGCATATACAACCTGTATACCACCGTGTCATCAGATAATAAATTCGCAGATTACATCATGGTGCATGAAATGGGGCATCACATGGCCGGGCTGGCCGATGAATATTATACCTCCTCAGTGGCTTATGAAGCGCCTGAGATCATTGTTGAACCCTGGGAAACCAACATCACTGCCCTGTTTGACAAAAACACCCTGAAATGGAAGGAGCTCGTGGAAGAGGGAACTCCTTTGCCCACTCCGTGGAATAAAGTGCCATTCGATCAGTTCGGTTATCAGATACAGAAGGAGCGCGACAGTTTGCGTGCTGCCAAAGTGCCGGAAGAGGTGATGGAGGCTCTTTTCCTGCGACAATTCAACCGGGAGGATAAATTTTTCTCAGAGGAGAAATACAGGGACAAGGTCGGCGCGTTTGAAGGAGCGGGATATGTTGCCAAAGGGTTATACCGTTCGCAACTCGACTGCATGATGTTCACCCGTCACATGCATTTCTGTAAAGTTTGCCAGCACAGCCTGAACCGGGTGATGGATCAATATTCGAAGTAGTCGTTGACTGATGGAACCTGCATCAATCGAGGATGACGGGTCTCCACTCGCGTTTTTCATAGATGTACAGGAATTTGTTGGCCTCCACCCTTTGTGAAACGCGGAATACCAGGTCTTTGGTGAATTTGAACATGACCCTGTCGCCATTGGTGCTGATGTGAATGGCTTTCACGGGGTAATACACATTCCTGCATTTTGCACACAGGTAGTCAATTTCGAAGGATCCCAACCTGCGGACTACCCCGTTTTTATACCAGTATGCCCGCCATTCTGCATCGTAGATATACCGTGCTTCCCAAAGGATAATGATGCCGTCGGCCGGTTGATTCGTTTTATAAAAATGGAGAAATACAGGGTAATCTGTTCTGTTCAATGAATCGAAAACTGCGGTCACGGTATCTTTCCGGCTATTTTTAAAGACCCCGAGGAACATGTCGATCCAGAGCGGACGGTGCACGATTCCGATTGAGGTAGTGTTGTCGAGAGTATGGCAATGGTCCACATCGAATCCATCAAACCGGGTAATGGCGGAGTTTTTAGCGGGATTAAACGACGTGAACGATCTCATCTCCTGGGCAAAAACGCCGTGCCAGCAAATCCAACCCAGGAGGAATAACAGAAGATTTTTTGCCTTTTTTTTCATCTGAGCATGATGTACAATGGTTGGATAAAAGTACGAAAAATCACGAAGATTTTTTTTTATTGTATTTGAATATGCCACGTATCATAATGGTCATGGTTATGGCTGTAATACCGAGAATTATGTATTCGATGTGATCGGCCGAGGCCGGAACCTGTTTCCCCAGGAGATATCCCAGTGGGATCAATGTGGCTGACCACAAAACTGCTCCGGAGACATTGAAGATGTTGAATCTCCAGAAGTTCATATCAACGGCGCCGGCCAGGATAGGGACAAATGTTCGTATGACGGGCAGAAACCGTCCGCCGATCAGGGCGACGCCACCATATTTTTCATAATAGATTCTTGATTTCTCCAGGTGTCGCTGCTTGAAGAAGAGGGTATCTTTTTTTGCGAAAAGTCTTTTTCCAAGCAGCTTCCCGGTGGCAAAGCCGACCATATTGCCAACAATGGCTGCCAGGGCAACGGTAGCAACCAGGAGGAAAATATTTACCGAAAGGTCCCTGGTGCCACAGAAGAGTCCTGCAGTGAAGAGCAGTGCATCTCCAGGGAAGATAAAACCAAAGAAGAGTCCTGTTTCGGCAAAGATCACCAGCAGCAAGAGGGCAAGTCCTCCGTAGTGGATGAGTTTTTCGGAGTTGAGGGCGATTTCAAAAAATTGTTGCAGGTTTTCCATTCAGATGGCAGGTTGCGTTGCCACACGGGCAACAGTTTCGATGGCGATGGCAGAAACTGCTGAACCATAATCCAGGTCAATGTTTTCCATCGTATCGTGGGTATCGTGGTAACCGGTACGGTGGATGTCATAGTTTTCCATGAAGAGAACGACCGGGATACCATGGTCGGAAAAGATCATGCCATCGGTATTGTAGAGCGTACTGTGCGGATCTTCACAGGTACGCACTTCACCTTCCAGTTGAAGGAAAAGCGCTTTCGCGGGGATGGTATGTTCATCGGTGCAGCGTTTTCCCGGAAAGCAACCGGCCCTGTCGGTGGACCCATTGCCTTTTTCGGCCACGAGATTCCATGCCCGTGTGGCCAGGTGTGCCTGGTAGGCAAGGGTCATGGATTCCATGGTCTTCCCGGGTGCGATCTGAAAAATATCGCGGGCATTGTCCCGGTTATGGGCAATCATGTCCATCACAAATACACCGGTGATCTGAACATGCGAAAGATCCCGCTTTGAGTTATTATCCAGGTGTACTTGCAGGGTTTTCTGGATGAAATTCTGACAAAAATTGCGTGCTCCCATGCAATCGGATGGAAACTCCTCTCCTGTGAGGTGCAGCAGCCAGATATCCCGCTCCAGTTTTCCCTCTTTGGCCATTTTCAGAAAAACCGGTGCAGCCAATAGCAGGGTGGAGGTGGCTGAATGGTTATCGTCGGCGCCGGCAGCGGAAAGACGGGCCCCGGTACCTCCCGTTGAGGTATCATACACATCCTCCATGTAGGCAGTATCATAATGATCGGCCATGATTACTGCTTCATTCCTGTTTTTTCCGGGGATGATAACGAGGATGTTCCGCTCGTATTCAGTACCTTCCTGGTTTGCTTTCCAGCCACCGAAATGGTTGAATTCAAAATCGGTTTTCCAATGAAAGGGCAATTCGCCTGCTTCGGCTTTGTCTTTCATGCCGGTTTCAAGGATGGCTTTCCGGTATTGCCGGATCAGGTAGTCGCCAAGGTTGTGAAGATCGCGTTTTTTATGGATGACCTGTCCCAGTGTTTCATGGTCATGTACGACGTCGGCATTGTCTTTATTGATGTACTGCCCATGCGCGAGGAAATGGATCTGGTTCCAGTAGGCCTCTTCGTATGCCCGTGTTGCTGTTTCGTGATAGGTGATTGCGGGAGGAATTTTGGTTGGTACCTTTTCGGCTTCCAGCATACCTGTTATCTCCATTTTCACCTTTTTGGCCAGGTTGGCATTCAGTGATTTTTCAGGGAGATCATCCAGCCATTGTTCAAGGCTCTCCTTTTTGGGGATCCGGATCAGCCTTCGTGCAAAGTCACGTTCCGTGGGGCGATTCCCAAAGATCTCATGGATTTCCAGAAGGGTCATGAGGTTAAGGGAGGTCTGGTGATGATAATGGTCGTGGATGGTATCGAAATTCTTTACGATGGCCATTTCGAGATCCCGGTGTTTGAACCGGGGCCAGAGTTCGACCGGGTTTGCTGGATCCGGTGCAGAGGTGTTGTATGCAGTCAGGTAACCGGAAAGAAGTTCTGGAAACATAATCAGTTTCCGGGTTTTGGAAGAGAGGCAGCCAGCCAGTGGGCGGTGCCAGAAAACTTCATGAACCCCGACCTGCATGGGTGGAAAGTAAAACCGGTAACGGAAAAGTCCACCCTTGAGCAATTGAAGTGCTGCTTTCCCGATATCTTTCCGTGATGCCCGAGGGCCATCGAGGATCAATTCAATCTGTTCGTCAAACAAATGACAATTGCGGGCCATCGGTTTATTGTAGAGGTCGAGCGATTTCAGGGTTGTGCTGAAGAGAGTCTCCACCACCGGATCCACTTCGGTGCTTTTCAAGAGTCCATCCTCATGGCGCATTACCTTATCCCACCGGTTGGTGCGGATATACGAATTCACGATATTTTCTTCAAGAATTTCTGCCTTCACTCCGTCCAACCGCGGTTCTTTCAACCATCCGGACTGGGGAACCCTGATCCCGCCGCCGCCTTCATTTCGTCTGACCAGCCGCAACATGGGAATCTGAATGGCGGTATGAAGTTTCGGCTGAAGTTTGAGATAGGAGGGATTTCCCCAGAGAAGGAGACTTCCGGGAAATGGCAACAGTGCCAGTTTTCCGGCCAGATAGTTATCCTTCATGGGTTGGGGCAAACTTCCAAAGGGACGGAAAGTCAGCAGGAATGCCAGATCGTCGATGGGATCGCCATCGCTGATCTGGTATTGTTTTGTCCAGGAGGGGAGTTTGTCAATCCTCCAATATGGCAATGGAGAGTGGTCCCTGCTGGGCAGTATCCGGAATCCCGATTGAAGAAGGGCTGCCGGTGTTTTTGGATATTTACCATAGGCTTCTGAAAGCAGTTTCCCAATGAATTCAAGGAAATCCGATTCAGGCAACTCTTCTGTTTCCGACTTGTAAAATGATTTCCAGAAAGCCTTCTCCGGTCCCTGCTCACTGGCGCCGAAAAAAGTCCACCGTACCCTGCCTTTATCGTCTTTTGTTTTGGATAGGGACATGGGCAGCAGAATGGGATATTGTTCGGCGTTGAACCGGCCGGTATGGGCATTTAGTTCAGGCGGCCAGTAGGGATTGTTAATCAGGTTTTTTCCCTGGTGTCCCTTCAGGATCGGGCTGAGTGTTCCTTCTCCCAGTTGAACCAGGTGTTCCATGATCTGTTTCCCGATATCCTCAAGGCCCGGGCGAAGCTGGAATTCCTCCTCCATCTCTGAAATGGTCCACCCAAAGTGATCGTCCTCATCGAATACCCATGGGTAAACCTTGCCATTGGATGGATTTACCCCGGTTTTTTGGGGTGGCATGTATTCGGAATAGGCGCGGATGGGATAACGGTTTTCGCCTTCAAACCAGGGAAAACCTTCACATAACTTTTGCCAGCCAACGGCTTTTCGATTGCTCATAAGAAACAAATGGATTGAATATGAAGAATGGGGCGGGAAGATTTACTTCCTGATGATTTCGCTGTACAATTTCAGGATATCCTCCCTGTATTTTTCCGGGGCTTCCACGTAACCCCATCCGATTTCAAGTTCCATAATTCCTCCTAATGCCGAATCACTGGAAGGAACAATGCCATGAGGAATGTTCCGGTCGTTGAGAACCTCTTCCAGTAAACTTGCCTCAAACTCATTGTTTAAAACAAGTATTTTTTCGTACGTTTCCATGGTATCGAGATTTTTCCTCCAAGTTACGAATAATCCGGAAACACCGTTATGACTTCACTGTTTTTTGAAACGGATTCAGGATCGAAAATATCGATTTATTTTTCCGGTCAAAATACCCGCCACTTACCACCTTAACTTCGTCGATGGTATAAAATGCGGTCGGATTAAATTGTTTGATAATGTTTATTACATGGCGTGCCTCTTTCCGGCGAATGGTGGTAAACAGCATTTTTGTCGGGCCCGACATGCCATCCACGTCAACAACTGTAACGCCGTAGTGCTGCTTCCTGAGAAAAGCAATCAGGTCGGATGTATCTTTTTTAGGGATCACCCTGATGACCACGGTGCCAATGGATAGTTTCTCTTCAAGCAGGATTCCGAAGTAGTTGCCAGCGGCATATCCTCCTGCAAATGCCAGGAAACAGTAAACATTATCGAGGTGTTTCATGATCTGTCCGATGGCAACCAGCCAGATAAATGATTCAAAAAAGGCGAAGAAGGGCGCCAGGTGCTTCAATCCCTTTGCAGCAAAGATCAGCCTCAAGGTGCCTATTGACTGGTCGACGATGCGGAAGATGAATATCAGTAAAGGTAAAATCAGATAGGTGAAGGTTTCACCATTGAAAAACTGTGCAAAATAATCGAGGTCCATGCTATTGGTTTTTATACATAATACAGGTCATTTACCGGCTAAGAGGTTTCCAAAAACGGCATTCTTTTATGCTTCCTGATACTTCATTTGAATAAAAATTTGTTATCGTATGGTGCAGGTTACATTCACAGTCATCCGCTGGACAGTTTCAGCCCTATGATCCCAAGCACGATCAATGTCGCAGAGACCATTCGAAAAAAAGTAGCCGGATCCTGGAAGAGGTATATCCCGACAGTAAATGCACCCACGGCTCCGATTCCCGTCCAGATGGCATAGGCTGTACCCATCGGGATGGTTTTCTGGGCCATCCAGAGAAACAAACCGCTAAGCGCCATGCTTAGGACAGCAAACATGATCCACCGGAATTTGTGGGTGTTTTGGGACTGTGATAATTTTAATCCCAGAGGCCAGCCAATCTCCATGAGACCGGCAAGAATAAGATAAAACCAGGCCATAGTTGACAATTGTTTTTTGATTTCCTGAAAAAAATTCAAGGGAACAAAAGTACAAAACAAGGAGAGAATAAGCAGAAAATTTGGTGAATGAGGATTATTTGCGAACAGGTGCCAAACGAGGTCTGTTTATCCATTGAATAACCGAATAGCCACTGTAAAGGCACAAGAGGATAAGGCTGCTGATGGTCATGCTTGGATAATGTTCAACCAGGTTTTTGATGCTGGGAAAGATCTGGTGGTATATGCTTTCAAACCCTTTGACGATGGGGTCAACAATGGATGGTATTGAATTCAGGATAACCTGAAAGATGTCGAAGGAGGCTAAAATTTGAAATAACGTTTCCATGGCACAGATTAATTTGAAACAAATTTACAATCGGAATGATGCAAGGAAAAGTTAAATTCGACGAATAACCGAAAAACAGGGATGAACGGCAGAACTGAGTTGACGGATTTCAGATACCCGGTAAATCAATGAGACAAATATTTTTTAAACGAAGTGCAAAGAAATTTTTCAGCCGAACTCTTGCCTGCTTTAAGCGGGGACCCCGGGCGTGAAGCACGACGGTATCCCGGGAGTATTTTTCCCGGGTTTCACCTGGGGTTCACGTCGGTTGATTAAGGAAAAGTCATTATGAAAAGATGGATTAGTACCTTTGCAAAAAAACCAAAATATAAGGTTCCATACATGAACAGGTTGATAGGATTTCAAATTCCGCTCGTTTGCTTTGTATTTATCTTCGGAAGTTCCCTGATGGCGCAACCCGGGGCAGGAATCCCAGCCCCGAAAAACATCATTTTCATGATCGGGGACGGCATGGGATACAATCATATTCGTGCTGCCGCTTATTATCTTGGTGAGACCAGAATGGTTTTCGAGGAATTTCCGGTTTGCCTTTTTATGGCGCATTACCCGGCCAAAGCCGGGGAATACAATGCCAAAACTGTTGGATCCAATTATTCCACCCCTGGTTACAACACTGTTGCAGCATGGAGTGATCCGGAATACCTGAAACGCGATGTCACCGAGTCATCAGCCGCGGCGACTGCCATGGCAACCGGTCATAAGACCTATAACAGTTCCATTGGCATATCGATGGATCTTGATACCCTGACCAACCTGGTTCAATGGGCAAAGGCTCTCGGGAAGTCGGCCGGAGTTGTCACCAGTGTTCCCTTCAGCCATGCTACCCCGGCGGCTTTTGTGGCGCATAACCGGCAGCGGTCAAACTATTCACAACTGGCCTGTGAGATGATCTTCGACAGCCGTTGCGACCTGATAATGGGATGCGGGAATCCCAGGTTTGATGACAACGGGGTCATTCAGCAAAAGAGATGGAAAGATGCAAAGTATGTTGGCGACAGTTCTCTCTGGTCGAAGCTTATTGCAGGCAGCGGGAAACAGTTTAAATTCAAAGTGAGTGGACGTCCCCGCACGGTAAATGATTGTGATGGAGACGGGAAGCCGGATCCCTGGACGGTCATTCAATCGCTCGCGGATTTCCGGGCCCTGCAGAATGGTCCAACTCCCAAGAGGGTTTTGGGTTGTCCGGAAGTATTTTCAACGCTTCAGCAGTCGCGCGACATGAATGGCAATGAGACCAATAACTCCCCACCTTTTATGACGCCATTCACCGCGACTGTGCCCCGGTTGGATGAAATGGTACAGGGCGCTTTAAACGTGCTGGACAACAATCCCAAAGGATTTTTCGTCATGATTGAAGGGGGAGCTATTGATTGGGCCGGTCATTCCGGTCAGAAGGGTCGAATGATTGAAGAGATGGTTGAATTCAGCTCCGCTGTTGAAATGGTTGTTCAATGGGTAGAGCGTAACAGCAGTTGGTCGGAGACCATGCTCATCGTGACCGGTGATCATGAAACGGGGTTGCTTTGGGGAGGCGATCCCTTCACGCCTGTCGCTGACCGGGGAAAGGGGCAGCTACCGGTGATCCAGTTCAATTCTACCCAGCATTCCAACTCACTGATCCCATTTTTTTCAAAAGGAACCGGCAGTGAACTTTTCCGGAGTTATGCCGACGAACACGACAATGTGCGGGGGCCTTATATTCAAAACTCAGAGATTCCCCAGGCGATCCTTCTTTTATGGGCAAAATGAGTGTGGTTTAATGAACCACACCCATTTCGTCGAGCAGGAAGCCAGCCTTGCCAAATTTTTCGGTGATGAACAGCACGTAGCGCATATCCACCGAGATGCAGCGTTGCAGTGCATAGTCGTATTGCCAGTCGCTGATCATGGCTTCATAGTTGCCGTCGAAGGCCACCCCGATGATCTGGCCTTTCGCATTCATGACAGGACTTCCGCTGTTTCCACCAGTGATATCACATTGGTTGAGAAATGCCAGTGAAACATCCTTCATCTTCGGATCCATCCATTTTCCAAAATCTTTTTTCCTGTAAAGCTCCATTAATCCTGCAGGTGCATCAAATGGTTCTATTCCTGTATTCTTTTCCAATACTCCTTCAAGGCTGGTGAACGGTTCGTACCATACTGCATCGGCAGGCCGGTAGCCCTTCACATTGCCCCAGGTAAACCGTATTGTACCATTGGCATCGGGATAAAGGGTTTTGCCTTTCCACTCGTAAAGGGCATCCAGATATTCTTTTCTCAGGGCAACGACATTGGCGGAAAATACTTCGTTGATTTTATTGATCTCCTCCGACATCGGATACATTTTAACCACCATCTGCATGAAGGGATCATTCAGGGCTTCCAGTTCTGCCGCTGTTTTTTTACACAGGCTTCTGGCATATTCGAGGTTGTTCAACCGCGTGGTTTTGTAGGCATCGTTCACGAATTGTTCAAGGCTTTTTGATTTATCGCTGAAGATGTATTCAATACCGGTAATGCGCTGGTTGGCCGGAAGTGCGTTGGCCATTTTCAGGGCACGGAGCATGAGGGCTTTGTCGGCTGGTTCAAAGGCATCTGCATAGGGATATTCAAGGTTTTTGATGATCTCTTCAAGGGCTTCTTCATTTAACCCTGGTTGCCGCTCGCTTTCCGGTTTTGCCATCTCTTTTACAAGGTAGTAGATTTGGCTGGCCACACTGAGTTCAGTACCGGCAAGTCCCTGGAATACACCAAACACATCATCCCGATCCTTTGTTTTAACCAGAAGTTTTTCATATTGTTCTTTTTCCCGGGCCAGGATATCACCATATTTTTGTTTGGCTGCGGGATTGCTGTTAACCCATTTCATAAATTCCTTTTCAAACTCCAGCTTCTTTTCCAGGAAATGGGTCCTTTTCATCCCCGATAATTTTCCTTCATAGTTTTTCATGACATTGGCCAACCCTTTTACCTGACTGGCAATCTTCAGTTTGCCTTCTGGGTCATTCTTTGTTACCTCCTCTGCCAGCGCGATGATCTCTTTAAAGTTGTTAATGGAGAAGGGATAGTTATATTCCTGGTTCCAGTGTACCGAAGTGGATGAACGATACCGTGTGGTTGCCCCGGGGAATCCGACAATGAAGGTAAAGTCTCCATCTTTAATCTGTTCGGTGGCAACTTTCAGCCATTTGGCAGGTTTGTAAGGAACATTGTCAGCGTTGAATTCCTTTCCCTTGCCATCTTTCGAAACATAGACCCGCATGAAGGAAAAATCCCCGGTATGCCTTGGCCACATCCAGTTGTCGATTTCGCCGCCATAGTTACCGATGGCAAGCGGTGGAGAATACACGATACGGATATCTTTAAATACCTTGTAGAGGAACTGGATGTATTGTTTCCCGTTGTACATCTGTGCAATATAGGATTCCACATCATCATTTTCCTTCTTTATCTTTTCATGTATACCGGAAATATATTCATTGATCTTTTTTTCTTTTTCGGTCGGATCGGAGATTCCTTTCGCGGCATTCAAAACATCCGTTGTCACATCTTTCATATTCAGCAACATGCGGGCCTGATACCCGGGAGCCTTGATCTCTTCGGAATGGGTTTTTGCCAGAAATCCGTTGGTGAGATAATCACTGTTCACGCTTGATGAACGCTGAAGAGCCGTGTATGCAACATGATGGTTGGTAACCAGCAGCCCTTCCGGTGAAACAAAAGAGGCTGTTCCTCCGCCAAGCTGAACCACGGCATTTGCAATTCCTTGTTTACCGGGGTTGTAGATATCGGTAACCGGGATCATCAGCCCTTTTTTTGCCAGATCCAGCTGGTTGATCTGAGATAATAGCCACATTCCCTCCTGGGCAAAAGCCGTGAACATAATCATGAAGGAAATCAGAATTGAAATAAAACGTTTTGTCATAGCACCTCCTCGTGTTTTAAATAAAAAAATTTTCTTTGTCGATGAGACAGAAAATAAAGAATAAAGTTACACCTGAAGGGGTAGTAATTAAAAAAAATCTTGTTATCCTACTTTTTTTTACCGATAAAGCAGGTGCCGACCATGACAAAATGGGATTTCTTTTGGGAAAAGGGAGCCGTCATCGATTATTCACCTTGATATCGATCCCGGTTGATTTGTCGTTGAATTTGTTCAGCCTGTATTTGAACGAAAGCATCACGTAGCGGCCGATGGTATTGGAACGGGTTTCGCGCAGGTAATTCATTTCGCTGATGCGGTCGATCCCGGTGTTTTTATTCAGCAGGTCGAATGCTGAAAGGGTGAAGAGACCCCTGTTGTTTTTAAGGAAATAGAAGTTGACTTCAGCGCCGATCAGGGGAATGCTGACCGCATCATTGAAAGTACGGGCGTTGTAGTTTATCACATCGGCTGTTGCGGCAAAGCTCCAGTGGTCACTTGGGGTGAACCGAACTTCCGCAAAGTAGGCCAGGTCAAAGTACCGGTTGTTGAGCGATTCCTGCACAGAATAGCGGGCATCGGTGAGGGAGAAGCTGGCGCCGAAATTGATGTCCCATTTATCTTTTTTCCGATTATCGAAGCTGAGGGTCAGTTTATGGGACAGGTTGGTGTTGATGTTTTCAACACTGTTGACGAGGCTGATCCCCCTGTTCCAGCTTTCGCGCAGGCTGGCATGGATGGTCAATCCCAGTTTCCGGATCGGGGTTGAAAAGTCGATGCTGCCGCTTATATTATAGTCGCTGGGAACATTCACCAGGGTCAGCGTTTGCCCCAGGCTGTCGTTGATGGTCCGCGACCAGTTAATTTTATCCTGCACATAGCCGGCGTTCAGGTTGGCAAATACAGATGTAAACGAAAAGGAATCGAACAACCACCAGTTGAAATAAAGATCATGGCTATACTCTGGTTTCAGGTCACGGTTACCATAATAGAGCGACAGGGGATTGATGTTATTTACCACCGGTAAAAGCTGGTTCGCGGTTGGTGTGTTTACTGACGAAGCGTAGAAAACACGGATTCTCTGACCTTTTTTGTATTCATATTCATAGGAGATGGAAGGGGTGAAGAAAATGTAGTCTCCCTTGACATCGCTCTCATGGACCAGCGAATTTGCCAGCCGGTAGAATTCCGCCTGGGCAGTGAAGGCAAACTGGGTCTTTTCGGTATTCCGTTTCAGCCTGAGTACAGGACGGAGAGAGAGGTACTGACGGGCAAAAACAGGGCTAAGCGAATCGATCACCTGTTCTGTCTCGGCCGGGATTCCCTGTTTCCGGTTGAGGTTTTCGAGCAGGTATGATCCGTAAATCCCGGGTTCGAGGTAAAGCAGTTTACCCAGCTTCTGGCTGACACGTATTCCCAGAGAGCACTGGAAGACATCCGTAAGGTTTTTTTGATATTGCTTTGTTTCCGAAATATATCCCGGGTTGAAGTATTCGGTGATGTTTTGCCATTGTATCTTGCTCAGGCCATAGGAATAGGAAGCATCTCCTGAAAATTTCAGAATGGTCCTGCTGAGGTTTAATTTTTTAATGTAGGAGCCGTTAATATCGCCCGATAACCGGTCGGATTTGTCGTTGTTCATGCTACTCAGGGTATTGAGCAGGCTGTCGCTCCTGAAACTACCTGTTGCCGATTGCCCCGACCCCTTTCCATTGGTAAGGGAGGCATTGCCTGAGAAGCTAATATTTTGTGACGAATCGATTCTGTTGCGCCATCCGAAATTTACCCGGTGTGTCCAGTTTTCATCCACATTGGTTGATTCCTGCTGTTGTGTAAATGAGCTGCCAGGGGTGAAATTCTGTGTGGTGATGGACTGGGTGGTATTTCGCCTGGAAGCATTCCCGATGTAACTCATGAACAAACGGTTGTCTTTGCGGAATTCGTGTGAAAAGTTCAATCCTGCGGCTCCTGAAGTGACCAGTCCGTTCACCGGTTGGCCGAAGTTCACCGGGAGGCTGTTATCTCCACCAAAAGTTATTTTTCCGCCTCCTCCGCCCCCCAGGATGCTGAGTCCTCCGCTGAAATTGAGATAATCGGAGAATGAAAATCCGAACTGGTTGATGTTGTTAACCATACCCAACAAGGCAAACTGGTTCTTTTTGGAAAAGCGGTAGATTTTAGCGCCGCCCAGGAAATGCTCGCCACTGCCGCCTCCGGCTGTCACGTCCCCGAATATTCCTTTTTTCTTCTCGTCTTTCAATACCAGGTTCATGGTCTTATCGTGTGTGCCATCGTTGATCCCGGTGAACTCCGACTCATCCGATTTTTTGTCGTACACCTGTACCTTTTTAACGGCATCGGCCGGCAGGTTCTTCGTGGCGACCTTCGGGTCGTTCCCAAAAAATTCCTTTCCGTCCACCAGCACCTTTTTAACATCTTCACCCACGGCCTTGATGTTCCCGGCGCGATCCACCTCCACGCCGGGTAGTTTTCTCAGCAGATCTTCGGCCACGGCATCGGGTTTGGTTTTAAAGGCAGCGGCGTTGTATTCAATGGTATCTTTTTTCATCATGATGGGGATGTACTCCCCCTTCACCTGTACCTCACCGAGGTTGATGGAAACCGGTTTCATGATGATGGCCCCGAAATTATCATCCTTTTCCAGCGGAAGTTTTACCTGGCGGTAAAGGGTTGAATACCCCAGGTAGGCAATCTGCATCAGGTAGTTGCCGGGTTTGGTACTTTTGATTTCAAAATGCCCCTCCACATTGGTGATCCCGAAAAAGGCGAGGGTGGAGTCGGCCGGATTCATCAAGGCGACCGTGGCGTAGCCAAGTCCTGAGCCTTTCTCATCCAGCACATCTCCTTTGATTGTATTGTGCTGGGCAACTGCTGCGATGGATAACAACTGAACCAGGATAATGATAAACCGTTTCATGATTGGCGCTTAACGTTGAATTTTAATAACGACGTGTTGTCCGCCACTCCCTTCTGCACCCATCTCTTTCATTTTATCGTCGACGATCTTGCGGTATTGCTCCATGGTGACCTTCTTGCCTTCCTTGGGTTTGACCAGGATACTTTTATCAATGGCGGCAAATTCAACCGATGTGGCGTTTACGGTATGTTCGCCATCATTGATATCCACCGAAAGTACCAGTCCGGGAAGGCTCTCGAATTTATCGGGACCTGTTGAAACAGGGATGGCTGGGGTAAACCATGCACTGACTTTTTTGTCCTTGTTTGTTTTAACCGCTTCCTGGCAGGGATAATTCAATATTGTTTTCTGTTTTCCGGTCAATTTCCATGTTGTATCGCCCAATTCGGATTCAATCAGAAACACGCGGGTCATGAATTCGCGTTGCTCAATTTTCTTTTTATTTTTCAGGTCGCAGAAAATTCTATCCTCGTTCTGGTATATCTGAATATGCATGCCACTTGCTTCTGCCTGTTCAATGGCTTCATTCGTCTCCTTGTCCTTATCATTTAAGTATATGGAGGATTCCGGCGAAAAGTAGAGTACTTTTTTTGTACTTCTTTCTTTTGGCAATGATTCTGCAAATGCTGCAGATTCGCCCTCCAGTTTTATTTCCAGTTTCAATTTCTCTTCATACATCACTTTCCCGGAAGTATTTCCGGTAGTGGTCTGTCCGTGGCCGGTGATCAGGATGGCCAGGGCAGCAAGGGTCATTAGCTTTGTTTTCATGGTTTTCGTGATTTGGTTTGATGCTGACAAAAGTAGACTCCCTGCATCGTTCCAAAGGTTAATGCAGTGACAATTAAGGTTAATTAAGGTTAATGACTGATCATTTCTCAAAGGTTTAGCCTATTTTTGTTTTGCCAATTCCAAATGAAAAAACCAAAACATATCACCTGGGTACGTATACTGATGCTGTTGAGCCAGCTTTTGCTGACCGCTTTTGTCATCCAGTGGATATTTTCCCAGTTTGCAGTGGAAAAGGCGACCCTGAAAAAGGAGTTGCAGCGGCAGATGTCGGAATCACAGCAGGAGGTGATTGATACCATGCTGATGGTTCACCTGATCGATCCCATGTTAAAAGATAAAAAAAGCATTCAGGTCCAAATGGATATTTCCGACCAGCCAGAACCCCGGAAGGGTCATGATTTGACAAAGGAATCTCCGGCATTGACCAAGAAATGTTTGCCAATGAATACCAATTTCTTTGCAATCTCTTCCCTGGATTCTTTGAAAGTAGGAATTATCAAAGACAGTGCGCACATCTTTTATCGTGATCAGGACAATCTGATGCTTCACAGTATCCGTCTTATGGTACGACAGGCTACTGACTCGCTGGGTGTAAATGATCCTTTGAAAATTGCGCTCGACATTCAACCAGATACCGGGTTGTTTAAAAAAATTTTCCTGGGAAAGATAGATGCCCAGGGATGGAAATTCCTGACCACATTGATCTCCGGAAAACGGTTTGATTCGGTAGTGAATCATGGTTCGGCCATTTACCTGGAATGCCGGATTTTCAGTTCACCGGTCGGTGCCGAGGTACGTCATTATACAATATACCTGCTTAAAAGAATTGCCCCCCAGGTTCTTTTTGCCCTGATCCTGCTTATGCTGACCGGAACTGCTTTTTATATTTCGTACCGCAGCCTGAAAAACCAGATCATGCTGAATTCCCTGCGGAATGATTTCATCAGCAACATCTCGCATGAACTGAAAACCCCCGTGGCCACGGTAAAGGTGGCGCTGGAGGCCTTGCGGAATTTCGACATGAAAAAGGACCCTGCCGTGACGAGCGAGTACCTGCAAATGGCCTCCCTCGAGATGGATCGCCTCGACCTGTTGATCACCAAAGTTTTGAATACCTCCCTTCTCGAGGAAAATCAACTGATCACCCTCGAAACCACCAACCTGAAGTCGTTGGTTCAGGAGGTATTGACCTCGATGCAGCCGCGTTTTACCCGTGAACAGGCCATCGTGAACCTTGAAGCGAATGAGGAGTATTATTATGCCAATCTCGATAAGCTCCATCTGCATGGCGTTCTCATCAACCTGATCGATAACAGTCTGAAATATGCCCAGGAGAAACCATCCATAAATCTCCGGATCGAACAAACGGATAGCTTGCTTTGCCTGACCGTTAGCGACAACGGACCGGGAATCCCGGAGGCCCATATTCATAAAGTTTTCGATAAATTTTTCCGGGTACCATCGGGCGACCGGCACAATGTTAAAGGCCATGGTCTTGGATTGAGTTATGCCGCCATGGTCATGAAACAGCACCGGGGCTCCATCCGGGTTGAAAACCTTGAGGGTGGTGGATGTGCATTCAAATTAATCTTTCCGAAGAGATGAAGTACAAGTTGTTGTATATCGAAGACGAGCCATTCCTGGGAAAGATCGTGAAAGAGACCCTCGAAAACCAGGGGTTTGAAGTGGCATGGAAGACCGATGGGGCAAAGGTTATCGACAGTTTCCGCACATTTTCACCCGACATATGTTTGCTGGATATCATGCTGCCCAACGTGGACGGGTATACCCTTTGTCGCCAGATAAAAACACGATTCCCGAACCTTCCCATTATTTTTCTTACCGCGAAGGTGGAAACGGCCGACCTGGTAAAAGGCTTCGAGGCGGGTGGGACCGACTATATCCGGAAGCCCTTCAGCATTGAGGAGCTGATCGTTCGCATCCACAACCAGCTCCAGCTGATGGCTGGTAAGCCAATCCTGCAAGCCGATACAACAGAAGAGATACAGCTTGGCAAATACCGTTTCATTCCCGGTCGTTGTGAATTGCAAACACCATTGGAAACCATCAAATTATCGTTGCGCGACATGCAGGTACTGGCCATGCTGGCCTCCCATAAAAACCGGATCGTCGACCGGAAAAACCTCCTGATATCGGTTTGGGGCGATGATTCCTTTTTCAATTCCCGCACTCTTGATGTTTACATCCGGAAGCTCCGCAATTATTTTGCACTCGATAGCAACATTGAGATCATCACCATGAAGGGGAAAGGGTATCTTTTTCTGGTGGCGTGATGTTCCTGCTTACCTGGGCCATTACCTTGACCGGAACCGGATGGCAAAGCAGAAATCAATACAGAGACAGTCTGCTAATTCTGGAATTGTAACAGGTGTTTTTTTGCACTTTCAATCAGAAAATCATTTTCGAAGGGTTTTGAGATGCATTGATCGCAGCCTGCTTCGAGAACGTTTGCCGTATCATGGTTGTAAAAAACCGTGGTCACGGCAATGACAGGCAGTTTCGGATTGTCTTTTTTAATCAGGCGGGTGGCTGCACAGCCATCCATGACAGGCATCCTGATATCCATCAATACAAGGTCAACAGGTTCGGTTTTGCAAAGGGCGACGGCTTGCTGTCCGTTACTCGCGCGGATGGAGATTGCCCCTGTTTTTTTCATGATATGATGAATCAGGGTAAAACACATCTCATCATCCTCAACGATGAGGATTAGTTTATTGGTCAACGACATTGCAATGAATTTATAAAAATGATTTTCAAAGATAGAATCATTTTTCACCAACCTAACATCACATTCATTTTTTTATGAACATTGCAGGGTAGATATGTTAATATCCCGTGGTGGAACAAGGGTGCAGGGCTTGTCCAGGGGTTCATGACTTTTTAATAAGTGGTGCTTTGTCAGGGAGTGGAATCCATCTCTCGCGGGAACTTTTTTTACTCAACAATCCGTGGAAAAGTAGTTTACCGGAGGATCTCGGCCCTCCTGATCCCACTGTAATTTACTTTCTTTACCTCTTTCAGGTAATCGATGAGGCATCCGGCCGAGGTAGAAGGTGAAGCAGTACCAGGATCACGGTGATCGAACAGGTAAGTCACGGCTACAAAGGTGCTGATACCAACGCTATAATCCCTGGAGGGATCAAGCGGTTTTCCTGAAGGGTCAAGCATTTCCACCTCTTTACACGACCCATCGGCATTGGTTTTGACTGTATAGGTCATTCCCGAAACCTGGAGATCGATGTTTTTTTCAATGTTGAAGGCGTAGCAGATCAGCGATTGAATCTCGGAGGGGTTCAGGTTAAACACCACCACTTTGTTCCCGAAGGGATCGAGCTGATAAATATTTTTCAGGGTGATATCTCCTTTTGGGAGGGAGAGAACCCTTATGCCTCCCTTGTTCTGGAAGGCGAAATCGATTTTCAGGCAATTCGTCATGGCATCGCACATCAGGCTGCCGAGTTCATCGTAGCCCGTCATGGGAACTTCGGCAACGCCCACGACCTTGCTGAATTCCTCATTCTGATTGTATTTATCGATCAGCGACTGGATTTCTGTATTGACATTTTTCAGAGAGTTCATCGCGATGAGTTCAATGGCACGATCAACGACTTTCCCATTTTTCACCTTAATCGTGGTTTTTCCGATGTACTTAAGGTTTGCACCCGCCTGAAGGATCATTACTCCGTTTTCGATCATCGGTTTTTCGATCACGGTATGCGAATGGCCGCCGATGATGAGATCGAATTGCGGCATGGAATCGGCCAGCTTAACATCGTCTTCAATCCCGAGATGGGTAAGGCCGATCAGGATACCGTATTTCTCCTTCAACCAGGAAAATTCTCTGGCTTTGGCCAGCCCATTGGTAAACTTCAGTCCTTTGAGGTTGGAAGGATGCGAGTCGGGGATCCCCTGATCATTCAGTTCAAGGATGCCGAGGAAGGCCAGGCTGATATCCTTTCCGGCATTGAGCACTACGTAAGGCCGGGGTTGCTTCAACACGGCACCGGCAGCGTCGATGTTGCAGCTGATGAAGGGAAATTTTGCCTGGGCAACGCGTTTGTTCAGTAATTCCTGACCCATGTCGAATTCATGGTTTCCAATGCAGCTCAGATTGAAGCCACAGCGGTTCATCAGGTCGATCATGGGGTAGCCTTTGTCGGGGATCATATCCACCACAGGGTTGCCGGTAAAATTATCACCTGCAGCCACCAGGAAAACATAGGGATGCAGTTTGCGCAGGCTATCGGCCAGGTAAGCCAGTTTCGACAGGTTATCGATCTTGGCATGCATGTCGTTGGCATGGAGGATAATGATCTCCGTTACACCGGCGTCGCCCGGCTGCTGTGCAACTCCACGCAGGGAGAAGAAAAGAAAAATTCCGGCCAGCAGAAGGAAATAGTGTTTGTTCATGTTTTTTTCGTTTTTTTCAGGGTGATGATTTGTCCTTCGGTGAGTTCCCCATCGGGTTCGGTAGGGTTGCCAAAACGGTCAAAAGCGAGGATTTCGCCCTTCTTGAGCAACCGGCACGATCGCTCCGAAAATGCCATCACGGCATCCTGTACTGTTGCGCCACGGAAGATCTCGATTTCCCTGCTGTTGATATTTACTTTCATGGTGATTGAAAATACAAAGGTATACAGTTTTTCAGGCAATACATATGGTTTTTCCAGATTCACCCACCTCTCTTCCCGATTCAACCCCCACTATCCGTCATTCATCGACAAACATTTTTCCGGCTCAAAAACGACCTCTATTTTTGCCTGAAAATTAGCATCCCGGAATTATTTCGTGGAATAACAGCAGGGAAACATACCCCAGGAAATAAAGTTAAACAACGTTTATAAAATAATACCCATGGAAAAGACAGCAGACAAATCCAAAGAACTGAATACATCTATTCGTCTGGTGAATGACAAGCTGAATTTCAAAGGTTTTGCCGGGAATAATGAACCGGTTTCAATTGATTATTTTCCTCCACTTGGAGACAATGCAGGTTACACTTCCCTGGAAATGCTGCTGCTGAGTTTATCTTCCTGCATGGGGAGTGCCATACTCACTTTTTTACGAAAGATGAAAAAGAGCATTTACGGTTGTGAAATCGTTGCAAGGGGGATCCGAAGGGAGGAGCATCCAACTGGTTTTCAAACCATATTGATTGAGATCAACCTGAAATCCCCGGATATCAAGAAAGATGATCTCGACAGGGTAATCAAGCTTGCGGAAGAAACCTATTGTCCTGTGTGGTCGATGCTGAAGGGAAATGTTGAAATTGAGGTTAAACATAATATCATTTCATAATAACTCACGGAGAAATTCACAAAAAATAAAACTATCATGAAACGAATCAGCTTAATGCTTGCTTTACTCCTGACCACGACGCTGCTTTTTGCACAGGATGAGACGAACAAATCAACCGATGAGATCAAAACGGTTTTTGGAAAAGGTAAAAAGGCAAAACTTGGATGGTTTGTCGGCATTGATCCCGGGTACACCGCCTTCGGGTCAAAGAGTGTCTGGCTTGCAGGCTTATCCACCGGCATGATCATCAACCACAATTTTACCATCGGACTCACCGGCAGGGCGTGGGTGAACCGCAACACGCTGTATTATCCCAATATTACCGACACTACCGGGGGCTATCTTGAAGGTGGTTACGGCGGAGTATTGTTTGAATACACCCTCTTTCCGAAATCTGTTGTTCATGTCACCTTCCCGGTGATGATCGGGGCAGGAGGTGCCGGTTATATTACCGATGAAACCTATTACCAGTGGAACAGGAACGATTGGGATTATCGTCATAAAACGCTCGACAGCGATGCTTTTTTTGTGGTTGAGCCCGGCGTTCGTGCTGAGGTGAACCTGCTGAAGTTCATGCGCCTGAATGCCGGTATCAGCTACCGATACGTGGGTGATCTTCAACTGATCAAAACCCCGAAGGACCTGATGAGCAATTTCACCGCTACCATTGGATTAAAGTTTGGAAAATTTTAACGAATACTGTCCCGCCCATTCCGGGGAATTCCATGGAATGGGAGTGATTAAATAGCATACACAATGAAACTAAAATTTGTTGCAATTGGTTTGTTGTTTTCCTTTTCTGCAGCTGTTTCACCTGCCCAGGCTCCGCCGGAGCGGGTGATCAGTCTGCAGGAATGCCTGAAACTGGCTATTGATAACAGTCCGAGGCTAAAGATCAATGCCCTTGAACAAACCAAACTCCGTTACCGCTACCGTGAAACGGTTGGAACCGGTTTGCCACACCTGAATTTCAACGCATCTTTTGACGACTATGTGAATCTTCCGACCCAACTTATCCCCGGTGAGTTTTTTGGACGCCCCGGAGAGATGATACCGGTACAATTTGGAACGACATTCAATATTTCCGGATCCCTTGATGCCAGTCAGATCATCTATAACCAAACCTATCTGATCGGGATGCGGATGGCTAAACTGGCCATGGATCAAAACCGTCTCGAATCGGAGCGGACAAGAATTGAAGTGGTGTTTGAAGTGGCTCAGTCCTATTATTATGCCCAGATCACCCTCAAGCAGATCATCAATCAGCAGGATAACCTGAAGAAACTTGAGAAGGCCGAGCAGATTGCTCGGAGCCAGTACGAGAATGGCCTGATCAAGAAGGTTGATCTCGACCGCATTGTTGTCAACAAGTTGAATGTGCAGACTGCCATTGACCGGCTCCAGGTGATGTATGACCAGCAACTCAATATGCAGCGCTACTTCATGGGACTTGACCTGAATCAACCCCTTGTTTTTTCCGATACCATTTTAACGGGAGGAGTAACCCCCAGCGCGGCCATCGATTTTGCAGACCATATTGATATCCGGATGATCGAAAAGCAAAAAGAGCTGGCAACGGCAAATATCCGGTTTGACCAGTCGGGCTATGTGCCCTCACTCACCCTGATTGGTTCGGTTAATTATCTGAATCAGAGCAATTCATTTTATTTATTCGGGAAATCTACCGACTGGTTCAATACCAGTTTGGTTGGATTGAGACTCAATGTACCCGTTTTTAATGGGTTGCAGAAAAGGAATCGCGTGAATCAGTCAAAGATTGATCTGGACCAGTTGAAGGTAACCGAGGACAATACCCGCCGGATCCTGAGTGTCACTTCTAAGGATGCTGCCAACAGAATGGAGAATGCCATCAATGACGAGTTGCGGCAACGAGAGAACATGAAGCTGGCCGAACGGGTTTATGCCATCTCCCAGGAGCAGTACCAGAAAGGGGTCATTTCACTCACCGATCTCCTGAATGCCGAGTCGGGGTTGAGCGATGCACAAACCAACCATTCGCTGGCGCTGGTACAGATGAAAATCGCCGAACTCGAATACCTGAAAGCCAACGGGACATTGCTCAGGATAATTGACAATTGACAATTGACAATGGATAATGGAATGGTGGAACGATTGAGTGAATTTTTTATTTTTAATGATTGCTGATGTTGACTTATCACTTATAACTTTTAACTTTTGATTTGCATATGAAACGGATTATTATCATCACACTGATTATCATTGGCCTGGTTGGCGCCTGCACGGTTACCCTGCTGTACAATAAAAATAAAATTGATGCCAAGGCAAGGATGGATGGCAATTTAAAGAGCATCCCGGTATTTGTGGCCGACATAAAAATGTCGAAGATCAGCGGAAACTTTGAAACGAACGGATCCTTCTCTGCCATTCACGAACTCACCCTGATGTCGGAAGGCAACGGCAAAGTGGTAGATCTCCGTTTTAATACCGGGGATGTGGTGCAAACCGGAACGGTGCTGGCGGTACTTGACGATGAGCTGATCCGCAGCCAGCTTTCCCTTGCTGAGGCTGCCCAGGTAAAAGTGCGCAATGACCTGAAGAAATACGAAGATCTGCTGAAGGATGATGCCATCTCAACACAGCAGGTGGAAGAGGCACGGCTGGGACTGAAGAAGGCCGAAACCGATGTGGCCTCCCTGCGCAAGCAGCTTGACTTTGCCTCCATCAAGGCGCCCATCCAGGGTACCATCACCAAACGGTTGATTGAAAAGGGATCGCTGGTCATGCCCGGTACTCCCGTTGCGGAAATCGTGGATATCAGCCGGCTTAAATTCATCGCCAACGTGGCTGAGAGTGAAGCCGTTCAGATAAACAGGGGGCAAAAGGTAACCCTTATTTCCTCTCTTTTTCCCGGGATTACCTATCCCGGAACGGTGGTCTCCATTGGCGTTAAGGCCGATGATGCCAAGCGTTTCCCGGTAGAGATTGAGCTGGTCAACAATCCGAAACATCCGCTGAAAGCCGGAATGTTCGGAACCTCTGTCTTCAATTTCGGTTCGGATCGCGAATCCCTGATGATCCCCCGTCATGCCATTGTGGGAAGCATCAAGAACCCACGGGTTTATGTTGTGGAGGGGGACAAAGCCCGGCTGACAGAGATCCGTATCGGTGCTGCCACCGACCAGGATGTGGAAGTGCTTGAAGGATTGAAGGTCGGCGACCGTGTGGTCACATCCGGACAGATCAACCTCGACAACAATTCCACGGTCACTATTGTTAACGTTAAATAACCGTTGCCATCATGAATATCACTGAACTTTCGATCAAACGTCCAACCCTGATCGTCGTCATTTTCGCAGTACTCACTTTTCTTGGTATCGTCAGCTATTTTTCCCTGAATTACGAGTTGTTGCCCAAATACTCCGAGCCGGTTCTGGTCATCGTGACTACCTATCCGGGAGCTTCACCGGGTGAGGTGGAGAATTCGGTCACCAAGAAAATCGAAGATGCAGTATCTTCCATTGAGGGCATCGATAACATTCAAAGTACTTCTGCCGAAGGGAATTCGGTAGTGGTGATGATCTTCAAGCATGGCGCCGATATGGATAGGGCGCTGGAGGCTGCCACCCGAAAGGTAAATAATATCCGCTATCTTTTTCCAAAGGATGTGCTTCCACCCATCGTCAATAATTTCAGCTTCGATGATATTCCCATCATGCGGCTCGGAATCAGGGCCGACATTCCTCCCATGGAGGTTTACGACCTGGTCAAGAATAAGATCAAACCGATGATCTCAACCATCAATGGCATTTCGCAGGTCGATGTCATCGGGGGAGAGGAACGGGAGATCCGCATCAACGTTGACAATGAAAAGCTGAAGGCGCATAACCTTTCCATCCTCCAGGTCACGCAGGCCATCCGGGCTGCCAACATGGAATTTCCCACGGGAAAGATCAAAGATCTGAGCCAGGAGGTGATCATCCGGCTTTCGGGAAAGTTTGCTGACCTTGAGGACATGAAAAGCCTGGTGCTCTTTACCGATGCCAAGGGAAGTCCGGTACGTCTCGGCGATGTGGCCGAAATTCAGGATGCCAAGAAGGAGACCACGAGCATAAGCCGTATCAACGGACAGAATTCCGTGGGTTTGCTGGTATTCAAGCAACCCGATGGGAACGAAGTGGAGATATCCAAAAAAGTGAGGGAATCCATCGTGCGCATTGAAGAGATGTACAAAACCCAGGGAGTGAAATTTTCCATTGCCAACGACACTTCCGAATTCACATTGATCTCGGCCAATGCCGTGATGAAAGATCTGTTGCTGGCCATTTGCCTGGTAGCGCTGGTCATGATGGTCTTCCTGCACAGCATACGAAACTCCTTCATCGTATTGGTGGCGATACCGGCATCGCTCATTTCGGTATTCATTGCCATGAACATTTTCAATTTCTCCCTGAACATCATCTCCCTGGTGGCCATGTCGCTGGTCATAGGGATACTGGTCGACGACTCGATCGTCGTCCTGGAAAATATATACCGGCATATGGAAATGGGGAAAGACCGCCGAAAAGCTTCCATTGACGGACGAAATGAAATCAACTACACGGCACTCTCCATCACCCTCGTCGACGTGGTGGTCTTTCTCCCCATTGCTGTGATCAGCAGCATGATTTCAGGACTTTTGAGGCAGTTTGCATTGGTTGTCGTGTTCTCCACCCTCTTGAGCTTGTTTGTTTCTTTCACGGTCACGCCATTGTTAGCCTCGCGCATGGCCAAGCATGAACATTTTCGCAAAGGGAGCCTGCTGGCCAGGTTCAACGAGTGGTTTGAACGGGTTCTTGAATCTTTTACAGAGGGGTATTCACATATCGTCGCCTGGTCGCTGCGGCATAAGGCCATCGTGTTGATCGGTACCACCATCCTTTTCTTTGCATCCCTGTCGCTGGTCATCGGTGGTTTTATCGGAACGGAGTTTGTCAGCATGGGTGACCGAGGAGAGGTTATCATCCAGATGGAACTCCCCAAGAATGCAACCATTGAGCAAACCAACCAAATGACCCTTAAAGCCGAGAAATATTTAATGGAACAGCCGGAAGTGACCAGCGTGTTTACATCTGTTGGTTCAACAACAAGCTTCTTCGAAGCCGGATCGAGTGCCTACAAGTCGGAACTTCACATAAAAATGGTGGAAAAGGAGAAGCGGAAAATCACCTCGGAGCAGTTTGCCCTTGACATGAAGAAGGATTTGATGACGCGGCTTCCCGGGGTTAAAGTACGTTCCAGCATCGTTTCCCTCATGGGGACGTCCGACATGGATCCCATACAGATCGTGCTGGCCGGACCCGACATGGATACACTGACCGTTTGGTCGGAGAAGGTGATGAATGCCATGAAAAAAGTACCCGGAACCTATGAGGTAAAGCTTTCTGTTGAACCTGGAAATCCTGAGGTGGATATCCGGCTTGAAAAGGACAGGATGGCTGAGCTGGGACTTTCTACCATGGATATCGGCATGACTTTGCAGAATGCCTTCAGCGGGAATTCGGATGCCAAATTCCGCGATGGGGATAACGAGTACAACATCAACGTGGTGCTCGACCAGTTTGACCGCAACAGTGTCAATGACATTGCCGGACTGACCTTTATCAACAACCGTGGACAGCATATCCAGCTCAAGCAGTTCGCAACGATCAAACCTTCGAGCGGTACCACCCTGCTGCAGCGATACAACCGTATTCCCTCCATTACGGTACGCTCGCAGGTGATCGGCCGGCCGGTGGGATCTGTCGGTGAGGATGTCATGAAAGGGCTCAAACTCATGGATCTGCCCAAGGAGGTCACCATCATTCCTGAAGGCGACATGAAATACCAGACCGAAGCGTTTGGCAGTCTCGGTATCGCTTTTCTGGCTTCGATCCTGTTTGTTTACCTGATCATGGTTGCCCTTTACGATTCCTATCTCTATCCCTTCGTGGTACTCTTCTCCATTCCGCTGGCCATCATCGGAGCCTTACTGGCCCTTGGATTGACCATGCAGTCCCTGAGCATATTCTCCATCCTCGGGATGATCATGCTGGTGGGACTGGTCGGGAAGAATGCCATCCTGCTGGTTGATTTCACCAACCAAATGAAGGCTGAAGGCCACGATACCGTTGAAGCCCTGAAACTGGCCGGGCGCGTACGTATGCGTCCCATCCTGATGACCACCTTCTCAATGATCTTCGGGATGCTTCCCATTGCATTGGCCACGGGAGCAGGCTCGGAATGGAAAAACGGCATGGCCTGGGCGCTGATCGGTGGACTCACCAGCTCCCTTTTCCTGACGCTGATCGTAGTGCCGGTCGTGTACCAGATTCTCGACAAGCTGAAGGTGCGGGTTACACGGGGAAAACATGCTGAGCCGGTGGCTGCGATTATTTCCGTAGATTTACCCGGCAGTACCTCCACGAATCCATAAACCGGAAGGAACATGGCAAACCTCTGGCAGGCATACAGGAAAAAGCGCGAATTGCAGATCAGCCTGATGAGGGCGGTTCGTGAACTGGGGCCCCTCAACCGCAGCAAGGATTTCTGCCGGTACAGGGAGCGTTACCTCGACCTGATCTTCACGGTACTGGCTACGGCCGGCATCTATTTTATCCTGGGATGGCACCTGCTCGATTACCTCACGGGCAGACCCAATCTGGATACCCTGGTGCTCATGCGCATCCTGTTTGCAGGTTTGTTCATCATTGCCTATACCTTTTACCTTTTCACCTTTGGCAAGATCCCGGTAAGGTATTTCATCCTGGTCGGGTTTTACGCAGGGGCCATGATTTCGCCTTTCATCTCATACATGACCGGGGGGCTCGAGAGTCCTTACTACATCGACCTTGTTTTCCTGCTCATTGCCTGGTTCATGATGATCCCGTTCAGTTACCCGAAACTTGCGCTTCACGGGCTGATTTTTATAACGATCTATTCGGTCATACTTTTTTTGATGGTTCCCCACCCGGTCGACTGGCTGCAGATAGCCGAACATGCCTTTATCTTCAGCGGGATTTTTATCATGGGTGTTATCGTTGCGATATTCAACAACCTCTTTTCGGCTTCTGCCTACCAGAGCGAGCAGAAAATAAAGAAAAGTGAAGAACGGTTCAGGATGTTCACGCAGAACAGTTTGGATGTGGTATGGACCATGGACATGACGACCCGATGTTTTACATATCTCAGTCCATCGGTATTTAACCTCCGCGGTTTTTATCCCGAAGAGCTGATCGGGCAACCGGTCATCGCATCACTTACCCCGGCATCAGCCGAAAAGGTGGAGGTGATGCTCAACAATGCCATCAGTGAATTCAAATCGGGGAAAAGGGAGAATGTGATGATCGGTGAGATGGAACAATACACAAAAGAGGGAAAAACGGTCTGGATCGAGGTGATTGCATCATTCATCACCGATGAAGCCGGGAACATGGTTGAGATGATGGGCGATTCACGCAACATTACGGAACGGAAACTGGCTGAGCAGGAGTTGCTGAAGATCCAGGCACAGTTGCAGCGGGAGTCACAAATTTTACAGCAGGAGAACCTCAGGATCCAGTATGAATCACTCAAGAACCAGGTTAACCCGCATTTCCTGTTCAACAGCCTGAATGTCCTGACTTCTCTTATCAAGCTGAATCCCACACTGGCTGAGAAGTTTACCGAACAATTGGCCAAAGTTTACCGATATGTGCTTGAACATCGTGAGGAAAACCTTGTGACCCTGCGTGCTGAAGTTGATTTTATAGCATCTTATGTTTTTCTGCTGGAAATCCGGTTTCTGGACAAAGTCAAGGTGACCATTAATATTTCAGAACCCAGGATGGGTATGAAAGTTCCGCCTCTTGCCATACAGTTGCTCATCGAGAATGCGGTGAAGCACAACACGTTTTCACGGAAACAGCCTTTGCAGATCGAGATCTTCATTGATGATGAAAATTATCTCAATGTTGTCAATAATCTGCAAAAAAGGGAACTGAACATCCGGTCGACGGGCGTCGGATTGGTCAATATTGCCGCGAGAATCCGTCACCTGACTGACAGACCTGCCTTTTTTGGTGAATCCGGGGATCGCTTCATTGCCCGGATTCCGTTGTTAAACGTTGATTAATCTCTTGATTATGAATATTGTAATTATTGAAGACGAAGAACTTGCCGCACAGCGGTTGGAGGGGATGATCCGGAGTTTTGATCCGGGGATCAATATCCTGGCGAAACATGAGTCGATCGAAGAAGCTGTAAACTGGTTCCGTAGCCATCCCGAACCCGATCTCATCTTTCTCGACATCCACCTCGAGGATGGGCTGAGTTTTCAGATCTTTGAGCAGGTACCGGTTAAATCGCCCATCATTTTCACGACTGCTTTTGATGAATATGCCATTAAGGCGTTCAAACTGAAAAGCATCGATTACCTGCTGAAACCCATCACCCAGGAGGATCTGAATACTGCAATTCTGAAATACAAGGATTGGAACACTACCTCCAAATCGTTCATCGATGTAGGGGCACTGTTTGAACTTATTTCCAACCGGAGCAAAAGTTATAAAAGCCGTTTCTCCATAACGGTCGGACAAAAAATAAAAACCATTGACATCGGCGACATTGCCTATTTTTATTCTGAAGAGGGAATCACCTTCATGGTTTGTCGCGACAAGTCGGAATACCCGGTCGATTACAGCCTTGAAAAACTTATGGATGAGTTGTCCCCGAAAGATTTCTTTCGCATCAACCGCCAGTTCATCGTGGGGATGAAATCCATCGCGAATGTGCATGTATACCCCAAGAGCAGACTTAAGGTTGAGCTCAATCCAATGACCCGGATGGAGGTTTTTGCAAGCATCGACAAGGTTGTGAATTTCAAGGAATGGCTGAACAGCTAAACAATTCAAATTTTTCTTAAGTTTGAAATCCAATTGAACGTGGATGTTTCCGGATTTCATAAAAGACCTTCGTCGCCGTGACCACAAGCCCCGATTCGGGGCGCTGGATATCCTGAAATACATCGGGCCGGGTCTATTGGTGACCGTCGGATTTATCGATCCTGGCAACTGGGCCTCTAACATTGCTGCCGGTTCAGGGTTTGGATACCAGCTGCTCTGGATGGTCACCCTCTCCACCGTCATGCTGATCGTTCTTCAGCACAATGTGGCCCATCTCGGTATTGCCACCGGTTTATGCCTGTCGGAGGCAGCAACCAGGTACACCCCCATCTGGATTTCACGCACTGTGCTCATTTCAGCCGTCGGCGCCTCCATCTCCACCTCCCTGGCCGAGATTCTTGGGGCCGCGGTGGCGCTGAACATGCTGTTCAACATTCCCATCCCTGCCGGTGCACTGATGACCTTCATTTTTGTCCTGATCATGTTGCTGACAAATTCCTACCGGAAAATTGAAAAATTCATCATTGCATTTGTCTCCATCATCGGACTCTCATTTCTGTACGAACTTACCCTGGTGGATATCGATTGGGTAAAGGCCGGGATTGGCTGGGTCAAACCTTCTTTTCCGGAAGGGTCGATGATCGTCATCATGAGCGTGCTCGGCGCCGTGGTCATGCCGCATAACCTCTTTCTCCATTCGGAGGTCATTCAGAGCCGCCAATGGAATTTACAGGACGAAAAGGTCATCAACCGGCAATTGAAATATGAATTTGTCGATACTTTTCTGGCCATGATCATAGGCTGGGCCATCAACAGCGCGATCATCCTGCTGGCGGCCTCCACATTTTTTGCCCGTCAAATTCCGGTGAACGAATTGCAGCAGGCAGAGAGTATCCTGCGGCCATTGCTCGGGAGTCATGCTTCCATAATATTTGCCATTGCCCTTTTATTTGCAGGCATTGCCAGTTCCATTACCTCGGGGATGGCCGGAGGTTCCATTTTTGCAGGACTTTTTGGTGAACCTTACGATATCCGGGACAACCATTCCCGCCTCGGGGTACTGATCTCCCTGGTCGTCGCCCTGCTGATCATTTTCCTGATCCGGAATCCCTATTCAGGATTGATCATTTCGCAAATGATCCTGAGCATACAACTCCCCTTCACGATATTTATGCAAATTTACCTGACCTCCTCCAAAAAGGTGATGGGGAAATATGCCAATAAACCCTTCTCCGCGGCACTCCTGTTGTTTATCGGCGGCATCGTGGTCTGGCTGAACCTCAGATTGCTCATCAGTTTCTTCTGAAAATCGTTACCTTTGCGACGGAAAAGGAGCGCTCTTTTTTATGAATAAACACAGCTTGTTAAGATTTACCGGGAAAGGATTTTTACTACTGATTGTACTGCTTCTGCTGGTTGAATCGGGGATATACCTTTTGGCGCCCATTTATGATTTTCATGAACCCCGGCCATTCTCCGGTAACAAACTGTTCAATCCCTATGAAGGACTTGACAGTGCGCACTGGCATAAGGCCAACTTTCATTTTCATACCCGGGCATGGGGAGGGTCGACCAGCGGTAGTCAAAATAGCCATGCCGGGTTTTACCGGATCTACAAAATGATGGGATACGATGCTCCGCAGATCTCAAACTACCAAAGTATCGATCGTACTTTTGCGGATTCCATATGGTTCATCCAGACCTATGAACATGGATTCGGGATCCGGAAAAAACACCAGATCCTTATTGGTGCCAGGGAGGTGCTCTGGCTCGATTATTCCTTGTTTCAGAACCGTCACCACAAACAGCATATCCTGAATTTACTGAGGAACGATAATGAGGTGGTGGCACTGGATCACACCGATTGGGCGGCGGG
>Ga0247841_10003246_pt1 | contig 30628 bp, 31 predicted proteins | sample LaCruzMarch2015__2_FD_192410 | JGI IMG/M metagenome (GOLD analysis project Ga0247841, IMG submission 192410) | Freshwater microbial communities from meromictic Lake La Cruz, Castile-La Mancha, Spain - LaCruzMarch2015_18m | ecosystem: Environmental > Aquatic > Freshwater > Lake | place: Spain... | reverse complement strand
CGTTCACCGTTCTGACCATCCGGCAGGCGCGTCGATGTCCCGCCCAGGCTCTCAAAGACAGGTGCCGGGAATAACGTAGGCGGAATGATGACCAAGGCCCGCTATTAAAAGTAGGAAACTTCAGTTGCGTTCATTTGCGGACAAAAATTCTTTTCCCCAGGCCCGGGAGACCCCGCGGCCCTTTGCCCCCCGAACCGGAGCCCCGCCATGCGTTACCCAGTCCTCCCGTTGCTCGGCGCCTGCGCCCTGCTGCTCAGCGCCTGTACTGCCGGCCCGGCCCAGGCCCTGCATTGCGGGACCGGCATCGTCACCGAGGGTGACAACAGCTTCGACCTGACCCAACGCTGCGGGCAGCCCACCGCGGTGACCCAGGCGCAGGGCCGCCCCATCGCCACGCCGGTCTATGACCCCGCAAGCAGCCGCTATGTGATCCAGTATGTGGGCCAACCCTATGAGATCTGGACCTACAACTTCGGGCCCACCCGGCTGATCGCACGCATCACCATCGACAACGGCACCATCACCAAGATCGAACAGGACGGTTACGGGTACTGACTCACACGGTCAGATACTGCCGCACCAGGTCGTCACTCAAGGCGTCCATGGCCCCGTCGGCCGCCAGCCGGCCGCGGTCCAGGATCACGAAGCCGTCCGCGACCCGCCGCGCGAAGGGGAGTTTCTGCTCCACCAGGATGACGGTGAGCCCGAACTCATCGATCAGCCGGCGGATGATGCTGCCGATCTCGTGCACGATATTAGGCTGGATGCCCTCGGTCGGCTCGTCCAGAATCAACAGCTTGGGATCGATCACGAGTGCCCGCCCGATGGCGAGTTGCTGTTGCTGACCGCCGGAGAGGTCCCCGCCGCGGCGCCCCAGCATGTCCTTGAGGACCGGGAAGAGTTCATAGATGAACTCCGGCACCGCCCGCTTGCCGTCGCGCCGGGCCGGCAGGCCGATCTTGAGATTCTCTTCGACCGTGAGCAGCGGAAAGATCTGCCGCCCCTGGGGAACATAGCCCAGACCCAATTCGGCGCGCCGCTCGGCGGGCAGCCGGGCCAGGTCCTGCCCCTGATACTGCATGGTGCCGGAGCGCAGCGGCAAGAGCCCCATGATGCACTGCATCAGCGTCGTCTTGCCGACCCCGTTGCGGCCCATCACACAGGTACATTGACCGGCGGGGACCTGGCAATCCAGGTCCCAGAGGGTATGGCTCTCGCCATAGAATTGATTCAATCCTTGGATACTGAGCATTCATGAGGCTCCGCGGTTGAGGGCCAATAGTCACTGAGGACCTGCGTCTGGTTCCAGGGACAGTCGGTGGGGAAGTGACCGTAATCACATGGTGTCATAGTACGCGCTCACCGTAAGCGAGGGCCTTGATCGTCGTTCCGGCTGCGAGGAGACAGGAGGTCGAGGCTTTAGCCGGTCGACATCGCGTCTTCGCGACCCTGATCCGGCTAAAGCCTCGACCTCCGGTGTGAGACGCCTTGGTGGCGGCCGGCACGATCATCAAGGCCCTCAACGCGGCACCGCAAGGCGGAGATCAGATCATCCGGACGGACTCACTCTGACGCAATCTCCAGGCGTCGTTCAATGCGATCCACACGAACCTGAAGCTGGGCAATGCCCTCTTCGTTACGCACCGCGTCTGAGTCCGTGACCACCAGATGCCGACGGATGGAGAGCGACTGCCCTTTAATCTCTTGGATATCCTGCTTGATGTTCGCAATGTCGGAGCGCATGGCGCGGAGTAGCTCCAGCACCAGGTTTTCAGTCTTTTCGATCATCGTGCACCATCCCCCGGGATCAAGCCTAAGCTGCGTTGACCGAAGTCTAGCCCAGGCGGGGCCGCGGGTCGATGCGGCGTTGATCATCATTCCGGCGGCGATCGGTCCGCACAGCGGACCCTACGGGCGCCGAGCCAATGAGCCTGGAATCGGCAATTGCTCACGCAAAGACGCCAAGAACGCAAAGAAGAATAGAACGTTGCAAGCGATGATCCGGCCATCCGGCAGGTGAGCCGTGCGACAGAGATATCGCATTGAAAAACTTTGCGTCTTTGCGTCTTTGCGTGAAACAAATGCGCCTTCCAACATGACCGAAGCAATGGCCGCTCCGGCTCACTCCCCCAAATAGACCTCCACCACCCGCGGGTCATGCTGGACCTCATCCATGGACCCCTCCGCCAGGACAGCGCCCTGATGCAGGACCGTGACCCGTTTGGCGATGGAGCGCACGAAGTCCATATCGTGCTCGACCACCACCACCGAGTGCTTGCCCTCGAGCGACAGCAGCAGCTCCGCGGTACGGTCCATCTCCTGGTGGGTCATGCCAGCCACCGGCTCGTCGACCAGAAGCAGGAGCGGGTTCTGCATCAGCAACATGCCGATTTCGAGCCATTGCTTCTGGCCGTGGGAGAGGGCCCCGGCCGGGCGCCGGGCCTGCTCGGTCAGGCCGACGATGGTCAGGACCTCGTCGATACGGTCACGCTGCTCGCCGGACAGGCGGGCGCGGAAGGTGGGCCAAACGCGCTTGTCGCCGGCCATGGCGAGTTCCAGATTCTCGGTCACGGCGTGCTGCTCGAAGACCGTGGGTTTCTGGAACTTGCGCCCGATCCCGGCCTGGGCGATGCGCGGCTCATCGAGCTCCAGCAGGTTGATGCTCTGCCCGAAGAACACGAAACCCTGGTCCGGGCGGGTCTTGCCGGTCACCACGTCCATCATGGTGGTCTTGCCCGCCCCATTGGGCCCGATGACGCAGCGCAATTCGCCGACATCGACATAGAATGACAGGTCATTCAGGGCGCGGAAGCCGTCGAAGCTCACCGTCACCCCCTCCACATAGAGGAGCGTCGTGTGGGAAATATCCAGCGTCTCGGCGAGCGTCTTGCCCGGATTGAGATACTGCCAGCGTTCGACCTGACCGCCCATCAGCCGGCCCTCCGCGGCAGCCGCAGACCCGCGATGCCGCGGGGCAGAAAGAGCGTGACCAGCACGAAGAGTGCCCCCAGGGCGAAGAGCCAGGCCTCCGGGAAGATCCCGGTGAAGGCGGTCTTACCGTAATTGACCAGGATGGCGCCCACCACCGCCCCATACAGCGTCGCACGCCCGCCCACCGCCACCCAGATCACGAGTTCGATGGAATTCAGCGGGGAGAACTCACCGGGATTGATGATGCCGACCTGCGGGACATAGAGGGCCCCGGCCAGGCCCGCCAGCATCGCGGAGAAGCCGAAGATGGCGGCCTTGATCCGCTCCACCCGGTAGCCGATGAAGCGGGTGCGCGACTCCGCATCCCGGATGGCCACCGCCACCCGGCCCAGACGGGAGTCGACGATGATGCGACACGCAAGATAGCCGAGCGCCAGGGCCGCTGCCGAGGCGATGAAGAGCCCGTTGCGGGTGACATCGCTCTGCAGGTCGAAGCCCAGCAGGTCCTTGAAGTCGGTGAGTCCGTTGTTGCCGCCGAAGCCCATCTCATTGCGGAAGAAGGCGAGCATCAGCGCATAGGTGAGGGCCTGGGTGATGATGGAGAGATAGACCCCGGTGACGCGGGAGCGGAAGGCGAGCCAGCCGAACAGATAGGCCAGCACCCCGGGCACCAGGACCGCCATCAGCACGGCGAACCAGAAGAGATCGAAGCCGTGCCAGAACCAGGGCAACTCCTGCCAATTGAGAAACACCATGAAGTCCGGCAGGTCCGGGTTGCCGTAGACCCCGCGGTCACCGACCTGGCGCATCAGGTACATCCCCATCGCATAGCCGCCAAGGGCGAAGAAGGCCCCGTGCCCCAGGCTCAGGATGCCCAGATAGCCCCACACCAGGTCGACGGCCACCGCCAGGAGGGCGAAGCTCAGATACTTGCCGAGCAAGGTGAGCGTATAGGTGGACACATGCCACATGCTGGTCTCGGGCACCGCCAGGTTCAGCACCGGCACCAGGATGGTCACCACCAGCAGCACGGACAGCATGACCTGACCGCCGGTATCGCCTCTGAGCGCGTTCGCTATGCTCATGCCAGCGTACCCGGGTGGGCAGGAGGAAGAATATTGTCCGCAAATGAACGCAAATGAACGCAAGTAAGAGAAATGGGAAAGAATGCGCTTGTGTATTTTGAGCGGGACGGGGTATTCGCCCCGTCCCGACTGTTTAGGATTGCGCGGCAGCCCAAGGCCCGCGGTCTCGGCGGCAGCATCGAAACGTTCCGGACGGGGCGAATGCCCCGTCCGGCACCCAGCATGCCCCGTCCGGCACCAATACTGGTATAGTGGCTGACTTGCTCGATATTCATTCTTTATTTGCGTTCATTTGCGTTCATTTGCGGACCGATTCTTCGCGCCGCTCGCGTCAGCCCTCCGCCGCCCGGCCGCGCTGCGGGAATAGCCCGCGCGGGCGTTTCTGGATGAAGAGGATGATGAAGACCAGCACCAGGATCTTGGCGAGCACCGCGCCCGCCCAAGGCTCCATGAGCTTGTTGGCGACGCCGAGCACGGTGCCGCCGATCAGGGTCCCCCAGAGGTTCCCGACCCCGCCGAAGACCACCACCATGAAGGAGTCGATGATATAGGCCTGCCCCATGTTGGGACCCACGTTGGTGAGCTGCGACAGGGCGACGCCCGCGACCCCGGCGATGCCGGCCCCGAGCCCGAAGGTGAGCGCGTCCACCCGCTGCGAGCGCACCCCCATGGCGCGGGCCATGGCGCGGTTCTGGGCCACTGCCCGCACCTGGAGCCCGAGCGCCGTGCGCTTGAGGATCAGCAGCAGGGCGAGGAAGACTGCGCCCCCGAAGGCCAGGATATAGAGCCGGTTGTAGGTCAGCGCGAGCCCCGGATTGACCTGCAGCGAACCGCTCATCCAGGACGGGTTCTCCACCGTCACGTTCTGGGCCGAGATGACGGTGCGTACCAACTGTTGCAGGATCAGGCTGATGCCGAAGGTGGCTAACAGCGTCTCCAGTGGACGCCCATACAAGAAGCGGATGACGGTGCGCTCGATGGCGATGCCGAACAGCCCGGCCACGATGAAGGCAGCGGGAATGGCCACGAACAGCGAGTAATCGAGCAGCCCCGGCATGGCCTGCTGTACCAGGTAGGTGGTATAGGCCCCGAGCATCATCAGCTCCCCGTGGGCCATGTTGATGACGCCCATGACGCCGAAGGTGATGGCGAGCCCGATGGCGGCCAGCACCAGGACCGAACCCAGGCTGAGCCCGAAGAAGAGGGTCTCGGCGCGGGCATTCCAGGCGACCCGCGCGTCGATCCCGGCGAGCGCCTGCTGAGCCGCCGCCACCACCGTCGGGGCAGGCGCGGCGGCGACCAGGACCGCCAAGGCGTTGCGCGCCTCGGGATAGAGGCTCCCATTCAAAAGGGCGATGGCCGCCAGGCGTTCCTGCGTCGTCCCGACCCGCAGGTCCGCCACCGCCAGGGCCAGTTCCAGGGTCTCACGGACCCGCGCGTCCTGCTCTTGCCCCAAGCGCAGGCGCAACGCCGCGGCGGCCTCCGGGCTCGGGTCCTGCATCACCGCCCGGGCCGAGCGCAGGCGTACCGCCGGGTCCGGGCTGCCCAGGCTCAGGGCCGCGATGGCACCCCGCAGCGTCGTGCGCAGGGCATTGGTGAGGGTGATCTTCTTGACCGCGCCCGGCGCCGCCGCACCCAGTGCAGCCCCGGTCAGCGGATGGGTGAGGCGCAGCCCGGCCCCCTCGGGATGCGCCAGCACCACCGGGGGATCGCCCTCATAGGCGTAAAGGTCCCCCGCGAGCAGGCCCTCGAGGATCGGCAGGGCGCGTGCGTCACCGGCGGCGACGAGCGCGGCGACCGCCTGCTGCTTAGCCGGCAAGGCCCGGTCGGCCAGCCCCGGCAGCGCCGCTTCCAGGGTATCGCCCAAGGCCGCACCCGACCCCACCAGCACCCCCACGAGCAGATACAGGGTGGCCAGGATCGGTATACCGCGACGGTCCGGACGATTGAGACTTGGCATGGAATGACCTATGGCCCTGGAACAGACAGCTACGTGAATACGCTCACGGAGACACAAAGACACGGAGAAGAAATCTTACTCCGTGTCTTTGTGTCTCCGTGAGAGAACTTCTTTATCAAGGAATGAACCCGACGCTGGGCGGGGCCGCCAAGCAGCCCCGCCCCGGGTGGCACACCCCTATTTCGCCGCCTGGGCACCCAGGCATTTCTTGGTCTTGGTGTTGTAATTGCCGCACTTCACGGGCGCCGTCCAATCCGCTTCCAGGTCCTTGGAGCCGGGCAGGAAGTCGGACCAGGCGTCACCGGGGACGGTGCCGGCGGTCTGCCAGACCACGGCGAACTGGCCGTCGTCCTGGATCTCGCCGATCAGCACCGGTTTGGTAATGTGGTGGTTGGGCAGCATCTTGGCGATCCCGCCGGTCAGGTTCGGGGTCTCCAGCCCGATGATGGCCGCCGCCACCTTGTTGGTATCGGTGGTGCCGGCCTTCTCGACCGCCTTCACCCACAGGTCGAAGCCGATCTTGGTCGCCTCCATGGGGTCATTGGTGACGCGCTTGGGGTTCTTGATGAACTCATGCCACTTGGTGATGAAGGCGGCATTCTCGGGCGCGTCCACGCTCATGAAATAGTTCCAGGCGGCGAGATGACCGACCAGGGGCTTGGTATCGATACCGGAGAGTTCCTCCTCGCCGACCGAGAAGGCGACCACCGGGATGGCCTCCGCAGAGACACCCTGGTTGCCCAGTTCCTTGTAGAAGGGGACGTTCGCGTCGCCGTTGATGGTGGAGACCACGGCCGTCTTCTTACCCGTGGCGCCAAACTTCTTGATGTCCGAGACGATCGACTGCCAGTCCGAATGGCCGAAGGGGGTGTAATTGATCATGATGTCCTCCTTGGCCACGCCCTTCTGCTTCAGATAGGCCTCGAGGATCTTGTTGGTGGTGCGCGGGTAGACATAGTCGGTACCCGCCAGGACCCAGCGCTTGACGCCCAGGTCGTTCATCAGATAGTCGACCGCCGGGATCGCCTGCTGATTGGGGGCGGCACCGGTGTAGAAGACGTTCTTGGACGACTCTTCGCCCTCGTATTGCACCGGGTAGAAGAGCAGCCCGTTGAGTTCCTCGAACACCGGCAGCACAGACTTGCGTGACACTGAGGTCCAACAGCCGAAGACCACCGCCACCTTGTCCTTCGCCAGCAGTTCCCGCGCCTTTTCGGCGAACAGGGGCCAGTTCGAGGCCGGGTCGACCACCACCGCCTCGAGCTGCTTGCCGAGCAGCCCGCCCCTCTTGTTCTGGGCGTCGACCAGCATCAGCACGGTGTCCTTGAGCGTGGTCTCACTGATGGCCATGGTGCCCGAGAGTGAGTGTAGGACCCCGACCTTGATAGTGTCCTCGGCGGCCACTGGCGCCAGGACCGCCGAAAGCCCCAGGGCCAGGCCCGCACTCAGCACCAACCGCTTGATCATGTTGCGTTTCCGCATTGATTTGACTCCCCGGATAGGACGATATGACTGTTACATGGACTTAAGGTCGCACCGACAGCGCGCAGGGGAGACGGGTCTCGGGCGGCGCAATCCGATGCCTTGAAACCGCATGGACGCCGCCGCCGGGGTCGCTGACTCGTGCTCCGCACCGCGTCTCGGTGTGAACGATCGGGACGCCGACAGCGCCCATAACGAGTGCGTAAGCAAATCGCGGGCCAGACCCCTGCATTGATTTCAGACGGAAATGATCGGCCAAGCGGGGAACGCTCGCCCCGCTTTGGTGCACAGGTCCGCTGTTGGTGCACGCAACCGGACCGGTCCGGGGCAGACCCGTGCGGGCAGGGGCAACGACGCACGGACGACGCTGGATTTTGGGGCGGGGGTCTAGCGCTACGCCCGGGGTTGGGCTATCGTCGCGACGGTCCATCACCACAACGAAACGAGGAGACACCGGATGAATAAGACCCTGATCGCCTTCGCCGTCGCCGCCACCCTCCTGGGCGGGAGCGCACTGGCCGCGGACGCCGGCACCCCGGACGAGGCCAAGGCCCTGTCCCAGAAGGCCCAGGCCGCCGTCAACACCGACGGCAAGGACAAGGCCTTCGCCGCCTTCGCCACGCCGGACTACAAGCCCAAGGACCTCTATGTCTTCTGCATGGACATGGACGGGAAGATGCTCTCCCATCCGCTCAAGCCGGAACTGGTCGGCAAGAACCTGATCGACTTCAACAAGTACGGCGATACCCTGTTCAAGAACATGATCGCGAAGGTCAAGGCGTCGGGTGAAGGCTGGGTGGACTACAAGTGGCCCTACCCGGGCACGGAAGAGATCAAGGCCAAGACCAGCTATGTGATGTCGAACAAGGAAGGCTTCTTCTGCGGGGTCGGCGCCTACAAGTAGAGCTTGGGGGCCCCGACAGTCTGTCGGGGCCCGGTCGGAGGCGTAAGCAACCGCCGGATTTCGACTGACCGGCACCCGGCACCCGGCGAACAGCAACATCCCTGCGGGGCGCGACGCCCCCGCTCCTACCGTGTTCAATCGATCGCAGGCGGGCCGCTGTGCCGCCATCGCCACCCCCCGAATCACACGAATAGTGACCCCAGCGCAGGACTTTTTGTGTAATCTCCCCTAGGTACCCGCCGACAACCCGTCAGGGTCCTCATCGGCGGGCGCGCGCGCGGGTTTCTCCACCCGATAGACGGCCTGGGTCTCAGCGACCTTGAGTATGGTCTCGCGACCGCGGGGATCGGTGTTGCGGTAGCGATCCACCAGGTGACGTTCATCCTGGGACAAGGGATCCTTATCGTCCAGGCACAGCAGATAGGTCGCCGTCACGCTGCCCAGGGCGAGCGCCAGTTCCTGGGCCTCTTCGAGCCCCATCCGGCGGATTCCCTGTTCATAGTTACTAATGCGTGACTTGGACAAGGAGCCGGTACGACCCGAGAGGTCGGAAAGACTCAAACCTTGGGCTTGGCGTGCAGCGCGCAGGCGTTGACCGATTCTCTTCGTTAGGTCCATGGATACAGGGTTAGGCAATCAGGTGCTGGTCGTGGCCCACAAACGGGGCGTGAGGCCCCGGAGCGACAGGCCGTGCAAGCAGCCACGCCTGGGCGGTGCCGCGGTCCATCGCGTGCAGATGCGCGCAGTCGCGACCCCACCATCCGCTCCCGGGTGCGGTCCCCAAGGATAAACAAGCGGGTTCTGCATTTGGTACACGATTAAGCGCGCAAACGCCGGCGCACCGCGGTGCCACCAGACCCCATCCAAGCGTTTTCGTGTACAGACCCCGGCACGGCAGCCGCTATTCGCCACCCATCGGCCGACGGATGGCGTGCGACGGCTCCACCGCGGTCGCATCGGACACGTAAGGAACCGGTGTTTTCGCTACCCCAGGCATGGGAAGATCCGGCACCAGCGGTCCCCAGGGGCAACCATGACGCAGAACCCAATCGTATTCACCTTTTTCCTGGTGTTCACCGGCGCCGCGATCCTCGCGACGGCCGCCTTGGCCGCCCGCCAATCGCTCCTGGTCGCCTATATCGGACTCGGCATCCTGTTCGGCCCCTGGGGGCTCGCACTGGTAGGCGACGCCACCCTGGTCTCGCAGTCGGCCGAGGTGGGCATTATGTTCCTGCTGTTCCTGCTGGGACTCGATCTCACCCCCCAGGACCTGACCCGCAGCCTGCGGCGCACCACGCTCGTGACCCTGGGCAGCGCGGCCGTACTCCTGGTCATCGGCGGGGCGATCGGGCTGCTGGCGGGTTTCACGCCGATCGAGGCCCTGGTGGTCGGCGCCGCGATGGGCTTCTCCAGCACCATCATCGGGCTCAAGCTGCTCCCGACCACCGTACTGCACCATCAGCGCATGGGCGAGATCATCATCAGCATCTTGCTGTTGCAGGACCTGCTCGCCATCGCCCTGCTGTTGTTGCTCAAGGGTCTAGGCACCGGTACCACACCCTGGCTGCAGATTGCCCTGCTGTTGCTGACCCTGCCGGGGCTCGCGCTCTTCGCGGGACTCGCGGCGCGCTTCGTCCTGATCCCGCTGATCCGACGCTATGACCGCTTTCGCGAATACATCTTCCTGATCGCCATCGGCTGGTGCCTGGGGATGGCGGAACTGGCGGGGATGCTCGGGCTGTCCCATGAGATCGGGGCCTTCATTGCCGGGGTCGCGATGGCATCGAGCCCCATCGCGCAATACATCGCCGAGAGTCTCCGGCCCTTGCGGGACTTCTTCCTGGTGCTGTTTTTCTTCGGGGTGGGGGTCCAGTTCAACCTGGGCATGGCGACGGACGTGCTGACGCCCGCCCTGCTGCTCGCCGCCGCCGCGCTGGCCATCAAACCGTGGATCTTCCGGCTGTTCCTGGTCCACACCGGCGAGAGCGGAGCACGTGCCTGGGAGATCGGGTTCCGGCTGGGGCAACTGAGCGAATTCTCGCTCCTCATCGCCACCCTGGCCCTGAGCACTGGGGTCTTGGGGGCGCGGGCCGCCTACAGCCTGCAGTTCGCCACGGTCCTGACCTTCCTGGCCTCCTCCTATCTGGTGGTCCTGCGCTTTCCGACCCCCATCGCCATTTCCGACGCGCTGCGCCGCGACTGATTCACCGTAGGGCGGATGCCCGCAGGGCGATCCGCCACATCGCCATCTCCCACGTACTGCGCCGCGACTGATACCTCAGCGGGCACGCGCCTCACCCCAGCATCGCATCGTCCCAATGCGGCTCTTCGCCCACCTGCTCCGGCGGGGGCTCCACCACCCGGTCGGCGAAGGCGCGGTCCAGGATCTTCACGAAGCACTTGGTCTGGGGTGAGAGGAACTTGCCGCGACGCTGCACGATCCCATAGCTGCGCCTGGGGAAATACTGATCCAGCGGCACCCGGGCCAGGTTCTCCAGACCAGTCAGGCACACGTCGGTGACGATGGAGATGCCGAGCCCCAACTCCACGTATTTCTTGATGACCTCCCAGCCGCCCGCCTCCAGGGTCACCCGGTAGGCCAGATTGTGCTGCTTGAACACCAAGTCCACCATCCGCCAGGTACTCAGGTGCCGGGGCGGCAGGATCATCTCGAAGGGCGCGATCTCCGCCAGGGTGACGGACTCACGCCCGGCCAGGGGGTGGTCCTTCGGGGTGATCAGGGTCGGACGGTAGGTGACGAAGGGCCGGTAGTTGATGTCGTCCGGGACTTCCAGCAGCGAGCCCACCGCCAGATCCGCCTCGTCGGCACGCAACATGGCGAGCCCGTCGCGCCCGGTCACATTGTGCAGCTTGAGCTCGATGCCCGGGTACTGCTGCACGAAACTGCGCACCGGCTCGGGCAGGATGTAGAGGATGGTCGACTCACCGGCGGCGATGTTGAGCGCCCCCTGATCGACCCGCCCGCACTGTACGGCAAAGGCGTCGTGGAGCCGGTCCATGCCCTCCACCAGGGGTGCGGCCATCTCGAAGAGGAGTTGGCCCTCCGGTGTCAGGCGGATCTTGGGGCCGCGCCGCTCGAAGAGGACGGTGTCGAACTCCCGCTCCAGCGCCTGAATCTGGAGTGAGACGGTCGGCTGGCTGAGGAAGATCTTGTCGGCGGCGGCGCTGACGCTGCCGGTGCGGGCCGCATGGCAAAAGGCCCGCAACTGCTTCAATCGATTCTGTTTGTAGTGGATCTGGGATCCAGAGGCCATGGTGCATTCCGCTCGGTCCGTAGGAGAAGACCGGATACTAGCCCATAGCATCCATTGAGAAAAGCAATACGTTGCGATTCGGTGACCCCACCCCCCGTCGACCGTCGCCTGACCCCGGGCTCCACTAGTCCCAGGCGCGAGTCAGGCCCGCCAAACGCCAGGCTCCGGCGCCCACCGGCGATCCGGCGGTGGGGGCGGGAGACGCACCGGCACGACTCAGGGTCCGTCCAATGAGTTGAGTATGTTGCGCGCCGTGCGCCGCTGGGCGGCGTCGCCTTCCTCCAAGACCTCGTAGAGCGCCTGCCGCGCGGCGAAGGGGTTCTCCAGTTCGCGCAGCCGGTTGGCCAACTGGATCTTCTCCTCCATCCGATCCGGCGGCGGAGACGGCGGTCGGTTCGCGGCCTCCTGCGCGTCGACCCGATCCAACTCGGACTCCATCTCCTCGTCGGTCAGCGGACGCCAACCCGGGGGAGGACCTGGGTCCTCGGGATCCGGCCAGTCCCCGTGCCCATCACCGCCCATCCCGGCCGGGGCAGGCGGCCGACCGCCGCCGGGACGCCCGGCTGGGGGCCCCGGGGGCGGCCCGGCCGCGGCGAGCGCCTCGGCCGCCTCCCGGGCGGCCCGATCACGGACCAGGAGGCGGGAGAAGACGACCCCGAGTTCAAACAGCAGCCACATCGGGATCGCGAGCATGGTCTGGGAGAAGACATCGGGGGGCGTCAGCACCATGCCGATCACGAAGGCCCCGACGATGATGTACGGACGTTTGGCGGCCAGGGCATCGGGCGTCGTGAACCCGATGGCGACCAGCAGGATGGTCGCGACCGGGACCTCGAAGGCCACGCCGAAAGCAAAGAACAGCGCCAGCACGAAGTCCAGATAGGCCGTGATGTCCGTCATCATCGCGACACCCTCCGGGGTGGTCGCAGCCATGAAGCCGAAGATGAGCGGAAACACCAGGTAGTACGCGAAGAGCATGCCCACGTAGAAGAGCACGACGCTGGAGGCCAGGAGCGGGATCGCCAGGCGCTTCTCGTGGCGGTAGAGCCCGGGGGCGACAAAGGCCCAAAGCTGATAGAGCAACCAGGGCATGGCCAGGAACACCGCCGCCACCAGCGCAAGCTTGAAGGGCGCGAGGAAGGGCGAGATCACCTGGGTGGCGATCATGTGGCTGCCCTGCGGCAGCTTCGCGATCAGCGGCGTGGCGACATAGGTGTAGATGCTGTTGGCGAACGGGAAGGTCAGCAGCAGGGCGACGCCGACCCCGACCAGCATCCAGATCAGCCGATCGCGCAGTTCGACCAGGTGTGAGAGGAAGGGCTGTTCGGCGCCCGGATCATCGGGTTCGGTAGAGGCGGCCATGTGGAGGTCTCGGGGCAATCCGCGGGGGCGCGGGGGTCCGGAATCGGTCCGCGAAGGGCGCGACGCGAGCGAACAGACAGGCTCGCGGATCGGGCGCCTTCCGGGGTCAGGTCAGCGGGTCAGGTCAGATCTTCGCCGCCGGCGGATCGACCGGCGCGGGGTGGGCTCGCCCCGGGTCGCCCGCGCCCGTCGCAGGACGCGCCGGCTCCAGGGGCTCTTCCAGGATGCGCTCCAGCGGGTTGCTGCGCGCCTGCTTGCTCAGGATCTCTTGGAGTTCCTGGGCCTTGAACTCACGATCGATCTCGTCCTTGACCGAGGCCAGGGTGCGGCGCGCCCGCCCCAGCCAGAGCCCGGCCAGCCGCGCCACCCTAGGCAGGTCCTTAGGGCCGATCACCACCAGGGCCACCAGCGCGACCATCGCCAGTTCCCAGAAACCGATATCGAACATTGCTTGGCTCTATGGACGCCGGATCAAGGCCCGGTTCAGACTCGGGTTCAGACTCGGGATCAGACCAGGGGGGAGCAGCACGGGATCAGGAATTGGGCCAATCGGACCGCTGATCCCCGGCGGCGCCGGTTTTGGACGCGGCGGGCGTGGGCGCCGGTGCATCCGCGCGCCGGGGCGCGGACTGCTCGACCTGCCTGGGCTCCGCCGCCTCCTCGCCCTTCTCGCTCGACGCCATGGCGCCGCGGAAGCCCTTGACCGCATCGCCCAAGTCCTGCCCGATGTTCTTCAGCTTCTTGGTGCCGAACACCAGCAGCACGACCACCAACAGGATCAACAGGTGCCAGACATGCAAACCACCGAGGCCCATGGTCTTCTCCGCCACCGCTCGCAAGCGGCATGAATTCAGATTAATTTGGCCGACGGCCCAGGCGCGGCCCGGACCATCAAGGATCTTAGGATGATACTCCAAACGCCCCCCGGCGGTAGACCCCGCGGGCGCTGGACAACCCTGCCCAGACCCGCGGCCCGGGTGCCGCGCGCCCGCGAGTGCCGCGCCTATCCGCTTGTTTCAGGTTAGCTCAGCCGCCGGAGCCGCGCGCCGGGCACCCCGCCTGGGCGGGCAGGTTACGATTTCTTCACCGTGCCGTCGTCACCCCGCGCGGCCTTCTCCGCGATCCCCGAAAGGCCGAAGCGCCGGTCCAGTTCGGCCAGGACCTGCTCCGGGCGCAACCCCTGGTGGGCCAGCAGCACCAGGCTGTGGAACCACAGGTCCGCCACCTCGTAGAGGATCTTATCCGGCTCCCCGTCCTTGGCCGCCATCACCGTCTCGGTCGCCTCCTCCCCGATCTTCTTCAGGATGGCGTCGAGCCCCTTGGCGTAGAGCCGGGCGACATAAGAGGAGTCCGGGTCCGCCTGCTTGCGGGCTTCCAGGACGTCGGCCAGGCGTGGGAGGATGTCGGTCATGGTTTCAGTCGCTGATCACAGGTGGCTCGGGCCGCCAGTCTAACCCGGTGGAGAGGGACGCAGCGACGGCCGCGCGTGACCCGAGCCGCCCGACCGGGCGCGCGCCGAGGGATGGGCGCCCGACCCTCAAGCCGTCGCCGAAATCGATCGCCGCCAGCGCCTCAGAACAGCGCACCGAGATCGACCGCCGCCGCACCGACGAGTGGCAGCGGCACGGCCGCGAGGTCCGTGGGTCGACTGAGGACCGCATAGCCGCCCGCACCCGGTTGCCGGTAGATGCAGAGCTCGCTGGCGCCCAGATCGACCAACCAGACCTCCGGGATACCGGCACGGGCATAGCGCGGGATCTTGACCTCGCCGTCATAGCGCAAACTGCTGTCGGCGACCTCAATCAGGAGCAACACCGCGTCTGGACCGGGGTGGCCGTTGCGGTAATAGTCCGGGCGGGGGCGCAGGAGGGCGATGTCGGGCAGCGGCTCGGAGCGGCCGTCCAGGCACACTGGATTCTGGACCGCCACCAGGGCGCGCTCCCGCACCCGGTCACGCAGCAGGTCCGCCAGTAGATTGACGGTCCCAGCATGGGGGTGGCCGATCGGCGGCATCTCGATAATCTCCCCGTCGAGCAACTCGGTGCGCAGTTCCGGCCCGAGGATGCCGGTCTCGCCCATGCGATGGTAATCCGCCACGCTGAGGCGGTGGACGCGGGCAAGTCGTTGGGCACTGACACTCATTGCTGTCGCTCACGCGGTAGGGAGATGGACCGCTCGTAGGGGCGGGTTTGAAACCCGCCCCTACACTTTGTGTTTGAAACCCGCCCCTACACCTTGTGGTAGATCGCGTCCGGGTCCTTGAGCACCGGGGCGATCTCAACCCAGTGGCCAGCGGCGTCGAGTTCCCGGAAGAAGCAGTGGTGGCGGCCCGTATGGCAGGCGATACCGCCCTTCTGCTCCACCTCCATCAGCACCACGTCAGCGTCGCAATCGATGCGCAGGGTCTTTACAACCTGCTGGTGGCCAGACTCCTCGCCCTTGTGCCAGAGCTTGCGGCGCGAGCGCGACCAGTAGACGGCGTGGCCGGTCTCTCGCGTCAGGGCCAGCGATTCACGGTTCATCCAGGCCATCATCAGGATGCTGCCGGTACCGGTCTCCTGGGCGATGGCCGGCACCAGGCCGTCCGCGTCCCACTTGATACTGTCGAGCCAGGTGTCGCTCATTGGGTGTCGATCCTCGGGGAGGGGTCAGGGGTTAGGGGTTAGGGCTCAGTGGCTGGTATGACGCAACCGTTCGCTCAGTGATCCTTCCGCGGCCACGGAAACGGAGAACCCACGGGCGTCAGGGCACGAAGATCAGGTCAGGTGGCGGCCAGTTCATCGGCCAGGCGCTGCCCGGCAGCGAAGTCCAGCGTGCCCTCGTAGATGGCGCGCCCGGTGATGGCGCCCGTGATACCGGGCCGGTCGCTGACCCGCACGGCCAGAGCCAGGGCGCGGATATCGTCGATGTTGGTGATGCCGCCAGACGCGATGATGGGGATCGCGACCGCCGCGGCCAGCGCCCGGGTGGCCGTGATGTTGGGGCCGGTCATCATCCCGTCGCGGCCGATGTCGGTGTACACGATGGCCGTGACGCCGTCGCCCTCGAAGCGCCGGGACAGGTCCGCGACCCGGTGTTCGGTGACCTCGGCCCAGCCCCGGATGGCGACCTGCCCGTCCTTGGCGTCCAGCCCGACGATGATGTGCCCGGGGAAGGCGCGGCAGGCGCGCGCGACGAAGGCCGGCTCGGTCACCGCCTGGGTACCGATGATGCAGAAGCGCACCCCGGCCGCGAGATAGGCGGCGATGGTCGCCTCGTCGCGGATCCCGCCGCCGACCTGGATCGGCAGTTCCGGATAGCGGGCGGCGATGGCGCGGATGGCCGCGCCGTTGACCGGCTCACCGGCGAAGGCACCGTTGAGATCCACCAGGTGCAGCCGGCGGGCGCCCTGCCCCACCCAGCGCCCGGCCATCTCCACCGGGTCGTCGGAGAAAACGGTCTCATCCTCCATGCGGCCCTGGCGCAGGCGCACGCAGCGGCCGTCCTTCAAGTCGATAGCGGGAATCAGGAGCACTGGCAAACTACCTCGGAATCATGGCCAAAGGCCGGTTGAGACATCGTCGGCCGGTGACGACGCCGTAGGGTGGATAAGCGAAGCGCATCCACCAGGGCGCCCGCATCGCCGGGACCGCGCCGGTGGATGCGGCGCGTGCGAGCGCATTCGCCAAACGGGACCATCGTGGCGCGCGCCTTATCCACCCTACAACGCTAGAGCGCGCCCTTGGTGGACGGCAGGATCCCGCCCATCCGCGGGTCCGGCTCCACCGCCATCCGCAGCGCGCGGCCGAAGGCCTTGAAGATGGTCTCGGCCTGGTGGTGCGCATTGTCGCCACGCAGGTTGTCGATGTGCAGGGTGAGCAGGCCGTGGTTGACCAGCCCCTGAAAGAACTCCCGGAAGAGGTCCACGTCGAAGGCACCGATCATGGCGCGGGTGAAGGCGCAGTGGAACTCCAGTCCCGGGCGCCCCGACAGGTCGATCACCACACGCGACAGGGCCTCGTCGAGCGGGACATAGGCGTGCCCGTAGCGGCGGATGCCCGTCTTGTCGCCGAGCGCCTGCGCCAGGGCCTGGCCCAGGGTGATCCCGATGTCCTCGGCCGTATGGTGGGCATCAATGTGAAGGTCGCCCGCGGCCGTGATCGCAAGATCGATCAAGCCGTGGCGCGCCACCTGGTCGAGCATGTGGTCCAGGAAGGGCAGCCCGGTCTGGAAGCTCGCGCGCCCGCTGCCGTCCAGGTTCAGGGTCACCTGGATGCGGGTCTCCAGGGTGTTGCGCGCGACGTGGGCGGTGCGGTGGTTGGTCTCGGCGGTCATGAGGCTCGGCCTGGGGCGGTCGCGGGGTGCGCGTCAGGAGGCTATTTAACCACAGGGACGGGGGCCCGCCCTACCGGTGGTGCGGACCCGGCTTGACGGGTGCCGGCCCGGAGCATCATCCTTACCCTCATCTGACGAGAGAAGAATCTCACGCAAAGGCGCAAAGGGAAGAGGAATTTGACAAGGTATTGAAAAAACGCATAATTCCAATGAGCAGCGGCAGCCCGTGCGAGCCCCTGGTGAGGCAAGCCGACCGGCTTTGAGCGTGGTTTCGGCCAACCCACGCGTAGGGTGCGCCGCGCGCACCGGAACGTCTGCGCAGCTCGGAGGTTACCGGGTGCGCACGGCGCACCCTACGGCGTTGGCTCGGTGTCGGCCGGAACGATGTCGAGGCCAACCGACCCGGTCCCGGACCAGCTAATCGCCACGCCCACTAACCCTGATTGGCATAACCTATTCTTTGCGTCTTTGCGTCTTTGCGTGAGACCTCTTCCAAGCCACGGGTTAGCGAATGGTCTGGACCCAGTCACTTCGCGAGCCCCGCGGCCACGTCCCGAAAGGCCATCAGGGCCGCCTCCAGGTGTTCGATGATCTCCTGCTGTAAGACCTGGGGCGGCGGCAGGTCGTCGAGGTTGTCGAGCGCGTCGTCCTTGAGCCAGAAGAGGTCCAGGCTCGCCTTGAGGATGGTGACGATGTGCTGCAGAAAATTGAGTTGCTTGTTTGACGTGGTCTCCCAGAAATCCTGGCGCTCATAGGTGAGTGCGCCGCGGTCCTCCTCGCCCTCCGCATTGGTGATGGTCATACTGCTCTTCTTGCCGAAGGGCGGATTGGCCAGCACATAATCGTAACGCCGGCCGGGGTCGCCGATCAGGGCGTCGGCACGGTCCACCATCGGCTCGTCGTCCAGGTCCCCGATGTTGTGCAGGAACAGGTTCATGAGACAGAGCCAGCGCGCGCTCGCCACGATCTCATTGCCGGAGAAGGTGTTGCGCCGCAGGAACTCCTTTTCCCTCAGGTTAAGCGTCTGGCCCGGACGGGTGAGCCAGGCATAGGCACCGAGAAAGAACCCGCCGGTGCCGCACGCCGGATCGGCGATGGTCCGCAGGGGCTCGGGGCGCACGCACTCCACCATCGCCTGGATCAGCGGACGGGGCGTGAAATACTGACCGGCACCGCTCTTGGTGTCCTCCGCGTTCTTCTGCAGCAGGCCCTCGTAGAGATCCCCCTTGGTGTCCGCGTCCAGGCTGATCCAGTCCTCCGCGTCGATCAGTTGCACCAGGCGTGAGAGCTTCGCCGGGTCCTGGATCTTGTTCTGCGCCTTGAAGAAGATCGCCCCGAGCATCCCGGCCCCCTGGCCCAGCCGGTGCAGCAGTGCCAGGTAATGCGCCTCCAGCGGCTCACCGGTCCTCGACCTCAGGCTCGCCCAGTCGTAGCCCCGGGGGATATGGGTATCCCGGCCATAGGGCTCCTGGGCATATTCGTGCGCCAGCTTCAGGAACAGGAGATAAGTGAGCTGTTCCAGGTAGTCGCCATAGCCGACGCCGTCGTCGCGCAGGGTGTGGCAGAAGTTCCAGGTCTTTTGGATCAGCGACGAGGCATTCATTCGTGGTCCTGATCGGGGGTTGGCCCCGACTCCTGCGGTGCGTTGGCCAACTCGGCTTCGAGCGACTCAATGCTCGGCAGCGCGCTTTCGAGCGCCGCCGGCAGTGCGCGCATCAGCTCATAGCTCGCGATGCCCATCGGCTTGTCGATACCGCGCAGCGCGTATTCGGCCAGCACCCGATCCTTACCCTGGCAGAGTATCAGCCCGATGGTCGGCGCGTCCGCGGCATGGCGCAGTGTGTCATCGACGACATTGCAATAGAAATTGAGCTTGCCCGCATATTCGGGCTTGAAGTCCCCGCGTTTGAGGTCGATCACCAGATAACAGCGCAGTTTGAGGTGATAGAAGAGCAAGTCGACATAAAAGTCACTCTCGCCCACGCTGAGGTGGTATTGGCGGCCGACAAAGGCGAAGCCCTGACCCAACTCGAGCAAGAACTTTTCCAAGTGCTGGATCAGGCCGGTTTCCAACTCGCGCTCCCGAAACGGCTCCTCCAGTGTCAGGAAGTCGAACACATAGGGGTCCTTGAGTGCCTGCTGCGCCAGATCGGATTGCGGGGAGGGCAAACAGGCCGCGAAGTTGTTCGCCAGGGTGCCCTGGCGAACATGGGCCCCGCTACCGATCTGTAACGCCAGCACGTTGCGGCTCCACCCGCTGGCCAGCGTCTGGGCCATGTACCAGCGCCGCGCCGCGCCGTCCTTGACCCTGGAAAGAGCAGTCAGCCGTCAGCGATCAGCCGTCAGCCATAAGTGCATCAGCATCTTACGAGCCGTCTTGGAGCCGCAGGCGCCCACCCGACAGGTGATGCACCGGGTGGTCACAAACTCTTGAAATACAAAGCCAAATGCTGAAAGCTGATCGCTGACTGCTCTTTTTAGGTTGACGCGCTCCATGAGGAGTAAGGTGGTGTCCCCAGGGGATCGCTGCCAGCAGGGCCGCGTCCGTTTGTGCCACCGGCTGTGGCACTTTCTCCGTCGGCCCCGCATCCGGGGCCGCTGGTGCCACAGGCGGTGGCACCAACTCCACGCGCGGCCAGGGCAGATCGCGGTACTCACGAAAAAAGGCGAGCATTCGCTTCAGGTTGCGTTCCGAAAATCCCTTCTGCTCCGGCAACTCGTTGCGAATGTCTCGCGCCAGGCGAGGGATCACCGCCGCGCCCCAGCCCTCAGACGCCTGCCGGGCGTCCAGCAGGGCTCCGATCTGCCAGTAGAGCCGAATCAGCTCAGCGTTGACTGCCAGTACCGCCCGCGTCTGCGCGGCCTGGATGCGGTCCTTGATCTCAGCCAGGAGGCCCGCGTAGTTGGTCAGTTCACTCATGGCCTCTCCAGATCATTGCACGGCGTTGAATGCCCGGCGACGGCCGGCAGAAACGGCACGCAATCCAGGAATCACTCACGCCAAGGCGCCAAGCTCGCCAAGAAATACGAAACACTGCGTCCGACATCCAGTTCCCCCGCCGCGCGAAATACCCACCGCAGGTAACGTACTGAAAAAACTTGGCGAGCTTGGCGCCTTGGCGTGACAAGTCTTCCCACGCTCATGACAGCGCTCGCGTCTTGCGCCCGCGCTTGCCGTTGCCGTTGCCGGTGAACGCGGCGGCCCGTTCGGCGCGGATGCGCTCCAGCAGCATACTCGCGGGCTTGTGGATCAGGGGCAATGCCGCTATTCCAATATCCGAAGTTGTCGCACGGTTTCCAGCACGCGCTTCACCTCGAACTCCGATACGAAAGCCTGTGGCACATCGTCGTCACCGATCAGTGATAGTTGAAGTGATCGTTGAGCCTTCGACTCCACTGGACGCAAACGGGTTCGGCGCCGCTGTTCCTGCCTTTGCGGATCACTGACCGTAGCGGTGTCCGCAAACAGGATAGAGCAATGGACGGGACTCAAAGCCTGGTTGATCAGTGCGGAGAGCACCACCGGCGAATGACTGTTGAGCAACAGTTGCGTCAAAGGCAGCGTCTCGTCGTCTTCGGTGACCCCATGGGGATCGGTTACCAGGTCCCGCAGACGCTGGATCAACTGTTTGATCCGCGTCGGATGAACCCCGTTCTCGGGCTCCTCAAAGCAGATCAACCCCCGCTGCCGTGGGTCGTGCAAGAGGGTCAGCAGCGCAAGCACGCGTAAGGTGCCATCGGAGATCACGCGGGAACTGAAGGGCAAGCCATCGCGCATGGTGATTTCGATGCGATACTCGCGACTCGCCTCATGTAACTGCGCGTCGAGTCGACTGATCCCGGGGATCAGGGTGTTCAGTTCGGCCGCGATGTCGGTGAGGATGCCGCTGGGACGCGCCTCGGTCGCCGTCTCGGCCTTCAACCGCGCCAGCACGGCCGCCAGGTTGCGACCGTCCGCGGCCAAGACATCGGCGGCCGTCGCAGGCACCGGTCGGCGCAGGAGGGCAGGGTCGAGTTGCAGCAGCCGCCAGTGCCGCATCTCCTCGCGCAAGGCGAAGAGATGCGGAAACTCGGCATTGGTGATACTGGAGAGCACCGTCGCCTCCGCCGCACTGGCAGGGCGCGTGCGTCCCTGCTTGCCGTCCTGATGCACGCTGAAGGTCAGTCCGTCGGGCCGCTCCTCCGTGGTCAGCCAGGGAGTGGGTCGTCTGTATTTCAGCGAAGCCTCGCGAAAGGCATCGGAAGGCTCCATCGACTTGGCCCAGCGATCATGCTTGCGCAGAATCGGGGACACGTTTTCTCGGGCAACCTGAATGCGCTCGATCCCGGGCTTGATGGTCCGACGCTCCAGGGTCACCTCGTAGCGCAGGCGGGTGTGGGTCAGTGTGACTTCGCTCCCCCAGGGGTCACGCGTCTTTGGATCGACCAACACCTCCGCCGCCATACGGATCTGATCGCTGCGGCCCCCCGCGGTCTGGCGGAACAATTCCAGGGGCTCGCCGCGCATATCCTTGACGGCTTCCGCTACATCGCGGGTCGCGAGGTTTGCAAGCAGTTGAATGACGTCGAACAGATTGCTCTTGCCTGCCGCGTTATTGCCGACGATCACAGTGAGGGGCGCAAGATCGATGGCAAGAGCCTCAAAAGATTTGAAGCCGTCGACTTCCAGCCGCGTCAACATGTGAATGTACTCCGCAAGAAGTCGTCGTTGTCGAGTTGGATACGTAGTTGACGCGCCACGAAGGCGAAGGCTGCGCCCTGGTTCGCCAGTGTCAGCAGGGCCCGATCTCGATCCCCTCCGCCTCCACCACCTTGGTCAAGGCGGTCTCCAGCAGGGCGCGGGCGCGGGCGGTGGCGGCGTGCAGGTAGGCGTGGAGCGCGGCGTCGTCCGCGTGCCGGACCTCACACTCCTCGGAATAGGATTCAAAGGCGGCCAAGGCGGAAATCAAGTCTACCAGATGGTGGGGGCACTCACAGCGCACGGTCGGGGAGGCGAGGGCAATCCGGGCGAGTTGCTCCGGGCCGAAGCGCCGCGCCGGGAGCGGACGGGCGAGGTCGACCTCCAGGCCGACGGAGGCTTCCGGCCGGCGCGCGTTGCCGTTGCCCTGGGCCTGATGCAGGGCCAGGCACAGGCGCCGCAACTCGACGGCGTCCAGCGGCGCACGCCGGGTCAGGATGTGCCGCGCCTCCAGCCGCTCCAGGGTCAGCCGGGAGGCGAAGTGGTACGTGAGAATGGCCCGGGAGGCACCGGACTGTGCCAGGAGGTGGCCGATCTCGCGCACCTGGTCCGGGTGCACCGTGGGATAGTCGAACAGCACCAGGTCCGGGGCCTCGCCTGCCAACGCGGCGAGGAAGGCGTCGGGGCGCTCGAACAGCCCCACGACCTCCAGCCCCTCCAGGGCCGGGGCCTCCAGCCGCAGCCGTCCCGCCAGGGCCGCGCCCAGGACCGCGACCCGACAGGGCCGGTCCGGACCCGGCTCCGGCAGGTCGGTGCCCTGTGAGCGCTCACGCAACTGCACGAAGCTCAGGTTCGCCACGCTACTGATGGCGTCACCCCGATCCACCAACCGCTTGATCAGGCTCAGGCGCCCGAGGTCCTCGGCCCCATAGAGACGGGTGCCCGCCTGCGTGCGGATCGGAACGACGACATGGTAACGCCGCTCCCAGACGCGCAGCGTATCGGCCGGCACGCCGGTCAGGCGCGACACGGCACCGATGCGATAGGTCGGCGTGTTGTGCTGGTCGTTATCCGTCACCCGCTCACCCCCAGACTCACCACCAGGCTACATGAGTGCCAATGTGATGGCGGGCGGCGCGTTGTCCAAGCCTTGTCCAGGCCCGTAGCCCCCCGGCAACTGCTCCCTGAAACCGCGCCTGGTGCCGCCCGTGCCCCCGGCGCGCGTCCGGAGCACCCGCAGCGCACCCTGCAATCGGTCCTAAAGTATTCGCGCGCCCGCTTTTGCAGTAGCATCGGGTCCTGCGCGCACACGCCCAAACGCAGTCGAACGACGGGCCGACGACCGTCCCCGCGCGCAAGCCGCTTCAGAGCCGTTCAACCCCCTCGCCTTGGGAGACACCCGGTGCCTAAGATCAACGCCCTGCGTTTCGCCTTGCCCGCCCTCTGTGCGGGCTTGCTGTCCGCCACCGTCGCCGTGCAAGCCGAAGAGACGGTGCACCTGTACAACTGGAACGACTACTTCGCGGAGGACACCCTGCCGCAGTTCCAGGCGCGCACCAGCATCCGCCCGGTCCTGGACCTCTATGACAACAACGATGTCCTGGAGGCCAAGCTGTTCGCCGGCAAGAGCGGCTATGACCTGGTGTTCCCCACCGCGCGCCCCTTCGGCGCCCGCCAGATCAAGGCCGGGCTCTATCAGCCCCTGGACAAGTCCAAGCTGCCCGGTCTGGACAAGCTCGATGGGGCCATCATGGCGAGTCTGAAGGAACTGGACCCGGACAATGCCCATCTGGTCCCCTACATGTGGGGCACCACTGGTCTCGGGCTTAACCTCGGCAAGGTCAAGGATGCCCTGGGCGCGGATGCCGAGACCGACACCTGGGCGATCATCTTCGACCCCGAACAGGCGTCCAAGCTCAAGGGCTGCGGCATCAGCATGCTGGACGACCCCACGGAGGCCTTCGCGGCGGCCCTGGCCTACCTTGGCAAGGACCCCAACAGCCGCACCGAGGCGGACCTGGACGCCGCGGCCAAGGTGCTCAAGGCCGCCCGCAAGAACATCCGCTATTTCCACTCATCGCAGTACATCAGTGACCTGGCCAACGGTGACCTCTGTGTCGCCCATGGCTATTCCGGGGACCTGCTCCAGGCCAAGAGTCGCGCGGCCGAGGCCGCCAAGGGCGTGGAGGTCGGCTACCGCATCCCCAAGCAGGGCGCCGTGCTCTGGACCGACGTGATGGCCATCCCCAAGGATGCCCCTAACCCGGCGGCCGCCCATGCCTTCATCGCCTATGTCCTGGACCCGGCGGTGGTGGCCAAGGTCACCGACTTCGTGAAGTACGCCAATCCCAACCCGGCGGCGACCCCGCTGGTGGATGAAGCGGTACGCACCGACCCGGGCATCTACCCGTCCGACGAGGTCAAGAAGAAGCTGTTCGTACTCAAGACCCCGAGCGACAAAGAGCAGCGCGACCTGAACCGCCGCTGGACGCGGATCAAGGCCGAGCGCTGAGCAGAGGAACCCGCAAGCACCATGCCCAACCCCGCGGAACGGCGCACTCTGGAGCCCTGGCAGGACCCCAAGGCCGCGCCCTATGTACGGATCGACCACGTCACCAAGCAATTCGGTGACGTCTATGCCGTCGATGATGTGTCGCTGGACATCTTCCAGGGCGAGTTCTTCTCGCTGCTCGGCAGTTCCGGTTGCGGCAAGTCCACCCTGCTGCGCATGCTCGCCGGTCTGGAGCGCCCCACCAAGGGGCGCATCTGGATCGACGGGGTGGACGTGACCGACATCCCGGCCTACTCGCGGCCGGTCAATATGATGTTCCAGTCCTACGCCCTGTTCCCCCATATGACGGTGGAGCAGAACGTGGAGTTCGGCCTGAAGCAGGACCGGATGCCGCGCCGGGAGCGCGCGGAACGCGTCGGTGAGATGCTGAGCCTGTTGCAGATCGGGGAATTGCGCAAGCGCAGGCCGGACCAGCTTTCTGGCGGCCAGCGCCAGCGGGTCGCGCTGGCGCGCACCTTGGCCAAACACCCCAAGCTCCTGCTGCTCGACGAGCCGCTGGGCGCATTGGACAAGCGCCTGCGCGAGAGCGCCCAATTCGAGCTGGTGAACCTCCAGGAGCGTATCGGCATCACCTTCGTGACCGTGACCCACGATCAGGAAGAGGCGATGACCATGTCCACCCGCATCGCCGTCATGAACGCCGGCCAGATCCTGCAGGTGGATACCCCGACGACGATCTATGAGTACCCCGAATACCGCTTCGTCGCCGACTTCATCGGGCTCGTCAACCTCTTCGATGGCCGGGTGGCCGAGACACAGGACGACCATGTGCTGGTCGAGACCGCCCTGGGTCACCGACTGCACATGCGCTGCTCCCACCCCCACGCCATCGGTACCCCGGTCACGGTCGCGATCCGACCGGAAAAGCTTCAGATCTGCCAAGACTACCGGGAGGACGGCATCAATCAGATCAAGGGCGTGGTCGAGGACATCGCCTACCTGGGCGATGTCTCCATCTACCGGGTGCGGGTCACCCCCGAGGTCCTGGTGGAGATGACCCTGACCAATATCCAGCCGCGTACCGAGCAGGCCCTGACCTGGGGCCAAGAGGTGGCGATGCAGTGGTCCGCGAGCAGCGGCGTGGTCCTGACGGAGTAGCCGGCAACCATGAAGGCTCTCCTTGAATCGCTGCGCCGCCGCGACCGGCACCTGTCGCGCGTCATCAATATCGGCACGCCCTATCTGTGGCTGGGGCTCTTCTTCCTGCTGCCCTTCGCCATCGTGTTGCATATCAGCCTGGCCGAGACGGCGCTCGCCCAGCCGCCCTACACCAGCCTGTGGGAATGGGCGGACGAGGGGGTGCTGCAGGTCCGGCTCAATCTCCAGAATTTCATCACCGTCTTCAATGACGAGCTGTACCTGGCGGCCTTCCTCAATTCCTTGTGGGTGGCGCTGGTGTGCACCGTCCTGTGCCTACTGATCGGCTATCCCATGGCCTATGCCATCGCCACCTCCCCGGAGCGGCAGCGGGTCATCCTGCTGATGCTGATCATCCTGCCGTTCTGGACCTCCTTCCTGATCCGGGTCTACGCCTGGATCGGCATCCTGAAGCCCAATGGCCTGTTGAATAATCTGCTGATCTGGCTCGGGGCCATCGATACCCCCCTGACCATCCTGCATACGCAGACGGCCATCTATATCGGTGTGGTCTACTCCTATCTCCCGTTCATGATCCTGCCGCTCTATGCCAACCTGACGCGGCTCGACTTCAGCCTGCTGGAGGCGGCGGCGGATCTCGGGTGCCGCCCGTTCAAGGCGTTCCTGAAGGTCACCCTGCCGCTGTCGCTGCCCGGCATCGTGGCCGGCTCCATGCTGGTCTTCATCCCGGTGGTGGGCGAGTTCGTGATCCCCGACCTGCTCGGGGGTCCCGGCAGCCTCATGATCGGCAAGATGCTGTGGACCGAGTTCTTCGGCAACAAGGACTGGCCGCTGGCGGCGGCGCTCGCCATCTGTCTGCTCGGGCTTCTGGTAGTGCCCTTCGTGTTGATGCAGCGCCTGGAGCGCCGCATCGGGGGGGATGAACTGTGAACCAAGGACGCGTGAAGCTCTATACGTTCCTGGGCCTGGGTTTCGCCTTCCTCTATATCCCGGTGCTGCTGCTTATCGTCTACTCGTTTAATGAGTCGCGACTGGTAACGGTCTGGTCCGGGTTCTCCACCAAGTGGTACGTGGAACTCATGCAGGATCGGCAACTGCTGGACGCCGCCTGGCTCAGCGTGCGCATTGCCGCTACCAATGCCTGCTTTGCGGTGGTGCTGGGGACCCTGGCGGCCAACGCCCTGGTGCGCCACGGCAATTTTCGTGGACGCGCCGGCTTTCAACTGCTGTTGACCGCCCCGCTGGTCATGCCCGAGGTCATCACCGGGCTGTCGCTCCTGCTGCTCTTCGTGACCATGGAGCAGACCATCGGCTGGCCCGATGGGCGCGGCTTCACCACCATCACCATCGCCCACATCACCTTCAGCACGGCCTATGTGGCCGTGGTGGTGCGCTCGCGGCTGTCGCAGATGGACCGCTCACTGGAGGAGGCGGCCATGGACTTGGGCGCCCGCCCGCTGCGGGTCTATATGAGCATCACCCTGCCTCTGATCGCCCCGGCGCTGCTCTCGGGCTGGCTGCTCGCCTTCACCCTGTCACTCGATGATCTGGTGATCTCGACCTTTGTCGCCGGTCCCGGCTCCACCACCCTGCCGATGGTGGTCTACTCCAGCGTGCGCATGGGGGTCTCACCCAAGATCAATGCTTTGGCGTCGATTGTGGTGCTCATTGTCTCGCTGGCGGTCATCATCGCCGCATTCTCGCTGCGGGAGCGGCCGGCGGCCAAGAGGCACTGAGCCAGGGGCGACCTTATCGCGAACGTCGCGCCGGGCGCGCGCTCCACCGCGGAAATCGAAACGATCGCCAATGGGGTTCTGAAAGCCGCCCAGGACGAGGCACTTGGGGCCGGGAGTTTCGGCAGGGTTTGGCTGGATCTGGGCAAACCCCTCAAAAATCTCCCCAGCGTAACCCCCCGCTCCTCTGGTACGCCCTAGGAAAGCCGGACACTTCAGTTTTTCAGGCCCGAGAGGAAAACCACCGTGAGTTCAGCTCTTGCAGGTGCCGTGATGCGGGTGGCCGTGGGTCGCCTGCTTGCCTTGGCGCTGGTCTTGGGTGTTGCATCGAGCACATCGGCCGTGGGGCCAGTGACGATCTGCCACGGCAGCGAGGCTGCGGCCCTGGTTCCGCTCGCGCGGCTCCAGGGTCTATACGCGGCCGAAGGTCTGGAGGTTGAGACGCGACATTGCCCGAGCGACTTTCAGGCGTTGGCGGCGATGCTGGCCGGCGACTGCGCCCTGGCGACTGCCGCCGTCCCGCCGGTGGTGTTTCAGGCACTGGAAAACGCGGCACGCTGGCAGATCGGGCTGTTGCCCGCGGGTGAACGCCCCCCCCATGCCGGACTTCCTGGAGCTGATCGACCTGAACGATCTGCGGGCGGTGACGCCACAGGCCGTATCGATCATCGACTAGGCCCAGGCGGATGTCCATCAAGACGCAACTGCGCATCGCCGCCTGGCTACCCGCCATGTTCGAGGTGCTCGTCGGTGCGCTACTCTGGCGTTCGTGGGAGGGGGTGGAGCAGGCCCGCACCCGGGCGCAACGCGCCGAGGCGTGCGTACGGACTATCTCAGAGTTGAACGCCTTGACGCAGGAATTTCTACTCTACGGGGGGCGCGGGTCTCCGGCCTGTTGGCCAAGCAGCAGGATCTCCTGAGCGCGACGCTGGCCGCGGCGCAATTCCCCGCACTCGAACAGCAGGCCTTGCTGGAATCCATCCGGCAAGGCCGAGGCGACCTGGAGCGACTGCTCCGACTCTTACTGGACGGCACTTCCGTCAGCCGCGAGCAGGTGGCAGGGGCCTTGCTGGTCAAGGTCCAGGACCTGCGCTTCAAGGCGCGCCGCCTGGCGAGCCGCGAGCACGAGGAGGTGGTCCTGATCCAGCGCCAGGCCGATCACCTGGTCCTGATCGCACTGGCGGCACTGACCCTGCTGAGGGAGAGGGGCAGCCAGGCGCCGGGGCCACATTCCGCTTCAGCCTGCCGGGAGGGCACGATGACCAATGATATGGCGGTGGATATCCTGTTGGTGGAAGACAACCCCAACGATGCGGAACTCGCGCTGCGGGCACTGAAGAAGCACAATCTGGCCAACAGCGTGGAGTGGGTCAAGGACGGTGCCGCGGCGCTGGATTTTCTCTTTCATCGCGGCGCCTGGGCCGGGCGCGGCAATGGTATCCCGCGACTGGTCCTGCTCGATCTGCGTCTGCCCAAGGTGGACGGCATCGAGGTCCTGCAACAGATCCGCGCCTGCGAAGCCACCCGCGCACTGCCGGTGGTGGTGCTGACATCATCCAAGGAGGAGCGGGACCTGGTGGCCACCTATCAATTGGGCGTCAACAGTTTCGTGTCCAAGCCGGTGGCCTTCGATGAGTTTGCGCGGACCGTAGCGGACCTGGGCTTATACTGGATGCTGATCAACCGGGTGCCGCCGGGAGTCGGGCCGGCGTCATGACTGAACCCCTGCGCCTCCTGCTGTTGGAGGACTCCCTGGCTGATGCGGAACTGAATCAACGGGAACTGCGCAAGGCCGGGATCGCCTTTGTCGCGCGGCGGGTCGATCAGGAACCGACCCTGGTCGCGGCCCTGGACGACTTCCAACCGGACCTGATCCTGGCCGACTACCACTTGCCCGGATTCGACGGATTGCACTGGCGATCTGCCGTGAACGTGCGCCCGCGACCCCCTTCATCTTCGTCACCGGTCTCATGGGCGAGGAACTGGCCGTTGCCAGCATCAAGGCCGGCGCTACCGATTACATCCTCAAAGACCGGCTGGCCCGCCTACCCGCGGCGGTGCAGCGCGCCTTGGAGGAGCAGCGCCTCATCGCGCAGCGCGGGCAGGCGCAAGCCGCACACCAGCAGAGCGAGGAACGTTACCACCAACTGTTTGAGACCATGGGCAGTGGCGTGGTCATCTACCGGCCGGACGCGCTGGCCGCGACCTTTTCCATCCAATCGGTCAACCGGGCGGCGGAGCGTATCGACGGTGTGTCGCGCCGGGATCTACTTGGCCGCGAGGTGCGAGCCGTGTTTCCGGGGATCGCCGCCTGCGGCCTGCTCGACGCGCTGCAACGGGTGGCTCGGACCGGGGTGGCCGAGCAATTGCCCCCCGCGTTCTATCGGGACGAGCGGATCAGCGGCTGGCGGGCGTACGCGGTTTATCGACTCGGCACCGGCGAGGTCGTGGCGGTCTACGAAGACATCACCGAGCGGATCGAGGGCGAGGCGCGCATCCGCCGTCTGAACCGCACCCTGCGCACCATCTCCGCCTGCAACCAGGACCTGGTGCGGGCACGCTGCGAAGATGACGTGCTCCAGGCGATCTGTCACGACCTGGTCGAGGTCGGGCAGTACCTCCTGGTCTGGGTGGCCTACCCCGACCCGAATGCCTCTGGGGGGATGCGGACGGTCGCCTGGTGCGGAGATGTGGCGGCCTTCCGTGACCCGTGCGAAGGGGATCAAGACACGGCCCAGGTCCAGTCCAGCCTGACCCACCGTGCCCTCCATGAGGGCCGCCCCCTGACCGGCACCCGCACGCGCCCGGAGGCAGACCGCAACTCGCCCGGGACGCCGATCGTCGGGATCCCCGCCACGGTCGCCTTACCCCTGATCAAGGACCAGCAGACGCTCGGGGTACTCACGGTTGTCTCCGCGACCTTGGATGCCTTTGATGGCGAGGAGGTGACACTCTTGGAGGAACTGGCCGCAGACCTGGCCCACGGCATCCGCGCGGTGCAGACCGCGTTGGAGCGCAATCGCTACCTCACTCAGTTGGGCCAGGCAATGCGGGGGACGGTCGCCGCACTGGCGCGTACCGTGGAGATACGCGATCCCTATACCGCCGGTGTTAGCGGCTTCCAAAAAGCGCGGAAAAATGGCGAACTCACCTGCGGTAGGAGCGGGGGCTTGGGGCCCCCGCGAGGAGCGCCGACCGGGCAGGGATCAGAACGGCATGGGGTCGCCGGGGTCG
>Ga0247841_10003245_pt1 | contig 30635 bp, 29 predicted proteins | sample LaCruzMarch2015__2_FD_192410 | JGI IMG/M metagenome (GOLD analysis project Ga0247841, IMG submission 192410) | Freshwater microbial communities from meromictic Lake La Cruz, Castile-La Mancha, Spain - LaCruzMarch2015_18m | ecosystem: Environmental > Aquatic > Freshwater > Lake | place: Spain... | reverse complement strand
CTTTCAATAAGAATGATCGCTGACCTCTTTCCGCCTTCTCCGAAATAATCTGTCAGTTCCTTGACGTAACTGTTTGCGGATATCTTTCCATCCCTGTAAAAAGGTCTTTCGATATTAATCGAATAATTAGCCAGCACACATGTTTGCAAAATACTCCACAGGTCACTCTCATTAATACCGGAAGTACTTACCTTGCCCAGGCTTCTGCGTTTTTCGACATGCCTCATGCATTTACCGAAAAGTTTCATGGCTTCCGATTTTCGCATGTCCTTGACAATCAGTCTGGTGGCATTGATGATACTGTAGATCCCGCAAAGGCCGTCCAGATAACCTTGCTCATATGGTAGAAGTTTCATAAGCTATCCTTTCTGATCATATCTACTTCCGAAGCCTTTCTGATCTGCCAGACTTGCTCAGTTTCACAGTCTACTTCCAGCCAACCGTCTATTTTGATTTCTTTTAACTCTTCCAAAGAGAAGTAACCCCATTCGGCATAACGGTGATCCCAAAGAATCGCATACCCGAAAAACAGTTCTTCTCCATCATACTCGGCAGCGTACCAGTCGCATCCGCCGATGAAGAAATGCAGGTAGATTATTTTGTCCTGGAGAATGATATTTTCTGTTGCGTAGAGCCTGGGTATTTTTGCAAGTCTTTCCGGTGAAGGTATATTCCACATATTAGATACCTCCCTGTTGAACGGCGGCATCGATAATCAATGTTCCTGATGGTTTTGATTTATAAGGATCAACCTCAATATCAACATCAGCAATATCTTCATCTCCATCAATTGCGTCTTTTCCATCTTTACTCAGGATTAACGACAAAACCTTCTCCACACTATTGAGAACGTTTAAGCAGGCTGACAAGGCAGATAAACCCGCATCTTGTGCATAGTGTTCAATATACCGGTAACTGTTGCCCAGTTTGTCCTGGGGTTGTCTGCCGACTAATTTGGTTAATACCTGGGCGCAGAGTTCTGCGGTGATTTCCTGATTCCAGACTTGACCGGGCTTTAACTTTTCCACTGCTCTTTCATAGGCTGCATGGGAGAGTTCATGGAAAAACACAATTTCCTCAGATGTTGCCAGAAGTATTTCCTGCGTTGCTGGTACATAAGCACCGTAGGCTCTGTACTTATTAGGAATGGCTGATACAGAGATGCCCCATTGTTTTGCTTTCTCCATTAAGGGTAAATCCGGCAAGGATAGTTCTTTCTGGTATGCTAAAGGTTCACCTTCCGTATCTTCAAAACGAAATACCGGTTGCGCCAGAAAACCATGTACCCTTAACTTTTCCTTATTCTCTTCATTTTCGTTACTATCATCACTGTCTGTATTTGTTTTGATCATCCTCGGGACCAGGATGTAAATAGCCTTTGCCCCTTTTTTAACTGTTCGCCCTACCCTGTTCCATTGTTTGATTCCTCTGGCATCCGCTGTATTGGAAAAGTTCATGATCAGTCTGTTCATAAATGACCATTTAGCAGATGGAATATCGGGAATGGGAAAAAGTGAATACTTGATCGCCTCCGGAATATCCCCGCTTTTAAATCTCTCCAAAATACTTTCCAATACATCTCTTACTTTGTTGTTCATAGTTAACCTCCTTTCTTTAGTTGATTGTTAATTGGTTGATAAAAAGGCAAAGCTTCGCCCCCGGCAAATTCACTCAATGTTTTTGAATCTGCTTATTGATGATTGTTTGCTAAAATGATTTTGATGAAGGTTGTTACTGATGGCGATTAGTAACCGCCATAATAGAAATTAATATTTGAGTATGGCCTCAGCCAGCCTCTGGTTCATCTCTGGCAACACATCTGCGTAGAGGCAGGTCATCGACATGCTGGCATGACCAAGTTGCTTTTGAACGAATCTAATGTTTCTGCTTTTTGCCAGTAGAAATGTTGCATAGGTATGGCGCGAACTGTGAATGGAATATGTTTTCGGCAGTCCGGCTTTCTCTATTGCTTTCTTGAAACTGATTTCCAAGGCGGTTGTCGTATAATGGTTTCCTCCTCTACCGGAAAATAACGGAGAATCATTGTCTGTAGGCTCTTTCCACAGTTCTTCCTTGATTTTTACATAATTTTGCAAGTGCTTCATGATCTCTGTATCGATATATACATCTCTTTTTTTCCCCCGCTTGCCGCATTGCACGATTAGATAATTCTCTTTGCCATTGAAATGCAGATCGCCGATTTTCAGATTAGCAATTTCGCTTACACGTAGTCCACTGTGCAAAGCTAAATGAATCAACATGTAGCGGTTGATCCATGTGTTTCTGTTTTCTTTAAGATCTGTGTCTGCGTTTTTCCGGCAAACCTTCAACAACGTTTTTGTTTCCTTAACACTCATAAACTTGTCCCTGGTAATTACATAACGGTTCATTGGTAAATCCTCTCTTTCTTTAATTGGGTTTATGGAGATTGAGTTAAATGAAGAAAACTGAAAAGTGTACAAAGCAAAAAAGCTGCCCGGGGGAATATCCCTGGACAGCAACAATTGAAACCATATGAATAAACACAACGTTTTACCTGTTAAGTTATTATTATATTAACATATTCTCCCCTTTTTGTCAAGTAGTATTATTGGTATAAACCACTGTATTTATTGCATTTTTAACCTATTTTCACACACATTTCAACCAATACGCAAAAAAACCGCGATTTTGAGTAAAAAAATGACGATTTTAAAGTGCGGTAATGATAGCAGAATACAGGATGTTTTTCTTCAACTTCATCCATATAATTACCCATGTATTTATATTGCTATTTAAGTCCTATCGCCAAGTCAGTTAGTTTTGTAAGAGGATAATTTTAAGGTGACAATTGCCTTAAAAGGGGGAAAATATTTAGTGATTGCACACCAGTTACCAGTATGCTTTAAGCTGCCTTGCTAATTGCCTCTGATTCATATTCAGGAAACATTATTATTGCTGGATGAACTTCGAATGCTTGTGCAAGTTGCTCTGCGCGCTTTTTCCCGATGTCCACTTTATCGTTTTCTAATAGACTTATATTTTTTGAGTTTATACCGCAGCGTCTTGCTAATTCTTCTTGTGTCCATACCTTTAATTCACGAAGCATTTTTATAACTTCGCCTGGTGTTAAAACAGCATGCCGCTTGGCTGGTCTATAATCATTTTTGTTAATTTTATTCATTTTGCAACTCCTTTATAATCATGAGGCGTAATATCTATTACGTATACAGTTACAATGTCCTTCTCTACCTGGTAAATCACCCTGTATTGTAAATTTAAGCGCGACGAACGCTGACCTGCATTGGTTCCTTTTAATATTTCGTCATGGAATCCTGGAAATTCTTTTAATTTACTTGGTCCATGCCGAAAGACAATGTCCTTCCAAAGCTCGTATTTTTTAACAACCTGCAAGGGCAGCTTTTCAATTATCTTATCTAATTTTCGATGCTCTTTTATATGCCACATTATTAAATATGATAACTTATCGTTATTGATAAGTCAAGCTTTTTTGTTTTCTGCATAATCAAACGCTGAAGCGCGAAAGCTTCACTATAGTTGCTACTTCGTGGAAAAACACACTTCACCACAATGCAATCTTCACCAAATTCCATAAAACGGGAATGATCGTTTTGCAGGTACGAACTGATATTTTCTTAAAAATAAGGGATATTTAACATTATATATGTTTTCTTAAAAATACTGTTTCTGATATTTTTAAGAGTTCCTTCCTAAACTACACAACCAGCCAAAGTCAGTCAAAATTGATGATTTCAAATGGTAAACAGCATCTAATGGCTCAAAATAATGTTGACATTATGTTGTTTTAGGTTATAATTTAAACAGAAGAGTAAGCTAACTAATCGTATTCTCATAATTTCCATCAACTCTAATTTTCCTAGGGGTGGTGTCAATGAGTAAAAGAATTCATGATAAGACCAGTTGCTTAGATAAGCCCTTTCCACACAGCGGCAGTAATTACCCCCCCCCCCAATCATTCTAACTTGTTGTATTATCAAGAAAATATTAGTTTACCACCGCGGCGTCTCCGCAGGAGTAAATAGGTCTTTTGCCCATTTGTGCAGGAAGACTGTACGCTTCCTGTCCAGATTTCAGAGGTTGGTCTTATGAAAGATAAATCCAAGACAAAGCAGTCCCTGATTCAAGAATCGGCTTCTTTAAATGAAGACGATGAATTATCAGATGGCGTCATGGACGCCAAACGTGAAGGAATCGCGATAAAATAAGGAGAAAAAATGCCTGAGAAGATAACTCCAACTCATCGCTCGTTTTTTGATCGCCGGTATTTGCCCCTGATTATCGTCTTGATCTTCATCATCCTCACGGCAATAGCGTTCTACACATGCTATCGACATCATACGATTAACACTGAGCAGACCTTACAAAAGGACAGGTCAGCCGCAGGGCTTATTTCCATGCTCATGGAGGAACGTCTCAAAAAGATCGTCAGTGCAATGGAGTCCTACAGTAACCGGCCGCAACTGCTGCTGGCTGTCAAGGAAAAAAACGTCAAAAAAGCAAGTGGACATCTGGTCGGCCTGACAAAATATTACCCGGAGATTAACAGCCTGATCATTACAGACAGACAGGGCACACTTTGGACCGCTTATCCCGAGCGTCCAGAGCTGTTAGGAAAGAGTTTTGCCTATCGCGATTGGTACAAGGAAATCAGTAAGGAATGGAAACCGAACATATCGGATATAGTACTGCGGGTAGTTGGAGAAAAAGATATCGCCTTCCAAATCAGCGTCCCGATTTTTGATGAAACCGGGCAAGTGATTGGCATCCTTTTGAGCACCCAGCAGGCGGTCGGGTTGAGTTATCTCACCAAGCATATGTCGCTTGATCCCGGCACATTTATCACGATCACCGACCGGAAAGGCCAGATCGCTTACAGCAGCCGGCATAATCTTGAAAAAGAGATAAAACTTTATCCATTCTATTCCAATATTAAAAAGGCGATAGCCACAAATAACAAAACTTTTACTGTTGATGACCCCGTCCCCGGCGGGAGGACACATTACATCTCCTTTGCCCCGGTAGGCGATATCGGCTGGACCGTCCAAATTGAACGGGATAAGCGTAATATTCTCCTGTCAGAGTATGCATACTTCGTCCAGGTGACGGCTATTACTTTTCTCCTGTTCCTGTTTATCATTTTATTAATTATCTATTCCAGCAAGCAGGCGCTGATTACCAGTGAATTCGCTGAGAGCGTCATCAACACCGTGCGTGAGCCTTTAATTTCTCTGGATCAAGATCTTCGGGTGGTCACGGTCAGCCGTTCTTTCTACGAATTCTTTCAGGTAAAACCTGAAGACACCGTGGGACAGCTTATTTATGATCTGGGCAACAAACAGTGGGATATTCCCAAGCTGCGGGAACTGCTGGAAACCATCCTGCCCGAAAAGGCAACCTTTGACAACTATGAAGTCGAGCACGATTTTGCCACCATTGGCAGACGCGTAATGCTTTTGAATGCCAGGCAAATTCAAAGAGTGTTCGGAAAAGAGCGGATAATTCTTCTGGCTATCGAGGACATCACCGAGAAAAAGAAGCTGGAAAGAGAGGTGTTGACGGCAAAGGATATGGCTGAACTTGCCAGCCGCGTCAAGTCTGATTTTTTGGCCAATATGAGCCATGAACTGCGGACCCCGCTCAATTCGATCATCGGATTTTCGGAGGTGTTGGAGGACGAACTGCTCGGCGCGCTGAATCCGTCGCAGCGCGAAGACGTGCAGTATATCCTCAAAGCGGGAAGACATCTGCTCAGCCTGGTCAACGACATTCTCGATCTCGCCAAGGTGGAATCGGGAAAGATGCAATTAGAAGTGGAGCGAGTTTCATTAAAAGGGATGCTTGAGGGAATGCTGGCAATGCATCGGGAAAAGGCATCACGTCATGGGATCAGCATGGATTTACAGATGGAAACGGTCGCGGATATGACGATCGAAGCTGATGAAAGGCAACTCAAGCAGATACTATTCAATCTTCTGAGCAACGCGGTGAAATTCACGCCCGACGGCGGCTCTGTGCGGCTCCTGGCGGGGATGCTCCCCGGAGCAAAGGAAATAGAGATCAGTGTCGAGGATACCGGCATCGGGATCAAGCCGGAGGACATCCAAAAGCTTTTCCATGAGTTCTCACAATTGGATTCTGTCTATGATAAAGAGTACGGGGGTACGGGGCTCGGGTTGGCGCTCACCAAAAAACTGGTGGAAATGCATGGCGGCAGCATAAATGTTGTAAGCGAATTCGGCAAGGGCAGCCGCTTTGCCTTTGTCCTGCCAGTAAATCAAGGGAGGAAAAAAAATGGCTGAAAAAATACTTGTGATAGAAGACAACGAGCAAAACCGCGTACTCATGCGCCAGATTTTAATCCGCCACGGCTATGATTTGCTGGAAGCGAAGGATGGGCTGACGGGGATTGAGATGGCCCGCGCGCACCTGCCCGATCTGATCCTGCTGGATATTCAGATGCCCGTGATGAACGGTTTTATGGTCATCCGTGAGTTGCGAAATGATGTTAAGCTCAGGAAGATCAAGGTGATCGCCGTTACGTCCTTTGCCATGAAAGGCGACAGAAAAAAGGCGCTGGAGGCCGGTTTCGATGAATACGTTACCAAGCCGATCGATACTCGGACATTTCCTGAAATGGTCAAGCAAGTCCTGACACAGGTACAGACATGAACCAACTAAAGCCGTTCATTCTCTGCGTTGACGACGAAGAGGCGAATCGCAAGCTGCTCGAAAAATTACTCGTTCCGCGAGGCTACGGAGTAGTCAGCGCCGCCGACGGAAAAGAAGCCTTGCTGAAGATCAAAAGCCAGGCAATCGACCTCGTGCTTCTGGACATTATCATGCCGGGAATGAACGGCTTTGAGGTATGCCGGCAGATCAAAGAAGATCAAAAGCTCAGGAATATACCGGTTATCATGATTACGGCATCGATCCTCAAGCAAGATCGTATTCGCGGCATCGAGGCCGGGGCAGAGGAGTTTTTGTCCAAGCCTTTCGACCTGGAGGAAGTACTCGCGAGAATAAAGATGCTGTTGAAGATGAAAGCACTCGACGACGAGCGCAAGCGCGCGGAGGACCAAAGGGAGGCTGCGCTCGCGGAGCTGCAAAAATCCCACGATGAGCTGGACCGCCGTGTGCGGGAACGAACGGCAGAGTTGGCTCAAGCCAACGAAACGCTGCAAGCTGACATCATCGAACGCGAGCAGGCAGAGGAGAAGCTGCTGGAATCGAAAACTATCTTCGAGGCGGTCGTGGAAAACATCCCACTCATGATTTTCCTCAAAGAGGCAACTGATCTGAGGTTCGTCATATTCAATCGCGCGGGCGAGGAACTCCTGGGCCATGACCGCAAGGATTTGCTCGGCAAGAACAACCTGGACCTTTTTCCTCCCGAGCAGGCGGCCCACTTTATGGCCAAAGACCGGGAAGTCCTCAATGGGAAAGCCGTCATGTTGGACATCCCGGAAGAACCAATCCAGACGGCCAAGAAAGGCGAGCGGCTTCTCCATACCCGGAAGGTCTGCATACGGAGTTCCGATGGAGCCACGAAATTCCTCTTGGGAATCTCTGAGGATATCACCGAACGCAAGCAGGCAGAGAAGAAACTCGAAGATACCCTCGAAAGTCTCAAGAAAGCAGTTGGCACGACTATTCAGGTCTTGGTGTCTGCCGTAGAATCCAGAGATCCCTATACTGCCGGTCATCAGCTCAGGGTTGCGGACCTTGCCCGGGCCATTGCCACGGAGATGGAATTACCTCAGGACACAATCGAGGGAATCCGGATGGCTGGTTTTATCCATGACATCGGAAAATTATCCATCCCCGCGGAGATATTGTCCAAGCCGACCAAGCTCACAAACCTTGAATTTTCCCTGATCAAAGAACACTCCCGGAAAGGGTACGAGATGCTGAAGGATGTTGAGTCTTCCTGGCCGCTGGCGGAGATTGTCCACCAGCACCATGAACGAATGGACGGCTCCGGCTATCCAAGAAAGCTGAAAGGGGATGAAATTCTTATGGAGGCACGCATTCTCACTGTCGCCGACGTGGTGGAGGCCATGGCCTCACACAGGCCCTACCGTCCCGGTTTGGGCATTGATAAGGCTCTGGAAGAAATTGAGAAGAACAGCGGTACCTTTTACGACAAGACTGTTGTGGATGTATGCCTGAGGTTATTTCGGGAAAAAGGTTTTAAACTGGAAGTAACCTGATTGCAACTGGCAATCCTCACGCCAATTCCAAACTTAAAAGCGTGTAGTTGTAGATGTAACAAATAAATATTTTCTTAAAAATAAGGTATTTTTAAGATTATGCGTATTATCTTAAATATACTTTTAACTGGAAATTACCATTTAAGCTTTAGTATCTACGGTTGCTAATGAGTCAAACAAAGACCCCTAGTTACCCCTCATAATTCTTTGCACCTCTTTAATATTTTTTCGCGCTTCTTCGAAATATTCTTCTTTTAATTCTATCCCTACATATTTTCTTTTATGCAAAATAGCAGCAACTGCTGTTGTGCCTGACCCAAGAAAAGGGTCTAAGATAACATCCTCCTTCTTTGAAAATAATCTTATAAACCAAGAAGGCAACTCTACTGGGAATTTCGCACTGTGATTCTTATTGGATGCATCAACTGCTGTTTCAATAACATTGTCTAAATACAAATGATGTTCTTCATCGAATACTATTACATTATGCGGATATACTTTCTTTTTGTTCAACCAATTAGAAACATTTCGTCCCAAATGATTATTGTTTTTTGAAATGTATCTAACAAAATCATTTTCCTTCATAGATTTAAATCTTGTTTTTGACCAATCACCGATAGGAACTTTTACTTCATCTTGATACATTTTAAATTCTTTGTTTTTTGTAAAATGCAAGCATCGTTCCCAAGCATCTCTAAATCTGTTTGGCCATTTGCCAGGAAATGAATTTTTCTTATACCAACAATATTCCTCAATCCAAAACCATCCCTGATTTTTAAATGCTAAAATTAATTCTAAAACATAAGTACTTCTTTCGCTATTTTGGGGATGCTCTTTGATATTTAAAATAAATGAACCATCATCCTTTAATACTCTGTAAAGTTCTTTTGCTATAGGTAAAAACCATTCAACATATTTGTCAGGGTGCATACCGTCATAAGAGTTTTTTCTTTTATCTGCGTAGGGCGGAGATGTGACTATTAAATTAACGCTTTTATCGGGGAATATATCTAAATCGGCAAGCAACTTCGCACAATCACCTTTATATATTTTGTCTATATGTAAAGTATTTGTCTTTTTCATATAATTATTTAGCCTTTTTACACAGGGAAATAGTTTCCTCTTGTTTTATCCAATCACCTTTATTTAAATAGACGTTTTTGAAAGGATTATTTATTATTAACAGATTCGCAAAATCAAACATATTTTGTGTTTTCACTGGTATCAGATATAAATAATATCTTTCTCCAAATATTTTTGATTTTTCAATTTCGTTTCGTGACCAGTAAAAATTAAAATCTGATGGTGAAACAGCTTTCACTTCAATGTATCTTGTAACGTTAAGTGAATTATCATCAAGATAATTCTCAAAGCTTTTTATATCATAACCTGCGTGAACATTCTTTTGAGAAGTGTGTTCTATATCTTCAGGTTTTATCGAAATATTTGTAAGGCGTTTCATTTCAAAATCAATAATTGCTCTCTCTGCTAATAAACCTAGTTCGTCCTGAGCACATTGATTTTTTTTAAATACTTCAGGAGATATTTTACCATGATTAATTTTCTTTAAAAAAATATCATTATATTTATTACTTATTACATATGAATCATTATCTGTTTTTACAGAAATAAATTCTAATTCAAGTAAAATATTTCTAGTATCACTATATTTAATTTTATCTGTAAGTGATGCATTGAAAATTATATCATTGGATTCAATCTTAAAGTTCAACAGAAAATCAGTTAATTGATTTGAAACTTCTCCTTTAGCTTGGAATAATTTCTCCAATAATATTTTTTTAAAATCCTCAAAAGAATTTATAAAATCGAAACTCTTGTCAAATTTTAATCCCTCTGCACTAATGTTTACAATATTTAGCTGTCCTAGAATCGTTAATGTTTCGTTAAAATGTAAAGCACTGTCTAGATATTTACTTCTAATATAATCTTCATTTCTTAACCCTGATTCTGCAATAATTTTGCAGAGACAATATAATTGAGCAAGCTTAATATTTTCAAATTGTTTTTGCATTTTTACCAAATAATCTGTCATATGCTTTCAATTCATCATCGCTATCATCAAACATATCTAAGGAATAAACCTGATAATCGTCATCAATTATTCGGTACATCTTTTCTGCTTTATGCCTAAGACTAAACAATATATCTTGATCTATTGTTTTCGCATACTGAAGAAAATAGTAGTTTGCTTCTATTTTTTCTGAACCACCAACCCTATGGATTCTGTCCAGCGATTGCAGATATTGAGCACAATTATAAGTTAGATCATAGTATATGGCATTATGGCAAGTTTTGTGCAAAGAAATTGATTCGGCACATGCTGCGGGATTAGCGATAAGAATATCTAAGCCACTTTGCTCATCCACGAATTCATTCCTTATTTCCTCTCTTGTCAATTCATCGGAGATTGAAGTTTTTTCAATTGGTGTTTTTCCATAAATGGTACGGCAATAAATTTTTAACTCGCCGGAAATATATTTTTCAAGCTTCTTAATTGTTCCCACGAAGTTTGTCCATATAACAACCTTTTCTTTTTTGGCTTGTAATTCTTCTAATTTATTTTTCAAGTACTCAAATTTCGCTGGCAATTCAAGTTTATCATAATGGCTGATAATATATCTTAAATCTTTTTCGTTATCGAACATTTCCTCGTCATAGTTATCAATAACATGCTGTAAGAGGTTTACGTATGAAACACTTTGACGCAAACGCATCATTCTTCCTCTTTTCAATTTATCGATAAAATCAATATTTGTTAAATAATCATCCATAGCATAGTTTCTGATTTTATTTTCAATAGCACTGTAAATGATTTGCTCATGCTTATTCATTGTGAGCATAATTGGCTCGTGAAAATTAGCTGACTTCAAACCAAGATCTTTTTTTCGCACTCTGTAAAATAATGGACCTATTTTGCTCTCTAAAATATTTTTTGCTTCATCGATGCTTGTGTTCTTTTCTAATGACTGAAGTTTAATTCTTGCATTTGACTCTATCGGATCGTTTTCGGGCCATAAAAAATCAAATAGATTATATATGTCACTGTAACCATTTGGAATTGGCGTGCCTGTTAAGATGCAACGATACTTTGCATGTTTAGAAATATTCAAAACAGCAGCGGCCCAATTACCGCTTATTTGTTTTATATAATGCGCTTCATCAATAACCATAAATATATTTATCCCTTTTTGAGTAAAGAATGTCTTTATCTCTGATTGATCATTAATTAAAGTTTGAAAAGTAGTCAGATACAATTCTGATTTGTTGTCTTTGTTTGTAAAATATTCTGCCTTACGTGCAACCTTGTCACCACCTGCCATAATTCTATGATTTGCTTTTCTTCCTATGGTTTCGTTAAATTCATTTTTCCACGGCCCAAAGCAAGCAGGCGGACCAACAACAAAAAGAACATTAACCTTGCCTTCTGCTCTTAGTTTTTCAAACACACTCAATACGACAGATGTTTTCCCGCTGCCGGGCACAGAAAAGTTTGCCCCATTGTGAATTAAATACAAATGGAATGCAGATTTTATTTGATGTTGCTTTAATTTTCTTGGTAAATTCTTTTCAAAAAACGAAGAAACTTCTTTGAACAATTGTTTATCATAGACACCATTTTTAAAATCATCACCTATTTTTTTTATATTTTGAAATATATTTATACTACTTATGATTTCGTTAATTCTTCTTGAACACTCTTCTGTTATATCAAATTCAATTTGTTCCTTTTTAAAATAGTTTATGATTTTTAACAGCACTTTGTCTAAATCTGTGCCTGAAAAATCAATAATATTATCGCCAGCACTCTTGAATCCCCAATATTTTAATTGGCTTGTTTGATAGGATTGAAGAGCAATATTTCTTATACATAATTTATTTTTTTGTAAGTCAATAATCATTTTTTATTCTGTAGTTTTTTAAGCATATTCCTTTGTTCCCAAAATTCTTTTTCCAACTCATGTGCTCTTTCTTGAATTTCCTTAGCTATTTTCCAGGCATCGTCTGACTTAAAAATATCCATGCTTTCTGGTTTCATATTTTCATGATTAAGCTTCTTCAGGGCTTCGGTCAATAATGTTAGGGGCGACTCTAGTTCCTTTACATGCTCAACTCGTCTTATCGACTCCATAACTCTGCCAACAAGCATTGTTTGGTTTTTGCTGCCCCACTTATTGTCAATAGTTTTTAAATCATCAACCTCTTCATTGTAATCATGTTTTTCCAGTTCATGCGAAACATTTTTAATTTTCAATATTTCTTTTTTAGCTTCTTTATCTTTCAATATTTTTGGTAACTTTCTAATAACTTCGTGTGTTTTTATATTTTTAAAATTTTTATATCTAATGATCTTGAATGCTATATCTTCGATTTCTCCAACTTCATCTTCTTCAATTCCAAAAACATTATTTCTTGTCTTTTCATTTTTTAGAGGTTTATAAATCAAATTATAATATTCAATAAAAGAATACCATCTGCCTTCGCGGTCAGTTCTACCTTCAGAAATATTGTCATAAAGCCCTTTTCTGCTTAGTTGCTCAAGATAATTATCAATGCATTCAAGAGGCCCTAAAAATTGATCTTGGTATATTTGCAACACCTTCTTAAACTCCTTTTGATTCATGCTAATATAGCTTGGATCGTCCTTTAATTGTTCCTCTAAGGACATTCCTGCACTAATTTTTCTCTTTATTGTAATTGCTCTATCAAAGTTTGTATATTCTGCTTTACCATCGCTGTGCAATTGGTAACGGTTTTCGATTTGCTCAATTTCTATAATGGTTGGTGGCCCGCCTTGATCATTTCTCCCCGGCAGTACAACTACCTTCATTGTCGCGTACTTTTTATCCTTCGTTTCTTCGAATAACTCCTCAATGATCATTTTTCTTCTATTGCCATTAATTAAAAATCCATCGCAAGTAATAATAGCAGGGTCAGTCTGTCCTGAATGTAATATGCTGTTTTTTAATTTGATGTTATTATCTTTGTCTTTTTCTTTTAAGAAATTACGAACTATATCTTGCGTTGCATCGAGTTCTTCGTCCAATATACCGTTTAGTTTTTCATAACTCATCACATCAGATGCAATTCTGCCGTTGTCTTTTCTGAATCGCAATATTTTTGTTGGCACAAGATATATTTCCCTTGTCCGTGGAATTTGACGATCATTTCTAAATTCAATAACTGTATTTTCTGGCTTAGGTCCCGGTTCTTTTCTGGCAAATATTTCTTTCGCAAAATCATCTATGATTCTTCGTTCTCGATCAGTTGACATTTTACCAGTCATAATTCAACCTCGCAAAAATAATTAGCTATAGTTTAGAAAACGGCCAGGGTTAGGTCTTGAAAATTAGTTTCCCTGCTTCCAGTAGGCATTTATTTATTTATTAACTGCCGATAATAATACAGCTTTTAAAAAACAATGCAACTATTAAATACATCGCTAACAAGTCGTAAGGTGCAAGAAATCAGCACCTTTTTTGTAGTTGGATTTGCCCTGTTGTTTATCGCGGATTGAATTCCAGCATATTCGTCGAGGTTGACGATTTACTAAAAAAGAACTACTCAGCGATATTTCTATAAAACATACAAAAGGGAAACAATTTTTATTTTTAAGAATATATTTGTTCATAACACCTACAAAGAAACAACCTTTTAGAAGTCTTAATATTGTGAATTACGACTTGAAAGGTGTAACGCCAAGGCTTATGGTTGGCGGGGTAATCTATATTCAGTATTTTTTAAGGTATGCAAAGTGAATTTTTCCTCTGTACTTGACAGGACACCCTAAACCGGCTTTTCGTTAATGGGGAAATAGGGCGCTTTTCCTAATTATGTTACTGCCAGTTGTTCCAAAAACGTATTGCGGTATTTAGGAACCTCTCGCAGTTAGCCTTTGGCCATGACGTGGGTGAGTTTTCCCACAGAAGGTGGTACTGCTCATTAGCACACACAAGCTTGCTTTTATCTGCTTCTTTCTGAATCCAATTCATAGTGTTTATAAAGCAGTCTTGAAAGCTAGTCTTTAACATCTCTTTTGGGACATTGTATAGTAGGCACTCAAGGTAGTAGGAGGGTACGACACCTGCAGTAATGTGACCTTTATCTATAAGCCTCTCGCGTAAATTCTTAATGACCCGAACCATCGGCTTCAACCAATTGTTGGTGCTCTGATGCTTGCTAGTTAGATTAGCAGAGTGCTGTTTTGGGTAGTTGACGATTTGTATTCCTGATGAATTGTAAAAGCAGATTCCCTCATCGTAAGACTGGTCGTATATACTTTTAAATTTGTAGTACCGACGGAATTGAATGGCTGTTATGACATCGACCCTTCGTCTGGCACCGCTGGCAGCAATTGCAATTGCCTTATCACCGGCCTCGATGTCGCCGCCATATTTATCTTTGAGGACATTGAGCACATCTCTCTTAAAATCGATATGCGTGTATTTTGCGTTATCCAATGCGTTAAATGCATCCTTTTCGGCCTGAGACAACGCCTCTAAATCGCTCTGGAAGCAATCGTCAAGTTTAATCACAATGTCTACATCGCTCTCAGCATAGATATTAGTGTCGTTCCCATACGAGCCTTGCAGAAAAACGGAGTAGCTTTTATCAGAATATGGCGTATTAGCTGCTTCCAACACGTTTTTAATGGTGTTGTAAGTTGTGCTGGATTGTGTAACTGAGCCTTGGTGTGACCAAGTTTCAAGCTTTGATTCAGGAATTGCCATAGTTTCCTTTTATTTTACATTAGAAACTTTCTAAGGCCGGCTTCATATGGCGCAAATGATTCACGCCCTCGCTGACGCAGTATGTTCAGCTTGGCGAGGTCATGCTCCATCAGGTCAGTTGCCATCTCCGGCTGCTCAAATGTATCGCTTATGCGAACTGTAGCGACGTCCTTAAATAGGATTTCACGAAGCTGAGTCATTGACTGTGTATTGATTTCTAGGGTTTTCTGCAACAAAGGAACGCTAATAAGGCACTTACTGGCCACTCGCATCCAGAACCCGGGTTTTGGCTCTGGGTAGACACCAACACCAATATTAACCACACGTATGTCCTTGTGCTCCTTCTGTAAGGCCACAACAGCGTCAGCTATAGCATACAACGTTGGGTTGTTTGCACAATAGCCGCCGTCGATGAGCTCGATCTTATCTCCCATTGCTGTCGTAATTATCTTCCGTTCAAAGAATGGATACGCGGAACAGGACGCTTGTATAGCGTTAGCGATGTTCACGCCGAAACCCGGCGTGAACGTACCTTTGCGGCCATGCGCCTGCGCAATATTCCCCTTAAAAATCATAGGACGTTCAATAATCCACTTTGTAGCGACGATTCCAATACCAGTTTTCACATCTTCGAACGTCTTATCTCCGAATACTTCATTAGCTAACCTCGATAATGCTTCGGATCTAGCGTGTGAAGATCTCTGCGCCATAACGCTTGGTACAAACTTCTTGTAAAGGTCGTGTATTTCGTCAATATTGTACCCAAGTGCAATCAACGAAGCTATGATCGCGCCTGTACTCGTACCAAAGACAAGATCAAATCGTTTATAGAGTGGACACTTCAGCATGCCTTCAATCTCTTTAAGAACGCCGAGCGTATAGAAGCCCTTGGCGCCTCCGCCATCAAGAGTAAGAATACGACAAATGCCATCATTTTTATACTCTACGTTTAAAGATATCGCAATATCACACATACTTGTCTTTCAGTTATTTCAAATGTTTCATTTTCATTCTTTACTTCTTAGGCCAATCTCTTGGTGGCTCCACATGCTCATGAACCTTCTTTGTTCTATCTGGTGGTGGTGCATCTCTCGTCGGTGTTGGTTTTGGCGGTGTAGGTCTTGGCGTTGGGGTTGGTGGTACAGGTGGTGTGGGTCTTGGCGAATTATTTTTTTGTCTATTATTTGGCATCATTACACCTCCTCTGGGATATAAAAATTATTTGCAGGCAATTCATTTTGTACCTGTTTAAAGCATTTATTAATGAGTCGTTTGCATGGGGGACCACCATCATCTTTATACCTACTAATTATTTCACTTTTCTTTTTCAATAAAGTCTCAAATTCTTTTTTTGAAACTTTATTGTATTTCTTTTCCTGATTAATCATAATTTTTAAGCGTAAAAAATCCTGATCTAATTCACGATATGCAGACGCGATTTCACTTTTTTTCTTAATTCTATCTGTTAAATTAAGTATTGGCTTAAGAATAGCCAGAATAGCTGACAGTATTCCGAATACTTGCCAAGCATACTGTCCTATATTAGTTTTCCAAAACCAGATACTAGCAATTGTTGAAGATGTAAATATAGCAAGGAATATTTCCATGGTAGTGTTTATCCGCGTTAATATCTTAAGTTGATAAGAATAGCATAAGACATTGATTCTTGCAGTTCTAAACTCGTTGTAAACATCCCAAACGGGATGATCAGTATTATCTTTCATAGAGTCTCATCCAACCAGTTATGAACAATATGATAAAAGTAATTAGTATCAGGTCTTGAAACAAAAGTTTTCAGCCTTCAGCTAACTTTACAAAAATATTTTTTGTGAAACATACAGAACAAATGTAAAGTTCACTGCCCTTCACATAATGTGGGACTTTCAACTTAATAGTTTTAAATTTATAATTGTTAAGTGCTGTGAATGATACGCTTTTAAAATTACATTGCAAGAAGAAAATAAGTAGTTGCCTGTAAAAAAACAAAATGCATTCAAAAGAATGCCATTTGAAAGAAAGTATATACGTAAAAAATTCTAAACGCTCACTTACAGGAAGGTCTAAATAATAAATACACATCACAGCCTCCTTGTGAGTTTTTAAATAATAAATTGAACTTTTTGTCAACTGTACTAAAGTACAGGTGTGATCATTTAAAGTAGTGGGATGAAAAAAGCATAGACCGATCCATTAATAGCTGGTTGATGAAGAATACCATTTGAAATATGGTGTGCCTGTGAAAATCTTCTTATGTTGTATTTCAGGAAGAAACTTAGCTACACAAATAATAAACCTACTTCTTCTCCTCTAAAAACTATGCGGTCCCATTCCTGATTTGTAATTCATCTCTTCAGCAGGGTATGATTTTAGAATAGATAACATAGCAGAGGCATCAACTACATCGCTGTCCAGCCATAATTGCTCTTTATCCTTTGGTAAGATAACCGGCATGCGATCATGAACAGGCTTAATCAGTTCATTGGCATCAGTAGTAATGATGGTGCAGGTATTGATTTCCTTTTTATCCGGAGATGCCCATGTTTCATAAAGACCGGCAAATCCAAAAGGCCGGCCTGACTTTAGATAAAAATATAGTGGTATTTTACTTTTGCCTCCCTTCTTCCACTCGTAAAAACCATCAGCAACGATCAGGCATCGTCTTTTTTTAAAAGCATCTCTGAAGCTGGGTTTCTTATCCACCGTTTCAGAGCGGGCATTAATCAGCTTATTGGCAATAGAAGGGTCTTTTGACCATGATGAAATCAGTCCCCACCTATAGGAGACTAATTGATTGTTTCCGTTATGGCGAATAATAACTGGTACGGATTGGGCTGGCGTTATATTCCAGCTAGGTTGGTGTTCGCAGAATATATCCTGAATATCGAAATCATTTTGAATAGTCTTCAAATCACTTATCAATACGAATCTTCCGCACATGTTTTTATCCTCAAATAATAGACGGCAAGCCGGTTTATGATAATGTTCTTTAATTATTAACGCTTTTCCCCGACAGAGGCAAGATTTTTAAGTAAATCAAATTAATCTTGACAATAGGACAATCGTCCTATATGTAGCTTTCCATGAAGAAAAGACAAAACATTAAAGCCATTGAACAACAGTTTGCCTCGTTCTTCCGTGAACACCGGAGAATGCCCACTTATTCTGAAATGCTTCCACTTTTGGGAGTTAAGGCTAAAAGCGCAGCCGAGTACTGGATAAAGAAACTTCTGGAAAAAGGTGTTCTGGAAAAAGATGCCAAAGGCTTTCTCAAACCAGCGCATTTATCTCTTAAACTTCCCATAATGGGCAATATTACTGCCGGTTTCCCATCACCTGCGGAAGAAGAACTTAGAGACACAATATCCTTTGATGAATATCTCATAAATAATCAAGCCGCATCTTTTATTCTATCTGTTACCGGTGATTCCATGATTGATGCAGGAATATTTGAAAAAGATCTGGTTATTGTGGAAAAAGGCAGAGAACCAAAGAACGGAGATATAATTCTGGCGGAAGTAGATAGCAACTGGACAATGAAGTATTTTCGTAAAAAAGGGAAAAAGGTAACTTTGGAAGCAGCTAACCCAAAGTATCCAACAATCATTCCCCAAACAGAATTACGAATTGCCGGAGTGATCACAGCGGTTATTCGTAAATATCATAAATAATCAAACTGTCATCTGTCTATAATCTCATATTTCTCAGGACATTTTATGAGCGACCAATTATTTAGTCTCCATTCCTGGCCACGTGCAATCGTTCATCTCGACGGTGATGCTTTTTTTACTTCCTGTGAAGAAGCTATTCATCCTGAACTTAAAGGGAAGGCATTAATAACCGGAGGCGAACGCGGCATTGTAGCCTGTGCCAGTTACCCTGCCAAGAAGCTGGGGATCAAACGTGGAGTTCCTCTGCATGAAGCACGTAAAATATGCCCTGGCCTGATCATCCTTCCTTCCGATTACGAAACATACAGCCTATTCTCACGGCGAATGTTTAACATCATGCGACGCTTTACCCCTGATGTGGAAGAATATTCCATTGACGAGGCCTTTGCCGATATTACCGGCATGCGCCGTGCTTTGCATTTATCATACGAAGAAATAGCTCTAAAAATGAAAAAAGAAATTGAAAGAGATTTGGGTATTACCGTATCCGTAGGTTTGAGCATTACCAAAGTTCTGGCTAAAGTTGGTTCAAAATATCTCAAACCGGCGGGAATGACTGTGATCAAAGGCAGAGATATTGCCCAATACCTCCGTGATCTACCAGTGGAGAAAGTATGGGGTATAGGCAATGCAACTACTAACTATCTAACCAAGCTGGGTATAAGAACAGCACTCGCCTTTGCACAACTTCCTGAAGAAACGGTTATAAAGAAATTTACCAAACCTACCGTGGAAATCTGGCAGGAATTACGGGGCGTGTCTGTTTATCCGGTGAAAATGGACGAAAAAAGCTCCTATGCCTCGATCAGCAAGAGCAAAACATTTGCTCCGCCAACTTCCAATGCTGAATATCTGTTTGCTCATCTTATGCGCAATATGGAATCGGCATGTATTAAGGCCAGGCGTTATTCATTAGCGCCAAATAAAATTGTTGTCTTTCTCAAGAAAAATGATTTCCATACAGTCGGCGGCGAGGCTAAACTCTCACGCCCCTGTGCTTTTCCGCTGGAATTTTCTAACATCACTCATGAGCTTTTTGACTCTTGCTATAACCCAAAAGATATTTACCGCGCCACTGGAGTTGTTCTTGTCAATCTCGAACCGGATACTAATATTCAATACACGCTTTTTGATAATCCCCTGCAAGCGGAAAAGATAAGAGCCATTTACAATGTTGCTGATGAATTAGGACAAAAATATGGCAAACACATTTTGCATTTAGGCAGTTCTCACCCGATAGATAAATTAGGCAAAGGCCGCAGAGGCAGTCCAACCAGCCGTGAGCAAACTCAGTTTAAAGGCGAAACAAACCGTCGTCATTTAGGTCTGCCGCTGTTGCACATAAAATTATAGCAAATAATGCTGAAAAATATCGTTAAGAAAACATACATTATGGAAACAATTTTTTCTTTTTAAGAGAATATTCGTTCATTACATCTACAGCTATTGTGTGGTGGGCAGTTGTCAGAAATGATGATTACGGATGGCAAGAGAGCAATGTTAGAGTCTGGCGAGGATGCCTTTTATCGGTATTTTTATATATCGGAGACCTTTGCTGGCAGCATGATTTATATAGATAGTAGATTCGTTGTCAAAGACGTTTGTCAGAATCTGAACTACCGAGGAATCAAGGTATGAACTTCTGCTTGAAACCCCAGTGTTGCAGTGAAAACTTGCAGCAGAATCATCAAGCGAGATCACTGGTGATAAATCATCAGAAATGGCTAGTGGCCATAAAATGCAGGGAATAGGTTTCAGATCATACCAATTGAGTCTTAAAACATCTGCTGCCGAATGAATCCCGCACAAAATCCTGCTATTTTTTCTGTAAGCAAACACACACAGACCATTTATATGTGTATCGATACTATATAATCCATCTTCAGCCTTATTGAATACGTTATCTAACTTATCTTCGACAAGCAGATGATGACAGTATTTTACAATGTATGGAATAATTCCAACAATTTTGATCATTTCGGACTTACTAACACAAACTTCTAACCCACTGCAACAGGATGCGACCGCTGAGCGTTTAGCACATCCATCACACTTGTGATTAAATTTCTTGAGAGAATCCAAATCAATCAGTGCATGCCGTGATCGTCTGAACAATGCAGCTACCTCAATGTGATCTTACAATTGCTAGTCGGTCAGAGACCTAATATTTCCACACTTCTTCAGCAATTATTCTTTTTGACAACGAATTCAAGTCTTGATAAATAACCTCCTCTTTAATTCCCATCACCCTTAGCTCAGACATTACAGAATCACGCGTCATTGTTGGGCCAAATTTAAGTTTAAAAAAATATTTATTATTAACATAATCATTTATTGGTTTATTTTCCCTTCCATGTATAGTGAAACAACCTTGTTGAGCAACAATTCTTCTGTTACTCAATATTGGCTCAATTGCAATTGGCTTACTTGGAATGTTTTTTGATGTTGATCTAAGTTTTTTTGGCAAGTACCCAGCTATATTAAGGCCCTCTATATTAGGGGATTTGTATGGTGTTAGGATTGCTTCAATACCGACATTTTTCTTGTTAAGCATTTCTGGTTGCATTACCCATACAACTCTCTTAGCATCATCACCTTCATTTTCAAAAGCAAAAAAAAGTGCATTAAATGGTGATTTTGTCCAATCCAACAATCGTGTGGGCATTCCGTAATGCTGCATCATATAGTAGAGTTCCCAAGAATCCATCTCCTTATCTTGTACAAATGATTTATAGTTTATAAGAAACTCAGTGATAATTGTCGTCTCCTGTTTAAGTGTTATATTCAGCCTATGAACACCAGGAAGCAACTTCAAATCATCGTCTTCATTTCCTCTGCACCAAAGATAGCCAGATGGTTTTCCCCATTGTTTGCTTATGTCCAATATTTTTTCGATAAACTCATTAAATGAATTGATCATTAAAACTTTCATAGCAGCATCCTTTCTATTACATTATTTTACGAGTTGGATAATTTTAATGCAAGTTTGACAAGTAGACCTTTTAAGGAGTTATCATCCTTTATGTGATCCCTTAATGTTAACAACAGTGTTTATTTGCATTTAATATAATTAATCTAGATGCCGTAAATAATGATATGGTAATAATTACTATTTGTAATTTAGCATAAAACAATAGAAGGGGAAATAAGAATTACAAGGAAGAATACTCAAAATCCTGAGAAGAATATTTTTAAGAAAACATACAAAAGGGAAACAATTCAAATTTAACCGGTATTTTTAAGAAAATATATTTAAGAGTCTATACCATCTATTAAAAGTAGACTATTTTTAAGTAAACTCCTCAGCTCGTCATTCTTTTGCTGCATACATTGCACAGTTGAAACAATCTATCCTCAGGGCGCGGTCATTTGCCGATAATACGTTGTATTTTCCTTTCACCGTTCTTTACTGACAAGGCAACTATCCAATTATTCCTGTAGCTGGTCTATAAAAAAAACACCTTCCCCATTATTCTAAAAATCCCCAGAGGATATAAAGCCGTCCAATTACTCCACATTTATTCCATTTTTTTCACTGGTCTTTTTTATCTCACTTGCGCGACCTAAGAGTTTAAAGCTTGATATGCATTGCGCCGGGATGAATAATGTTTTAGGGACATCGATTCCAATAGATTTTGCAAGTTGTACTTCCTGCTGATGGTATGCTGCGATCGCCTCAGAAAATTTAATTTCATATATATGGCAATCATTATATTTACCTTCTGCAATTGTATGGGCTAAATCTGGATAGGCAGAAACAACCCCATTTTCATCAGTTGCTTTAACAGATTCTAATGAATGTTGGGATCGATCCATGTCACCATCGATTGATCGTCCAAGAAATTTGCCCATTTGTTCAATACAACCACTGTGCATTGTGTAATGATAACCTGTTGCTGAATTTATAATTTCTGGGTCTGTTAAATTGGGAACTTTGCTTTTTATGAAATTTAGTAAAGTTTCTATCTTTACAATTTTCATTTTTAACATCTCTACGAATGATTAGTGGTGTGGTTATAATACTATCTGAATGTTGACAATTAACTAGCTATTTTGATCAAGTAACTAATTAGGATATTCACCGAATATCCGCTTTATTCTACATATGGGAAAAAACCATAACGATCTCGTAACGGGTTTTTCGTAAAATCCGTATAAGCAATACTTTTAAGCAATCCTTCTTGAGGGTGTTCGTTTTCAATAATAATAATTTGGCTATTGCTATGTTCTGATACTAAATATTCATAGAATTTATCTTTTAGGTCTGTTCCAAGAAGGCTGTCTTCTTGACCTTCAGGTGCCCAATAAGATAACAATGGGGAATCAAGAACAATGAAACCTGGATGTGGTAAAGACTTTGCCTTGCAATATTCCATAAGGCCAATTGTGACAGCAGCGTGCGTTATGGCCCTCAACCCCTTACCACGACTACCTCGAGGTTTACCATCTATCACAAAATCAAATGCTTTCTCATCAAAGTATATTCTATTTGCATCAGGAAAATGCCAAGCATTCAGAAGCTTTTCAATCTGTTCAGAAAGCTCTTGAAGCACGGATTTTGATAAATCAGTATGTGAAGGTTCCTTAGATATGCTAATATTAGTTTCCTCTAACAATACCATTTTTTGTCTCTCTAGACGATTAGCCCTATCGAACATCTCTTTTATATTTTTTAATTCGCTGCGCTTATCTACAAGTTCACCAAAACCTGCACGCACACCCCCTACATCTGGTAATATAGTTTCTCTAATTTCAGTATCAATTTTGTTGTATTTATTTTCAATCTTTAACACCTGACTTTCCAACTCACCCAATTCGTCGCGTAAATCAGCTACAGTTTTAATAAGCTCTTCTGATAACTTCATAATCTTATCTATTTCAACGTTCGCCGCTTGAACAACAATGGTCACATCCCCATCGCACGACTCACTGATATGTTGATGTTCTGGTGGCGCACCACAGAATGGGCATACGGTCTTCTTCTGATGCACAAAAAGTGAACCAGATTCTTGTATGGCTTTCAATCGTTCAATATCAATTTTATAATGATCGGTTAGTAATGCAAATCTATCTAGCAACTCATGTATTTCATTAATACGTTCTTTAATCTTCTCTTTTTGCGAATAAAGTTCACCGCGTATATTTATTGTTTGGTTAAGATTTTTTTGAGACGCTTCAAAGTTTTCGCGCTCGATATCAATGGTCTGATTAAGGCGTTCTAATTGATCTTCTACTTCTTCCCTTTCTATTACGATATCAGCTAGGTCCGATCGCAAATCCTCCAACCACTGATCAATTAGCTCTACTTTTGCCGAAATTCCTCCACTAACATTAGATGATTCTACCTCGGCGACTAGTGCGCTATCATCAACAGATGTGAGCAGCAACTTCAATGCAGAAATTTCACTGGTCTTACTAATATATTGACCCGTGAGAAAAGGTGAATCTCTTTTAATAATTTCTATTTCTTGCACAATAATAAGGCGCGCTAAATCACGAAAACTTAGGCTCTGTGTCTTACCTTGTGCATTTTTTCTTATTCTTTTATCGAGAAGAGCCATTTTCGAAAGCAACCAGCCTGATATGTTGTCTTCTTTACCTTGCGCGTGTCTGGCTTTAATTTTAATCCAATCTTTGTCATTTTCACCTATTTTCAAGAGGCCATTAAATAATTTATATTCTCCACCTTCGACACTTCGTTCGAATGTATAAATATCCTCGTTTTTTATTGATATGGAAAATCTGCAACGATCATATCCGATACGTTCTGGTATATCTCTCAGAGGTCCGGTACCACCCAGAAGGAAATCTAGCGTTTCTACAATAAAAGATTTTCCCGTATCGGACGCACCACAAATAACATTTATACCTGGCTTAAAATCAATATAAGCGGTAGGTTTATTGGGACTAAGTAATGCTAGATTTCTTAACTGCAGCGGACTCCATGTCATTGCGCGCCACCTTTTATTTCTTCAATAGGTTGAAATTGTGTTGTCCATTTATCAAACAGCTGTCGAGTTACTTCCGATAATTGTTCATCGCTATAATTATCAAACTGTTCTACTACCCAATTCGCACGTTCTTTCAATCTAGTTATATATAGAGTACTTAATGCGCTTAAAAATGCCCCTGTAGCATCTGTTGCAAAATAGCGAATACCCTCATTTGTTGGAATATGCATAGCAAGGTTACGACTCATCATCAGAGAAAGACCTGATTCTATAATGCTGCGTCGCACAAGTATTTCTCCTGTCCTCAATGGTAGTGGCGCATGAAGACTTTCAGGACCTCCGGCATCACCAGAGTGAACGGACAGATAGTCATATTCTACTAGCCGTTGAAGATCCAGTGAGCCGGGATAAATAGCTTCCAAAAGAGTTAATGACCTAATCCCAGTTTCTAAAAAACTATTGAAAGGGCTAATTCTCTTTTTCATCAGCATTGCCTGGTACCCATATTAAACGATCATCATTTGCTAACTGATGACAAATACCTTGCTTATCTATCGTCTTTGTAACAGCAGAAAGCGGGTTTGAAGTTACTGGTAATTGGGCAGACTGTGTGATAGTTGCCCTCAGTCTTGCTAAACCGTCATCATGATTTGACTCACAAACATCAATTACACCTTGATATATATCGTCTTGCAGATCCTCAAAAGTGCCCGTTGGAACCCTGTCGCGGGCAAAATTGCGCAAAGATTCGGCATGGTAAAATCGTTCGCGTTGTCTTAAAAAATCTTTTTTCAGTTCTGGTTTTTTTTCTAATGCAGTTACATTATCAATTTTCTTCCCTGCATTCTCACTATACGCCTCATAAAGTTGCGCTACATAGCGGCTTTCTTTCTGTTCAATTTTATCGGGCGGCTCATCTGGTTTGGGTCGTAAAGGCAAACCACCACCGAATCGTACTGTATGGAAAGGCGTCTGCGCGTGACCTTCGATAAGTTCGACAAGCGATTTTGATGAAAAAATTGAAAAATCAAATTGTTCAAAATAATTTAATAAATCGTTCTCTAGTTTTATGTTTACATTTGTTGATATTTTTGTTTCACAGTATATCGCCCAATTGTTTTTACATTCATCCTTTAAAGTTTCGGGATTAGCCAAGCATTTCCCAAGTTTTGTACCAATACCTTTCGAAGCTACAAGAAAATAAGTGCGCGGTGGTGAGAACTCACCTTTGAATGCGTAATATACGATCTTTCCTATTTCTATCCAAAAATCACTTGGCTTTAATGGTTGATTATAATGTTTGCACTGGTAATTATCCCAACCACCTTTGAACGTGTTATCAGAAATAAATCCGACAACATCAAGCCCCATATCTCCCGAACCGGCAAATCGCTCAACTTTGTAATAAATGGATTTAAGTGATGAAGCCCACTCCTCAATAAATTCTTCCCATTGATCAGGTGCGAATTGTTCTACCCTACTAGTCTTTGGAACAGGTATCCCAAAAGAGACATGTTCTGCTGTATACAGTCCCTTTTTCGGTTGTGGTATTATTTGGCGAAAATCATTTGCGCCCATCATAAAGAAACCTTTTATTTATTTGGTAATTCCTTTGAAAGCGAAATGCTGTTAATTAATAATCTTGTGAATAATACTAAATATTGAGAACAATGCAAGAAAAAACATTTAGTTGCCAGTTAATAACATAGATCGAATTGCCCCGCAGTTCTCGGCGCTCCTCGCAATGTAGCAGCGAAGCCGGAGAATTGAGATATATGCTTTTCGGATCAGCCGGAGCGTAGCGATCGTCTGTATCGATTTTATGCTATTTATAGATTAAAAGTTAACTCATGGCGAGATATTAACTCGCCAATCCCAGCACACGGTGGACCTGGGTAAATTTTTATTAAGTAAAGCAACGAATCATTGCCGAAGTCAAGATATACTCTTCTTGTGGCAAACGTGATTGATTTTTTGGGGTGTTTCCAGCGAAATGTATATTTATAATTACCTAGTTTTTTTCTTAATTCAAATCTATCATTATTATATGCTTCCTTAATATCAAATATCCATACCAGCCGCACACCATAATAAATTTCTCTTTCTCTTATTTCTGCTGGCGAAATTGCGGAATGCTGTAGTTCAATAATGGTACCACTTTTCAGAATTGCATCAGCCCTGTGAACGTAACCGTTTCTTTCAATTGGAACTTCAATATTTGCACTTTCTTCACCCTCTAAAATATCCTGCCAATTCGCATGCCATTGCGTCATTGGTTCAGCCCAAGAGTCACAATCAGTCCCGGAGAGATGCGACCAATACCGTGGAACAATTTCACCACACTTTCCAATAACGGACTCGCCGCAACAACCGCAAAAAGCCATTTGGCCACTGAAAATCGGCCTAATTTTCTTTCTGTCTTTATCATTAGCGTAAAACATAACTCAGAAATTTTTCCTTATAGACACTACCTCCATTTGCATAACAATTAATATACCAAGTTGTTTTTTTCTGATTTTCCAGCAAATCTTACTTCAATTGATAAAAAATGAAAAGGGAAATTACATCATAAAATCAAGAACAATTAAAATTTGACACTTGGCTTTTGGTCTTTATTATCCTGAAATGCCAAGTTGGTATATCATGGGAAATTTGGCAATTGTAAAGAAAACCGCCATTAATGAATAATGTTTGAAATAGAGCATCATCTTAAAAATTGTCGAACACTCACTTACAGGAGTGCTTCAGTAAAGAAAAGTTGGCTCATAATATTTCAAGATAGCCAAATCACCGCAGTATGCTATGCTGCTTTCAGCGGCTGGATGTGTTTGATTTCATTACGGTGACTGTTTTGAGCATCCCACAGGTCAACAGCTCTTTGTGCATTAAGCCAAAACTCCGGAGAATTTCCAAATAATCTGCTTAGGCGCAATGCCATTAAAGGTGTCAGTGACCTGTGTTCTCGCAACAATTCATTCATGGTCTGACGTGATACCCCAAGCGTTCTGGCAAGTCCGGTCACAGTTAACCCATAATCGGGTATAAAATCCTCGCGAAGCATTTCCCCTGGGTGGGTTGGTCTTATTTTACGACTTGTTCTATTTATTGAACTCATAGTAATCCTCACTAATGGTAATCGGTTATTTCGACATCATATGCATCGCCATCAAAAAATCTGAAGCATATGCGCCATTGGTCGTTAATCGATACTGCATATTGTCCGTTTCTGTCGTCCTTCAAAGAATGAAGGTGGTTACTCGGTGGTGTTTTAAGATCGTCGATACACGTTGCAAGGTCAACATATTCTAGTCTGCGTATAGCTCTTCTGAGAAGATCCGGTTTAAACCTCTTTGATTTCCCCGTTTCAAAAAGATCCTTTGTATGTTTATCAGAGAAGGTCTTTATCATGTCTTTATGATAACGCGTCACGTGACAATTGTCAAGTTCTATTTTACTTCTAGGTTAAATTGCGATTGGAAAGGAATCTCAAGACAATATTTTTTTGTCACCACTGAATATCGCTTGAAATCTAGTATCAACGGCAGCATATTGCCATGATTTACAAGGAAGAACCACTCAAAATGCCGGAAACAGTATTTTTAAGAAAACATACATTATCCTAAAGATACCTTATTTTTAAGGAAATATTAAGCTGACTTTTCACTTCTTGCTTTTCTTCTTTTTTGCTTCGTTATATTTATCTATTTTTTCAATCAGTTTATTATCCTGATACCGTTTAATATCTTTCTCTCGCGCAATGCCCTTGAATATCTTGAATGCACTTTCTTGATTTAATCCCTCTTCAATTTTTTTTCTTAGCGAATATATTGTTCTGTCTACTGTCGTGTACTTTTTCTCTTCTTTTTTTAATTTGCCTATAATCTCCATTGCTGAAATATGCTTACCTCTTTGAGCTATGAGAAATATCATTTTAAACCATATCGTCAAAGGCGTTCTGGTTTTTTTAAATATTTTTGTCGCTGATGTGACTGATGCTTGATGCTTGCAATCTTTACTCTTGCATTGATACAATCTTATATTCGTCTGTTTGTGTTTATATGAATAACGTTCGTTATGCCCGCAGTCAGGACATATGTAATATTCTGGGCACCAATTCTTGCGCAATTGAATTTTGCAAGCCTTTACTGTTGGAAATTTTATTTTAAATTTCTCATACCCTTTTTCCCATTTATTATCTTTTGAATTATCTTCCTTCATGAGGTCTATCCTATCTTTTCATTTTTATATATGGAACTGTTAATCATGCCAGTTCTTTTCAAAAATACTTCCGCTAAAATTAGTATTTTCCGGATTAGATAACAAAATTAATTATCGTTTATATAAATAAGTTCATCTTATTATCTAATATTTCTTTCGGATTAGATAACATAACCATTATTCTTTTACCACACCTAGTATTTTTCGGATCAGATAACAAATTTCATTACCGTTTATATCAACAAGAGCCTTTTAAGGTCTACAATATTTTTCGGATTAGATAACACAACAATTTCTTTTTAGTAGTGAACACGAAAGGCAATTCAAGAATCAAAGACAAAACCAGAAATATCAATGGTCAAAATTTCCAATATTAAAATTTTTTAGGGAAATAATTGAGAATCTGAGCTCTCATCATTATAATTATTAAAAGGATCGTATTGACAATGATTACAGATACATATATAAATAATGTTGAGGATGTTGCCAAATACCTTAGAAAAAGCCCAAGTTGGGTTTATAAAAATTGGAAGGTACTTGGCGGCAGGAAGCTCAGAGGTTCTCTCTTTTTCCCAAGAAATGAGGATCTCTATGAGCGTATATTATTCAAAGGAAAGAAAGCGGTATCGGTACGAGTTCATCGTGAAGGGAATCAGATACACGGGAACTTGGTACAAACTGAAAACAGAAGCACGAGAAGCCGAGGGCAAGAGAAAGGAGGAAATCAAAAATCCGAAGCAACAGATGATAGCCCCAACCGACATGACCTTTTTGATGCTGATAAATAAGAGGCTCGATCATGTAAAAACTCATAACTCAATCAGCCATTACAGGGATTATCGGTATAATGCGAAAAGATGGGTAAAGAAATGGGATAAACTAATGTGCGGAGAAGTTACTCGAGATATGGTTCAAAGGCATATAAATGAAAGATTGATGGTATCGCCATGTAGTGCGAATCAGGATATCCGCTATTTACGTGCAACTTTCAATTTTGGCAAAAAACTTGATTACATAACTTGTAATCCAACCCAGGGGATTGATTTTTTCCCAGTGGAGCATAAGACCAAATACATACCATCATCTGAGGACATTGACAGGGTAATTGCATCCGCATCCCCCGATACCCAGGACTATCTCTGGACTATCAGAGACACTTTTGCACGTGTAAGTGAGGTTAATCGTCTAACTTGGGATGATGTCAACTTGGCAGAGAAAACTATTGTGTTGCGAACACGAAAAAAGAAGGGAGGGCATTTAACTCCACGGATTGTGCCCATGACTAACAAACTTTACGAGATCATGTCTCGACGTTATTCAAGGCGCAATGAATCCAAACCTTGGGTATTTTGGCACGAGTATAAGAGTAGAAAGACGGGTGAATTTGTAGAGGGCCCTTATCAGGATCGAAAGCTGATAATGCAGAACCTTTGTAAAAAAGCTGGAGTAAAATATTTCCGGTTCCATCCATTAAGACATGCGGGAGCATCACTGATGGATAATAACAATGTTCCACTTGCGGCTATACAAAAATTACTAGGCCACGAGAGCAGGACAACAACCGAGATTTATTTACACAGCTCTAAAAACATTGAAAGGCAGGCAATGGAAATTTATGAAGGTGCTCGCTAGAAATCCACACACAAATCCACACACAAAAAGAAAGGGGCACAAACCTAAGTCTGTAACCCCTTGATATTTGGTGAGCCCTGTCGGGGTCGAACCGACAACCTACTGATTAAGAGTCAGTTGCTCTACCAGCTGAGCTAAGGGCCCTCACACGGTACTTGTTGAACATCCCGCTATTGCTATTCTTTT